>Ga0256842_1002745_pt1 | contig 12255 bp, 11 predicted proteins | sample 4559240metaG_FD_185973 | JGI IMG/M metagenome (GOLD analysis project Ga0256842, IMG submission 185973) | Hydrothermal vent microbial communities from Guaymas Basin, Mexico - 4559-240 | ecosystem: Environmental > Aquatic > Marine > Hydrothermal vents | place: Mexico: Guaymas Basin | collected...
ACGAAGGACATGGGCATAATCACGATATAATGGGACCAATTCTCGAAGTTTTTTCTCATCTTTTGGCCAATTGTTCCCAAAACTCCCTCCATACTTACCTATGGCGAAGGCATTAAGATTCCTCTTCAAAAGAGGTTCTATCATATCCTTAAACCCAAGATCCGTTGGGATTACCTTTAACATCGGTGACATACGGTAATCTAACATCAACATATAAAGAGAATACTCAATTTTTTTGATTCTCTCCTTCCAAAACCTATAATCTTCTCCCTTTTTTCTATGGAAAAAGCGTGGAAAAAATTCATCATATACATCAAAGGCAGTACTCAAGGAAGGCCTTTGAGGTATAGAAAAATGCCAGAGTTTTATCCTTATTGGCAATTCAACTACGCCATTTGGTGAGACAACCTTTATCCTTATCAGATAATCTCCAGGCATTGTCCCCTCCTTAGGGGAAAAGGTTACCCAAAACAATGCCACCTTTCTATCCTGCAGATTAATTTCCTGGCCAAGACTGACAGGAACCATTGGATCAGGCCACTGTCCTACATGGATAACTGAATAATACGGACGTCTGGTTTTGACAAACTTGACCCGATAGACTGAGACATCAAATTTATCCTTATCTCCGTCCAAAGAAATTTTGAGTTTCATAGGCCTTTTAACATCGTAAAAGACAATCTGGCAGGACTCTTTTTCTCCCCGAGCCAGATACAAATCCATTGCCATCTTCACATTCAATCTATTGGTCAGATAACTCCGTTTAGGAATAACCTTATATATAGAGTCAACGAACCCCACCTTGAATCCAAGTGGAATCTCTCCTGCCCAGGCAAGAGAAGTGCCCAACAAACCTGCCTCTTTCTCTGCCTTATAACAACCAAAGGCATCAAGAAATAATTCATAAGTAGTAGAAGGAGAAGGAATGAATACCTTGATATAGGAAATCTCCTGGGGATTCAATACCTGAGAGATCTCACTTACAGGTATCCTTACCTTTGTCCACTGTCCAGCCCTTGCCAAAACTGTCTTTTCAAATACCTTCTTGGGATAATTCTTCCCACTCTTCAGCTTCACATTCAACCTGACATCAAAACGACCGTTAGCATATACATCAAAGCCAAAGTACCTGCAATTCGATATATCTATCAATTTATCTGATTCAAAGACCTCCCAATACAGCCCCGGATAACTTGCCCCTTTAGGGAACTCAAGAAACAAGGAATGCTTTCCGGAACTGGCACGCTCGGAGGAAATCTCAGTATATAGGCCATCGGTTAGTTGAAAGAACTGCAACTCACCTTTAGACTCAAAATCAAGATATAAAGTTTTTTTCTTTTTGGCCTGAAGAATGGGGGTAGGAGAAAGGGCCCTTCTTATAGATGTTTCAACACCACCATTATCTGTACTACCCAACTGAAAATGCTCACCTCCCCCCGAAGAAAAGAGAAAGGTAAGAACCGCTCCCACACCCATTACCACACCCAACAAAAACGCAATCACTACATCTCGCATATCGCCTCCTTCAATAATGATTCATATTCATCTATCATCCTATCTACTGAAAAGAATTCCTCAACCCTCTTTCGGGCCAATAACCCAATCTCCCTTCTCTGTTCTGGGGATAAATAAAGATCTAATATCACCGATGCAATTTCTTCCGGATCATTAGGATCCACTAATACCCCTGTTTCCGACAACACTTCCCGGTTGGATACAATATCAGAAGCAACCACCGGACGAGCCCCTGCCATATATTCAAGCAATGTATTAGACATCCCTTCACTTAATGAAACCTGCAGACACACATCTGCTGACTCTATCAAACCAGGGATATCTCTTCGTTCACCCAAGAATTCAACCTCATTTTCCAATCCATACCTTTGCACAAACCCTCTCAATCTACCCTCTTCTCCTTTATCCCTACCAGCCAAAAGCAGTTTAAATCTCCCCATTTTCCCCTTCAACCTGCGAACTGCCTCTAATAAAGTTATATGATTCTTCACTGAGGAAAAATTGGCAACGTATAAAAGTATAAATTCATTTCCACCAACCTTAGGTTGGGGGGTAAACCGATTTAACTCCACTCCATTATAGATTACTCGAACTTTTTCTTCTTTAACCCCTTCACGTGAAATTATCCCTTCTTTGACATGATCTGAAACAGCACATATAAGATCAACACGGGGATGGATAACATACCTATAGACCCATGGGTGATAAGGCCTCATCCAGAAACCATCATCCCTGCGCATAGATACGATTAACCCAGAGAAGTCCGGTCGCAAGAATATTGAGGCCCAGAGGTCCGAGCCAAAGTGGTAAGTAAACACTGCACAATATCTACGTCTGGATATAATTTCCCTCCATTTGTAAGCCAACCTATACCCCTGAAAAGAATAAACACGTCTGATATTTTCCACAAAAACCCTTATCCTCTCTCGTTCAAACAAGCCCTGGTCCCTACAATTCGATTGCAAGACAAGAATCTCCACTTCCCAGCCTCGTTGAACTAATCCTGTAGCGAGTAAATATATCTGTTTCTCTGCCCCACCAGAGACCGCATCAAGGTTGTCGGTTATCAACAAAATTCGCTTCATCGTTTACCTTCCAATAATTCGTAGTACATCCTTGCCACTATCCCGGAAGCCACTGCTACATACATATTTATTGGGAGATAAGCCAGCCGCGTACCAAACATATTCCCCAACAAAAGGGCAAAGACTGCTCCAATAAGCCCAGAAGAAAATATCTGCGTTATAGAATCCCTTGCCTTCCTCCAAACCTGATAACTGGCAAGTATTATTCGGATAAACAGGTATATTACAGCAATCAAGGCAGGGAGCCCCATCTCTAAGGCAATGTCGTAATACATATTATGTGTATCTCGAGGGAGTAGATACTTTGAGGCATCATAACCGTAACCAATGATTGGTGAGCGTGCAATCTTTCTACGTGCAACTCTCCAGACGTTTTTCCGCCCTTTTATACTGGCATCCTCCTGCTTTATGGACATAAACCGCTCTCTTGCTGAAGGAGGCCACAAAGGGTAAGACAAGACCCCAAGTAGCAACAAGGCTAAAAACAACCTTCTATCCTTTAAAAAAGACATCACGCCAATCCCCAAAAAGAAACTCAGATAAGACCCGCGAGAATAGGTATAGAAAATAGATTGAATACCAAGCAACAAAACAATCAAAGAAATCGCCCTAACCCACAACAAAGGAGAATATAACAGAGTAGAAAATACAAATGGAAGGCCTTGAGCAAAATAAGTTCCAAGTTCATTAGCCCCTCCACCTCCCTCAAATGAACCTGGTATGCGGAGTTTATCAGAATAATGCCAAGTAGCAACTGCAGAATGCTGGGAAAACGTTACCCTTATCTCATAGGCAAGTCCTAAAAACATTACTACTAAAGCAGACAAACGAAAAAACCGAGACCTGAATATATTCATAGATAATAACATCACAATATAAAAAGTAATATACCGCTTGAAACTATTCATCTCCCCGCCTCCTAAGCCATAGCCAAAGTAAGTCATTCCACGGGCAAATGAGATCAAAGCGAATATCAAAATTATCAATATAGGGATATTTATCGGTGATGGCCTTATTAGGTCTTCACGCCGAACAGCTGCACCTAACATCCACCCTAATACTATCAGGGCAAGAAAAATGTTAGTTAGATTGACACCGCTTCCGAAATTGAATGTCCCGGTCATAAACGGCTCGTTTATTATCAAGAGCATCCAGGTCAACATCGAAACTTCCGGGGCAAATATCGAAGAGAAAAATATAACCGAACCCAAAAAGACCGCTAATGTAACCTTAAGGCCTAAATAAAACATCGTAAAAAGCAAAAAAAGAGAGTAGAAAATACTAAACAACAATAGCCAACGCCAATCCACAAATATGTATTCATTATCCTTTACATGCATGGGCAAAATCAATTAGAGTACCGAGGTATTCTCTATATCTCCGTTGATAGTAAGACCTATCGTATAGGACTGGTAATAACTCAAATCAACGTTATTTCTATCGGCATAGCAGGCATCCATCTGCACGGTATTGGATGAATCACCCAGATGAAATTCAAAATATTTCGCTCCTTGGTTAGAAGGTGGGGCTATATCCAAAAAGGACATATCAAGATCATTAGAAAGCAGGACAGCATGTTCAGCATAATACCGCAACAAGGCCCTTCTTACGGCCCCTAAAAATTCCAAGGCCTCGGCCTGTCTGCTCCGTTCAACGACCTTAAACATCACTACACTACCGATAGAAGCCAGTATCCCTATTATTATCACCACCATTATCAACTCTATCATAGTAAAGGCCTTAACCCGTTTCATCCTTTTATTCTCCTTTTAATACCTTCCAGATCCAATCCCACCTCTTTAAGTAGATCCTCTCGCCTACCGTGTAAAATAAATCGCCTTTCAACCCCAAAACAAGAGACCTTCACCTGACCTGAAAACAACCTTGCCAACACTTCTCCAAACCCGCCTTCTCTGTAGCCTTCCTCAAACACCAATACTTCTTTCTTTCCATTCACAACGGAGTTCCACCAGTCCATATCTAAATCAGTAAGAAATATTGGATCTATTACCGTCATATCTACCTTTGACAAGTCCACTGCCTTAAGGCAGGTATAAACCAAAGGCCCTACTGCCACAATAAGTTTCTCTCCTTCTCCCTCCCTTAGGACCTGCCCCTGCCCTACCTTTAGATCACCCTCAAAAGCAATCGGGCTGGAATTAACCTCTGTCCGTGGATATCTTAAGCCCACTACTCTCGGCTGTTCTTTCACTGTTCTGTACGCCCATTCAAACCCTGCCTTCATAAGACATTCATCCCTTGGCGCTAATAAGGTAAGATTAGGAATGGGGCGTAGATAGCATATATCCAACAAGCCATGGTGCATTATTCCATCTTCTCCTACCAATCCTGCCCTATCTATTGCCAATACTACTCCCACATCCTGAAGAGCAAGGTCATTGACTATCTGGTCATATGCCCGCTGAAGAAAGGTAGAATATATCGCAACAATCGGCAACTTCCCAGAACGTGCGAGTCCAGCAGCAAAACTGACCGCATGTTCCTCAGCGATTCCAACATCAAAGACCCGATTAGGGTACTGCTTACTTACCTGTTTTAACCCAGTACCGTCCATCATCGAGGCAGTTATAGCCACAACATCTTCATTTTCTCCAAACAATTTCAAGAGAATGTCAGAAAATACACTTGTGAAGGTCCGACCTGGCCGTTTATCTACTTTCCCTGTATCTATATCAAACCGCATAACCCCATGAAAGGCAGTAGGATTATCTTCGGCAAAACGATATCCTCTACCTTTCTGAGTAAGGACATGGAGTAATTTAGGCCCCGGCAACATACTGATATTAGACAAAGTAGAAACAAGCAATTTTAAATTATGTCCATCTATTGGGCCAAAATACCGAAACCCCAACTCCTCAAACAACCACCCAGGCACAATCAATCCTTTTAATGCCTCTTCCAACCTGGCCCCCAACCTGGCCAGATCCCCTCCTATACCCGGAATCTTAGCAATCGTAGCGGCCAACTTATTATGAACACGATTATAGGTTGAAGCCGAGATTATGCGATTCACATATTGACTAAGCGCACCCTGCACTGGAGAAATGGCCATATTATTGCTATTTAACACAACTAATATATCTGTCTGTATATGACCCGCATGATTTAGGGCCTCAAAACACATCCCACCACTAAGAGAACCATCCCCAATTACCGCAACCACCTTCCAATCCTCGCCCGATAACTCCCGCCCTACAGTTAACCCTAAGGCAAGTGAAACCGCTGTAGAACTATGCCCCATCGTAAACGGATCGTGTTCTGACTCAAAATGGGAAGGGAATCCGCTTATACCACCATATTGACGCAAGGATTCAAAAGATTCGTTCCGTCCAGTAAGGATTTTATGCGCATAGGCCTGATGGCCAACATCCCATATAATCTTATCTCGAGGAGAGGAAAAAACCCGATGTAAGGCAATAGATAATTCCACTGCCCCTAAGGAAGAAGCCAAATGCCCACCCGTTCGGGAGACCACTGATACAATCCTTTCTCGCAATTCCTGAGCAAGGGATTCTAATTCCTCGAATGAAAGAGATTTCAAATCGCGAGGGGATTTAATCTTCTCCAACATCTTCTATCGAAAAATCCTTCCTGACAAACGTACTATCGATTTCCTTAACCAACACCTCTATCTTGCCTTGTAACTCACTCAACTTCCCCATACAAAACCTGTACAGCGATATCCCTTCTTCATAGAGAGTTAAACTATCTTCCAACGGGATTTCACCGTTCTCCAATTCTGCTACAATCTCTTCTAATCTCCTCAAGGCATCTTCAAAAGAGATATTGTTGTTTTTCATCTCCTTTTCCATCCTTTACAACCCTTGCCTCCACTCGTCCATCACTAAACTTAATTGCTATCCTATCACCTATAGTAAGTTGGCCTACTGACCGAACCACCTGTTCCCCTTTATAAACAATTGCATATCCCCGCGAAAGGGTGCGCAACGGACTCAGTATATCTAATTTACCAGCCAAATGGTCAAGTTGTAAACGACTTTTATCCAATCGGTTACACAATTCTACAGCCATCTTCTCCAAAAGAGAATCCAATAATTGAACCCGCTGTTCAAGTTTATACCTTGGTTCAAGAAACGCCCGAGACTTGCCAATACGTTCCATTCTCCATCTTACATTGTCCCAACGATGGCGCAGGCCTAACAAAAGGCGAGATAGGAGATGATTTAAACGAGAAACGATCTCTTCCCTATCAGGCACTGCCAATTCCGCTCCGGCTGACGGGGTAGGGGCACGCCTATCAGCGACAAAATCAGCAATAGTAAAATCTATCTCATGCCCTACTGCACTTATAATAGGTATCTTTGATTTGCTTATCGCACGCGCAACCACCTCCTCATTAAACGCCCACAGATCCTCAATACTCCCCCCCCCTCTCCCCACGATAAGGACATCAACCTCATCGGCAAAATACTTATTAACATCCTCTATCGCACGGGCTATCTCACTACACGCGCCCTCTCCCTGGACCTTGACCGGATATAAAAGTACATTCACACCAGGAAACCTACGAGAAATAACCTTGATTATATCCCGAATCGCCGCACCAGTAGGCGATGTAATAACCCCAACCGTATGTGGCAAATAAGGAATAGGGCGTTTCAACTCTTCCCGAAACAGGCCTTCTTTTTCTAATTTTTCCTTCAGTTGGCGAAACGCCAATTCCAATGCACCAATACCCTTTGGATGGATATCTTCCACATAGAACTGAAACTTGCCTTCTCGCTCGTATAGATCGAGCCTAACCAGACACAAGACTTGCATACCGTGTTTTAATTCAAACCTCAACCTGGAACGCGCAGACCTAAACATCACTGCCGAAACCGAGGCATTTTCATCCTTCAACACAAAATACATATGCCCAGAGGAATGCACTTTTACACGAGAGACCTCTGCCTCCACCCAGACAAACGAAGGAAATCCCTCTCGAATCCAATCCCTGACCATCCGATTCACTTCGCTTACCGAAAGGGCCTTCACTTCCGGGCTAAACTCTGGGACAGAACGCCCCAATGATTCCACATTAAACCTTAGATTAAATGAATCGTCTGTTCCCATCTCTGTATAGAAAGTGCCTTACCCGATTTCTTATCTATCTCTAACAAGACTCCATTTACCCAAACAGGTGGCCCAGCCACTGGGAAACGCACGGGTATGCCAACAATATACTTTTCCAGTACTGCAGAGATTTTTCTCCCAATCACAGATTCCATAGGCCCAACCATACCCACATCGGTTATATAAGCAGTACCACCCTTTAAGATACGTGCATCAGCCGTTGGGATATGGGTATGTGTACCAAGCACAGCTGAGACCTTACCATCTAAAAAATAGCCCATTACGATCTTTTCACTGGTAGCCTCAGCATGAAAATCCACTATTATTATGTGAGTTTTGTCCTTAATCTCAGAAAGTATTTCCTCTGCCTTGCGAAAAGGACAGTCCATAGGGTACATAAACACCCTTCCAATAAGATTTATTATCCCGACTGTCGTACCATCTGCCCCTGCCCAAATGACATAACCCTTTCCCGGAGCTCGAGGGGGATAATTGGCCGGCCGAATAATAAACGGAAACTCCTCCATTCTCTTCACAAAGTCTTTGTTTTTCCAGATATGGTCCCCAGATGTAACCACATCTATACCTAATCGCAATAGTTCTTGCGCAATCTTTATTGTAATTCCCGACCCATGATCCAGATTCTCACCGTTGACAATAAACAGATCCAGATTCAATTCTCTACGCCAATCTATTGCATACCTGCGAAGGACATCAAGACCTGGTGGACCTACTACATCACCCAAAAAAAGCACCCTTAAGGGACTATTTGGCATACTCTATCGCCCTGCTTTCCCTGATCAGGATAACCTTAATCTGGCCAGGATATTCCATCTCTGACTCAATCTTCTTCTTGACATCATAGGCCAAAAGAGGAAGTGCATCATCACTGATTTGGCCAGGATCAACTATCACCCTAACCTCACGACCTGCTTGAATCGCATAGGCCTTAACCACGCCCTTAAATGAGGTAGCAATATCCTCCAATTTCTGTAGCCGTTTAATATAGGTCTCTATCGTCTCGCGCCTGGCACCAGGCCGGGCTGCACTTATGGCATCTGCAGCCGCTGCCAATACAGCATATATGCTTTTGGGAGGCTCCTCTTCGTGGTGAGCCGCAATAGCGTTCAAGACCACCTCTGGTTCACCATACTTTCGAGCCAGTTCTGCGCCAATTAGAGCATGGGTACCCTCTACATCGTGGTCAACCGCCTTACCAATATCATGGAGCAACCCTATCCTATGAGCCAAATTAAAATCTAAACCTAATTCTGAGGCCATCACCCCCATAATGAAGGCTACCTCTTTAGAGTGCTGCAAGGCATTTTGCCCGAAACTTGTTCGGAACTTCAATCTACCAATCAACTTTACCAATTCCGGATGTATTCCATGAACCCCAGCATCAAAAACCGCCTTCTCACCTTCCTCAACAATATTCTCTTCAACTTCCTTCTCAGCCTTTTCTACAACCTCCTCTATTCTGGCAGGATGAATTCTCCCATCACTAATCAACCTCTGCAACGCAATGCGGGCAATCTCCCTTCTAACTGGATTAAATCCAGATATAGTAACCACTTCAGGAGTATCATCTATGATGATATCTACTCCCGTAGCCATCTCAAAGGCCCTTATATTCCTACCTTCTCTACCTATAATCCTTCCTTTCATTTCATCATTTGGCAAACTCACTACACTTATAGTGCTATCTATTGTTTCCTCTACAGCATATTTCTGTATAGCCAAGGAAATCACTTCCTTCGCCTTTTTTTCCGCTGTAACTCGTATCTCTTCCTCCAACTGATGGAGTCTTTTAGACTTCTCCTCCAGCAACTCCTGTTCAATTTTTTCAAGCAAAAGAGATCTGGCCTGCTCCTGAGACATTCCAGAGACCCGTTGAAGCATAGACTTTTCTTCTTCAATCAGTTTAGCCAATTCTTGTTCTTGCTCATGAATACCCTTTTCACGATCCACTAAGTCTCGTTCCATCTGTTGAACGGCCTTTTCCTTCGCCTCTAAGAGATCCAAACGGCGGTCGATATTCTCTTCCCTTTGAATAAGCCGTTCTTCCAACTTACTCAATTCTTCCCGTCTACGCTTAGTCTCTTGCTCAAATTCACTCCGCATACGAAAGAGCATATCTTTAACTTCTACTTCAGCCTCTCGTCTGCGGGCTTGGGCATCCTTACGAGCCTGTTCTATTATCTCCTTTGCCTTGCGTTCAGCATCCTCTAAACTACGCTTTACCTTCATCTGATGCCAACGATAACCCAAGAAGAAAGCAACCCCAAAAGATATCAAAGCCACAGTAATCATTCCGAAGACCATTTCCATAGCACCTACCTCCTTGCCAGATTCGGCCAAGGATAGGACGATTAGGCAGATATAACCAAATCTACCGGGACATCGGTAGACTGTACCGGGAGAGAATCAAAGAGTTGACAAGAAAAACAAATTCCAACTTTAGCCGTTTTACTGGGGGGCAACTTAGACAAAAACCTATCATAATATCCTTTGCCCCTGCCAATCCTATTGCCCTTTCGGTCAAAGGCCCTACCTGGCACCAAAATCATATCTATTCCAGCAGGGTCAACCTCTTCCTTAGATTCGGGCTCCAAAATACCGAACTTGCCCCTTTTCAATCGGCCATTTAAACGACAAACCTTAATTTCATCATTTTCCACCACTGGAACCACAACACACTTACATTCTCTCTCGGCACAGTCAATAACCGGAGTGGTATCTACCTCGTCCTCCTTGGCCAGATAAACCATAACTACCTTCGCCTTAATAAACTCCTTTAGAGCACAGACCAATTCCCTTATCTTATCTGCCACCCTCCTCTTTTGTTCAGGATCAAGTTGCCTAATCCGTTCTGAGACCACTTTTCTAATCTCCTCTTTACTCATATCCATAATGCCTTATTATTTTAACATCCATCCACCTAAAAGTCCATAGATGGGCTATTTTCATGGGCATAGGCAGACTATCTTCTGCATATTCAAACCTGTATTTTATGTGAGATCTACCCCAGAAGGCACAAAATCATAGTCCCTTAAATAGACCATACATATTTTATCGGCAAAGGCCTTTATTCTTGTCTCCACCCAAATTATACATTACAAGAACAAATTGTGAGACAGTATGTTATCTATAATTAGTATGTCATCTATAATTCTCGAATCTTGAATCCCCTACAAAAAATAAAGAACACCCTTAAAAAACAAAACCTAACCACACTAAAGAAGATAACCCCAATAGGACAAAAACATCCCAAAAGATATTTTACCGATGGAAATAGAACTACAGCAAACGATTTTGCCCCAATTATTGTTATAGCATCTTCCCAGTAGGAGCCATATTATCTGGAGGTGCCTGTCCAGTTCTCTTGCGGTATTTTTTTCTCTCGCATCTCTCAGACTTCTCTTTATCCTGACAATACATCCTGATCCAACCCTGCTTAACAACCTCTGAATTCCCCCTGAAATTCAAGAAGAAACCACATGTGTCAAGTAACTCGCATTTTTCTTTCTCTGCCATAATCTACCCCCCTTTTTACTTAACGCGATTTTGCCTTCATATGTCTACTTATACTATTCTCAAAGGCCAGGTTCTACAGTTTATCACAAAAAAACAAATCCTTCCAGCAAAACTCTACACCACCTCATCCACCGGCAGGACAAAGGCTTTAACCCCCTCTCTACCCAGGACCTCTCGCAACTCACGAACCTTTGCAAGGAATTTATCCTTTCTCTCCTCATCCACTACAATCATCATAACCGAATTAAGTGCTGGCCAGACATTCGTTCCCAAATGAGGCCCAGAGAGATCCCCCACACCTTGAGTTCGCTCAAAACGGGTATAATTCTTGATGCCTGCCTCCTCCAGTGCCTCTATCACCTCTTCATGGATCGCGATATTGTAACAGACAATCACCAACTTCATACCTCACTCTCCCTGTGAAACATCGAATATATAATCGGCACCAGCACAAGGGTGATAAGGCTGGACAACACCAACCCTCCCATAGCGGTTACTCCAAAAGACTGCCAGATCTCCCCTCCCTGCCCAGTTCCAAGCGCCAAGGGTACCATACCAAAGATAGTGGTAAGGGAGGTCATCAAGACCGGCCTTAACCTATGCCGTCCTGCCGTTCTTATCGCCTCCAAGAGCCCCATCCCCCTTGCCCGGAGGATGTTCGTATAATCTACTAATACTATTGCGTTATTCACCACAACACCTACAAGCATTATGACCGCCATAAATGCCACCATAGAGAAGTGTATACCCGTTAACAACAGTGCCCATATTACTCCAACAAAGGCAAACGGCAGGGAGAAAAAGATGATAAACGGCGTCTTCAAGGACTCAAACTGTCCCACCATCACCATATAGACCAAAATAATTCCAATTATCAAGAGCATTCCCAGATCGCCAAATGCCTTCCTTTGCTCTTCAATCTCTCCGCCAAACTCTATATCAATATCCTTGGGGATATTCAATCTCGCCAACACCTTTTCAATATCCTTCTTCACCTCACTCATCGACCTACCATATGTAT
>Ga0256842_1002748_pt1 | contig 12249 bp, 16 predicted proteins | sample 4559240metaG_FD_185973 | JGI IMG/M metagenome (GOLD analysis project Ga0256842, IMG submission 185973) | Hydrothermal vent microbial communities from Guaymas Basin, Mexico - 4559-240 | ecosystem: Environmental > Aquatic > Marine > Hydrothermal vents | place: Mexico: Guaymas Basin | collected...
ACCGTAGGTCTCAAGAAGAGGCTAGAGCTAGTCAAGGTAGCTCAAGAGAAAGGCTTTAAGGTAGCGAATCCGTGATGCGTGGAGGTAGGTAGCGATGGATCTAAGCTACCAGAGACGCTTGGCTGCAGAAGTGCTAGGCGTAGGAGAGACGAGGATCAGATTTCGACCAGATGCATTGGATAGGATTGCGAACGCTGTTACTAAGGAAGATATCAGGAGGTTGATCAAGGAAGGGTTGATATACGTCGAGCCAGAGCATAGCAATAGCCGTGGTAGATGGAGGTTTCTCCACGAACAGCGCAGGAAGGGACGTAGAAGGGGTCCAGGTAGAAGGAAGGGATCCAAGGGTGCTAGACAAGGTAAGAAGGAGGTATGGGTTAACAAGATCAGGAAGCTACGTGCTTTCCTAAGGTGGCTTAGGGATCACGGCATCATCGATAGGAAGACGTACCGTAAGCTGTACATGATGGCTAAGGGAGGAGCGTTCGATAGCTTGGCTTCGTTGAAGAGATACATGAAAGACCATGGTCTCCTACCTCCAGACTACCCGTAGCGATGTAGGTGTCGAGCCATGGCGCACGGACCCAAGTACAAGGTTCCTCGTAGAAGGAGACGTGAAGGTAAGACAAACTACCACGTTAGGTACAAGATGATCAGAACCAAGAGAATCAGGGTCGTTGTTAGGAAGACTAACAAGTACATAATCGTGCAGTTCGTGTACCCAACACCGATAGGAGACTACACGCTTGCAGCTGCACATAGTCGTGAACTCGTCAAGTACTTCGGATGGAAGGCTGGCACCAAGAACACTCCAGCTGCATACCTAACGGGATTGCTCGCTGGTCTACGCGCTAAGAAGCTAGGTATCGAGGAAGCCATACCCGACATAGGTCTTCACAGACCAACGAGAGGAGCAAAAGTCTTTGCCGCGATCAAGGGAGTAATCGATGCAGGTATAAAGGTTCCGTGTTCTGAGGAAGTCATTCCGAGCGAAGATAGAATCCGTGGTGAGACGATAGCTAAGTACGCAGAGATGCTTGCGGAGCAGGATCCGGAGAAGTTTAGGAGGCAGTTCTCGCTACTCTTACGCAATGGATTCGATCCACGCGAGCTTCCCAAGCATTTCGAAGAAGTTAAGAACCGTATACTAGAGGTCTACAACCAGGTTCCCGAGGTTCCAGTAGTTAAGGAGGTGATGCAGGAGATTGCATCCATCGCGAGCGGAGGAGGTGCATAGCCATGAGTTTCCGTAGTCAGCTCTCTGAATGGGTTCCCAGAACGCGTCTCGGTAGGTTGGTGAAGGAAGGCAAGATAACGTCGATAGACCAGATCTTCGCAAACAACTTACTGATAAAGGAGCCCGAGATCGTTGACTACCTCCTACCGGATCTCAAGCACGAGATCCTCGATATCACGCTCGTACAGAAGATGACTGACGCTGGAAGGGTTTCGAGATTCAGGGTACTAGTCGTGGTAGGGAATGGTGATGGATACGTAGGTCTAGGTCTCGGCAAGGCAAGACAGCTAAGGGTAGCGATAGAGAAGGCTCTCGTAGATGCAAAGCTCAACATAATACCTGTTCGAAGAGGTTGCGGAAGCTGGGAGTGTAGATGCAACGAACCGCACTCCGTACCGTTCAAGGTTAGAGGGAAGTCGGGTAGCGTTGAGGTAGAGCTTCGACCAGCACCGCTAGGAACGGGTCTCGTAGCAGGAGATGTTGCTAAAGCTGTGCTGAGGATGGCTGGAATCCGCGATGTTTGGACGTGGACTCGTGGCGAGACCCGTACCACCATAAACTTCGCGAAAGCTGTATTCGAAGCGCTTAGGAACACGAATAGATTCGTAACACCGTACGACTGGACGAAGACGTAGCGGTGGAGTACGATGGTTGTGTACGCGATTATAAGAATTCGAGGGATTCCCGATACGCCTTACGATATCGAGTACACGCTTAGGTTGCTAAGACTCGTTAGGAAGTTCCACTGCGTCCTGTACCCCGATACACCTTCGATAAGAGGTATGCTGGCGAAGGTCAAGGATTGGGTTACGTGGGGCGAAATCGATAGACCGACCTTGATAGAGCTACTTAGGAAGAGAGGTCGTGTTGTTGGAAACAAGCCTCTGACGGACGAGTACGTTAAGCAGAAGCTGGGACTCTCGTCGATCGAAGAGCTTGCCGACAAGATCCTTAGGGAAGAGATACTGTTCCACAAGCTCGAGAAGTACGGCATTAAGCCAGTGTTCCGATTACATCCACCACGTGGAGGATTTAGGAAGAGTACTAAGAAGCCTTACGGAGCCGGTGGTGAGCTAGGTTATCGAGGTATTGCGATAAACGAATTGTTGAGGAGGATGATCTAGGATGGTAGTTCGTAGAGAGAAGAAGAGTCGTAAAATGCATGGCTATCGAAATCGTGGATGGGGTAACGTTGGTCAGCATAGGAGAGCTGGATCGCGTGGTGGTGTAGGAGCTGCTGGTATGCATAAGCATAGATGGTCGTGGGTAATCAAGTACTTCCCAGATTGGTTCGGTAAGAGAGGATTCACACCTAGAGGACCTGAGCACACGCCGATAGTTACTACGATAAACGTGGGTAGATTAAACGAGATCGTTGAAGAGATGGTTAGGAAGGGAGAAGCCGTTAAGGAAGGCAACCTAATAGTTGTCGACACTACCAAGATGGGGATCGCTAAGGTTCTAGGAGAGGGCGAGATTAGATATCCGATAAAGCTCATCGCTTACAACGTAAGCAAGCGTGCTAAGGAAAAGATAGAGAAGGCTGGTGGAGTCGTCGTTCTCGTAGGTAAGCAACCGTAGATTGCTGCTAGCTAATGCTTCCGCATCGATTCGCGAAGATCTTTTTCTTTTAACGAAAGTGCTTTTAACCCATGCGATTCTCCTCCATATAGCTTAGGTGTCTATGGTTGGGAGTGCTCGATGCCTTAGCTAAGCTAGGGTTGATGATACCTTCGACGCCACGTCCCGTGCGCAGACCTTCGCTAGGTAGGAGACTGATGTTTACAGCGCTAGCAGCCGTAGCATTCGTTATGATGAGCTCTACGTGGCTCTATGGAATAGATCATCCTCCTAGGCTCCCTGGCGTGTCTCCGATAGTAAACGTAGTTCTTGCAATGAGAGGTGGAACACTTGCACAGCTAGGTATAGGACCCATAGTAACGGCTGGTCTGATTCTGCAGATTCTCGTTGGTGCGAAATTCGTTAAGCTCGATCTTTCGAAACCCGAGGATAGAAAGAAGTTCACGTTAGCGTCCAAAGGTCTAGCCATAATCTTTGCATTCGTTGAAGCCGCGGGATTCGTATTCAGCGGTGTGTACTGGGATGTACCTACACTCGTACCGCTATGGCTCAAGCTGGTCGTAATGGTTCAGCTCGTGTGGGGCGCGATAGTTATAATAATGCTCGACGAAGCTATCCAGAAGGGATGGGGGCTAGGAAGCGGTGTTAGCCTATTCATTCTGCTAGGAGTAGCGCAAGCGTTCTTCACCGATCTCTTCTCGCACATAGAAACACCATCGCCGGTAGCACCGCAGCACGTAGAGGTCTGGGGATTGATACCTTACATCATCTGGTCGTTGAGTAATGGAAACTTCGACTTCGGGTATGTATTCGTAGGTAGGATGCTATTGCGGTACCCAACGCTCTTAGGATTCATCGTGACGATAGTGCTGATCTGTATACTCGTCTACCTAACGATTACTCGTATCTACATCCCGATAACGAGCCCGAGGCTTAGAGGTATACGTACAAGGATACCGCTACAGCTACTCTACGTAACGAACATACCCGTTCTACTGACAGGAATCCTACTATCCGATATCAATCTCTTTGCATCTCTCATAGAAGGAATTACGCATACGGGCATAGCTTCGACTATACGAAGGTATCTCTATCCTCCGACGATCTACGACTTCATGTACGACCCTGTACGCGCATTGATATACTCAGCGATCTTCCTAACGCTTAGCATAGGTTTCGGATTGATTTGGATCGAGATAGCGGGTCTAAACCCAGAAGCACAGGCAGAGAACCTCATCAAGGCTGGTCTCGAGATTCCAGGAATGAGGAGGAACCCCAAGGTATTGGCAAGCTACTTAGCTAGGTACATATACCCGCTAACAGTATTCAGCTCGATAGCTGTGGCAGTCATAGCGTTGGTGGGAGACATCTTCGGAACCTATGGAACGGGTACGGGTCTCCTGCTAGCCGTAGGCATACTATACAACTACTATCAGCTGCTGGTGTACGAGCGTAGCCTAGAGATGTATCCAGCGCTAAAGAAGATCCTTGGTGAGTACTAGCGTGGCTCTCTTCAAACTCGTGGCTATCGCATCCATCGCCATAGGTTTTCTGTTCAACTACGTTGCCCTACTATTAATCCCAAGGATTTTGCAGAGGTTTAGGATTGCTGAAGAAAGTCGAGTCGTTGAGAAGATCGTTAAGAAAGCTGGAGTAAGTAGCAAGAAGATGGCTATAGCGATGAAGAGAGTTCGCAAGCTTAGAAGCAACGTTATGAAGGCGAACATGGTGCAGATGTTCTTACCCTTAGCAACGTTCTTGCTAGCAGTTATGATATCCTACGTAGTGTCGAACGCGATACTTGAACAATACGGAGTAAGAATGGCTGAACCAGCAGTATTCATGAAGGGTGTATGCATAGGTCCCGTACCCGTCGAGATTCCGTACAGCGAATCGATCTGCACAACCTACATCGTATGGATACAGTTCCTCGTATTCCTACTCTTCTCTCCGTGGTACGGATACCTTATCCGTCGAACGCTCGAACGAAGTTGAAAACTTTTAGCTCCCATCGCACCTCGTGGAGTGGGTTGGACTATGGTTAGACCAATGTATAGATCGAGATCGTTGAAGCGAGTCGTTAGAAGAACGCCAGGAGGAAGGGTTGTGATACACTACGAACGACGTAAGAATACGCCGATGAGATGCGGTAGATGCGGTGCAATACTCAGTGGAGTACCCATCAAGGATCGCGAACGTAGGAAGCTGCCGAAGAGCATGAAGAGACCCGAACGAATGTTTGGAGGAGTGCTCTGTCCGCGGTGCCTAAGAGAAGTGTTGAAGGAAGTGGTGAGGTCTTCGATTGTCGGTGGTTCAACATCGACGTAATCTCGTTATAGTGGTTAGCGGGCCGCCGGGTAGCGGTAAGACTACCGTAGCCAAGATGTTGGCGGAGAGACTAGGGCTTCGATACGTTTCGATAGGACAGCTCTTTAGAGCTATCGCTCGCGAGAGAGGTATGTCGCTCGAAGAACTTTCAAGGCTTGCCGAACGTGATCCATCGATAGATTTCGAGTTGGATAGGAGAGCGCGAGAAGAAGCTGCTAAGGGATCCGTAGTGATAGATGGACACATCACGGCATGGATAGCACGCGATCTAGCCGATCTCTGCGTCTGTATCGTAGCGCCTTTCGATGTTAGGGTTCGAAGGATTGCAGAGCGCGAAGGCAGACCACTTGAAGAGATTGAGCGAGAAACACGTGTAAGGGAGGAAACGGAGGCTAGACGATTCATGAAGTACTACGGAATCGATGTGAAGGATTATAGCATCTTCGATATAGTTGTAAACAGCGCTTTCTATCGTCCCGAAGAAATCGTTGAAATCGTTCTAAGAGCACTAGAACTCAAGCTTGGTAGAAGCTCTGCGAATCGATGAACGTTTTAAGCCCGAGGTCAGCAACCCCTCGTCTAGGTGCGGTGTATGCCCGCCATAGAGATTGGTAGGATATGCGTTAAGATAGCTGGCAGAGAAGCTGGTAGGAAATGCGTAATCGTGGATATAATCGACGAGAACTTCGTACTCGTAACAGGTCCAAAACAGTTGACTGGGGTAAAGAGGAGGCGTTGCAACATAAACCATCTAGAACCCCTCGATAAGAAGATCGATATCCCGAAAGGAGCTAGCGATGAGGAAGTACTTAAAGCACTCGAACAAGCAGGTTTGATAGACTTCATGAAGGAACGCGTCAAGATAAAGACTACTCCGTTAATATTCGTCAAGAAGGCTTAGACCTAGCTCTCTTCTTTACTACCTGGGTGAACGATTTTGAGCGATGTCATGAAACGTGGAGAAGAGTTTCTCGAATTCCTAGATAAGCTAGGGAACGTCAATCGTCGATGGGTTGTTAAGGATCCTAACGAAACGACTAGCGATAAGTACGGCTACGTACCGTGGGATCGACCGATAGATCTCTTCATAAAGAAGGGTATGGTTGTAGTAGACAAACCTCCGGGGCCTACGAGTCACGAAGTCGTGGCGTGGATTAAGAGAATGTTCAACGTTGAGAAGGCAGGGCATGGTGGAACCCTAGAGCCCAGCCCTCGCTGATGGGGGCTGGGCGGGGAGATCCTAAGGTTACGGGCGTACTACCTGTAGCGTTAGCTAGTGCGACGAAACTCATAGGATTGATAATGCATTCCGTGAAGGAGTACGTTGCGTTGATGGAGCTACATAGAGAGGTAGATCCTTCGAGGGTCGAAGAAGTTCTACGAATGTTTGTTGGTAAGATCTATCAGAAACCACCGCTGAGATCCTCTGTCAAGAGAAGTCTGCGAGTTAGGGAGATCTACGAGATCGAGATCCTCGAGATCGAGGGTAGGCACGTTCTATTCCGTGTAAGGTGTCAGTCGGGTACCTACATAAGGAAGCTGTGCCACGATGTAGGGCTCATCCTAGGAGTCGAAGCCCATATGAGAGAGCTTAGAAGGATTGCTACCGCTCACTTCCGCGAAGATATGGCTGTGACTCTTCACGAGCTTTCGGAAGCGTTATTCATTTGGAGAGAGCTCAAGGATGATAGCTTCCTGAGGAAACGTATGTTGCCAGCCGAAGCGATAGTTGCTCATCTACCGAAGATAGTTGTGAAGGATAGTGCTGTGGATGCTATTGCTCACGGAGCTCAGCTAGCTGCTCCCGGAGTTGTGAAACTTCACGAAGGGATTTCGAAGGGCGATCTCGTAGCGTTGATGACGATGAAGGGAGAACTCATCGCTGTTGCGCGTGCCGAGATGAGTACCGAAGAGATTCTTCAAGCATCTCGAGGAATCGTTGCAACACCTCAGAGGGTGTTTATGGAGCCCGGAACCTATCCAAGGATGTGGAAGAGGAAGGGTGGTGAAAGTGGTGAAGCTAGGTCGTAGCCATTACTATACCTCGGCGAGGAGAAGGAGTCTGTACTCGTTGATATCCGATTTCATACGCGGTGTTACGGTGGAGTTCGAGGTTGCGGCTGGTGTTTTCTCGTGCGACGAGGTGGATAAGGGTACGAAGCTACTACTTGAATACGCAGAGATTCCGGAAGAAGGAGTCGTGCTAGATGTTGGTTGTGGCTATGGTGTGATAGGGATCGTGTTAGCCAAAGTCAATCCGAAGCTACGCGTATACATGGTGGACATAAATCGCGAAGCCGTTAAACTCGCTAAGAGAAACATCAAGAGGAACGGTGTTGAGGATCGGGTAGTTGTTCTATACGGAGATCTCTACGAACCCGTCAAAGGAATTCTCTTCGACGCTATATACAGCAACCCACCGCTCGCAGCAGGTATGGACGTCGTCAAGAGGATAATCATCGAAGCACCTCAGCACCTCAAGGAGGGTGGAACACTTCAAGTAGTTGTTAGGAAGGGTGCCGAAACCGTTAGGAAGACTATGGAGCAAACCTTTGGAAATGTAAAGCAGCTCGTATCTAAGTGGGGTTACAAAGTATTCTTATCTCGGAAGCTTGGTTAACAACGACTGTGGTTCCATGGAGGGTCTGATACCGTTAATCGCATCGGTGCTATGCTTTTCGCTACCACCTATACTGTATCGAAAAGGATTGGAACGATACGAAAGTACTTTTCGAGCTAACTTCGTTAGGATCCTCTACACGTTGCCCGTGCTAGCAATATCAATCCCTTCACTTAGATCGGTAAGCATCGAGGTGTTGATGCTCGCTTTCTGTGTTGGACTGCTTGGTGGCGTTGTAGGGGATGTAGCCTACCTAACATCGATGAAGATCCTTGGTGCCGGTCTCGCAACAGCACTCTCGTATACGTACCCTGTATTCGTTGCACCTCTCGCGAGCTTGACGATCGGCGAGGAGCTTGGCTATGCAACTATCGTGGGTCTGATCCTGGTGGTGGCAGGTACTTGGTTAGCGAGCTACGAAGAGTGTGAAAGGGTCGGAATTGCTTGGAGAGGCGTTGCGTTAGCGTTATCAGCAGCGATCTCCTGGGCTGCTGCATCGGTAATCGCTAAGATAGTACTTCAACGCATGGATCCACTCACCCTTGCCTTCCTCAGAAACGTTTCCGTAGCACTGTTGCTCTCGTGGACAGCTCCTACGAAGCTTAGCGACTACGTATCGAAACACGCGTTGTTGCTGGGGATAGGATCGATAGTCGCGCTTGGTCTCGGTCTATACTTCTACTATCAAGCCATAGCGTTGGTGGGCGCAACAACGACGAGCATCGCTACGAGTGCTGCACCCGCCATCACGATCGTAGCATCGAGGTTCCTCCTAAGGGAACGGTACTCCGCTAGGAAACTTCTAGGCGCAGCTCTAGCGATTACGGGCTCGATCGTAGCGGTCGTGTTTTAGAAGCTCAGCAGTTCACAGCTTCATCAACGATCAGCGCAGCTCCGGGCTTCATCACTGCTTAGATACTCGTAAAGCATCGCGCGTCGGGGGTGAGCATGAGCCTAGACCTCTTCTTCCGACCTAGGGGTATAGCTGTTATCGGAGCTAGTCGTGATCCGAGTAGCGTTGGCTACGTCATAGTTCAGCAGCTGAAGAAGAGGTTCCGTGGATACATCTACCCCGTGAACCCGAAGTACGACGAGGTTCTAGGACTCAGGTGCTATCCATCAGTTAAACAGGTTCCCGATCCCGTCGATCTAGCGGTTGTAGCAGTTCGAGCACCCTTAGTACCCAAGATCATGGAGGAGATCGGAGAACGTGGAATCCGTGCTACGATAATCGTGAGCGGAGGTTTCGCAGAGATCGGAGGAGAAGGCGTAGAGCTACAGAAACGCGTTGAGGAGATAGCTAAGAAGTTCGGGATAAGGATCGTTGGACCTAACTGCATAGGGATCCTCGACAACGATAGCGGTGTAGACACGTTCTTCCTACCCGAGGATAGGCTAGCTAGACCCCCTAAGGGAGCGATATCGATAGCTAGTCAGAGCGGTGCACTGCTCGCTATGTGGATCGATTGGATGGCTATGAAGGGGCTAGGCGTAGCTAAAGCTGTTAGCTACGGAAACAAGATCGACGTTGATGAGGTCGACGTACTGGAGTACTTTGCGGACGATCCCGAGACGAAGGTGGTTCTACTCTACGTAGAGGGACTTAGACCCGGTAGGGGAAGGAAGTTCATTGAAGCTGTTAGGAAGGTTGTGTCGCGCGGTAAGCCAGTAATCGTGTTGAAGGGTGGGCGTACCTCTAGCGGTGCACGTGCAGCATCTTCGCACACGGCAGCCATGGCGAGCGGGTACGAGATCTATCGAGCCGTATTCAAGCAAACTGGTGTTATCGAAGTCGATACGATGGAGGAGATGTTCGATGTTGCGCGTGCCTTCCTTTACTCGCCTCTACCTCGAGGAAGGAACCTCGTGATAGTAACGAACGCTGGCGGTGAAGGAGTTCTAGCTAGTGATTACGCTGAGCGCTACGGTCTCAACGTTGTTCAGCTCCCTAGCGATGTGAAGAACGAACTTCGAGCGAAACTACCTCCACACGTAGTCGTAGAGAACCCGATCGATCTCACCGGAGACACGGACGATGAACGTTACCGCGTAGTCTTAGAGACCGTGTTGTCGAAGGAGTTCGTAGACATGGCGTTGGTGATAGCTCCACCACATCCACCGGCTATGAAGGGGAGCTTCGTCGACTACATCGTGGATGCTCATAGAAGGTTTGGGAAACCTCTTGCCGTAGTCGTTACGGGAGGATTCATAGCAGAGAAGTACCTGAAGATCTTCGAAGAACGTGGTGTGCCGACGTACCCAACGCCGGAACGCGCTGTTCGAGCTCTTGCAGCACTCGCTCAGTTCGCAGACATAGTTCATAGGGTGCGTAGACAGTATCGCTGATCCGCCTAGATAGCTTTAACATCTTGGAACCAGAGCAACGAGAGGGGTAGCGTTGTCTATAGATAACAGGTTCCAGCTCGGGATCGTAGGGAACGTTGCTAAGCCTAACGTTGTCGAGATCGTATCCCCGAGACCTCTACCTCTAGGAACCTACGTAGAGATACCATTCGAGTTCGCGAACGAGCTTACAGGACGTAGGGAACGACATCTGTTGGTGGGAGTGGTTAGCTCTACGCTATTCAGAAGAACGGTTCCGGTAAGCGGTGCAGCTGCGTTATCGAGTGGAAGCATATACACAGAGTTCGAATCCGAGCTTGCACAGTTCGGAGTATCGATGGTTAGAATCGTAACGGATATGGTCGATGGAGAGATCATCACTCCACGAATACCTCCACCTCCAAACACTCCCGTGTACCTAGCCTCGACAGAGGTTCTTCGACGCCTCTTTTCAGCACGTGGCGAAGGAACGATTAGGATCGGGCACCTACTAGGTCGACCAGATGTAGAAGTTCGAGTATCGATGGATGCCCTAGTCAAGCACCTCTTCGTGACGGGAACCACGGGCTCTGGAAAAAGCAATACGGTCGCCGTGCTCATAGATAGGATAGCGTCCGAGGGCGGCATGGTGATCGTGTACGATGTTCATGGAGAGTACGCGAACCTCCAACCAATGAATAGCAACGTTGTCGTGGAACGCGTTCGTCTAGCGATAAACCCGTTGAAGATACCTCCACGCATACTTGCAAGAATGATAGTTCCCGAAGCTGCGGCAACGGTTCAGCGAAGATTGATTACGAGAGCGTTGAACGAGGTTAGGAGGATTTTCGAAGAAGCTCTCACGAACTTGAGTAGATCGGAAGCGGTAGAGTTCATAGCTAGGAACTGTCGCGATGTTAGGTTCGGTACGGATCACGAAGAAGAGGTGACGTTGTCCGAGCTATTCAAGCAGTGCTTGATAAGCAAAGTACGTAGCTTGAGGATATCTTTCAGAGAAGCGATTAGTGAGCGTAGCGTTGAGAGCCTGATAATGAAGATCGAGGAATTCTTCGAGTACACACCCATAGACTTCGATCAACCATCGCCCGTAGACATGCTGCGCCCAAGAAAGATACTGGTTCTCGATGCGCTTGCTCTAGACGATGAGCAGCGTGATTATCTACTGAAGGTTGTGGCAGACGAGGTTCTGTGGTTTGCTAAGTCGAAAGCTGCCGAGGGAAGAGTTCATCCAGTGCTGTTCGTGATAGAAGAAGCTCATCTATTCCTATCATCTTCGAGGGATACGGCATCGAAAAGAAGCATAGAGAGATTGGCTAGAGAGGGTAGGAAGTTCGGGATATGTCTAGTCGTGGTTTCGCAGCGACCTAGAAACATCGATACGAATACCGTGAGCCAGATACAGAACTTCGTATTCATGAAGCTCGTACAGGAACAGGATCAGAACACAATCATGAACGTCTCCGACATGCTAACCGAAGACCTAGCGTCTTCGCTGAGCTCTCTCGGTACGGGAGAAGCAATCGTGCTAGGCGAGTGGGTGGGTAGGTTCCCAGCATTCGTAAAGATAGATAAGCACGAAGGTAAGCGCGTAGGCGCAACCCCCAGCATTAGCCGGCTGTGGAGAGAGCTTGCTGCATTAGAGGAACGTGGTGCTGAATACGCAGTTATACACGAAGAAGCTTATCGAGAACTCATCGTCTAGAGCCGATGGGTTTATGGAGTTTCGAACGTATGTATCTTAGGAAGCGGCGAGATAGCGATGCTTATTCTACACGTCAGCGATACCCATCTAGGTGCAGCTCCTGGAGGCTTACTCTTCCGTTTTCGCGATGTTATGGACGCCTTCAAGGAGACCGTAGACATAGCGATCCGTGAACGCGTAGATCTGTACCTCCACGCAGGCGATTTCTTCGATAGAGCAACACCACCCGCAGAAGCTTACCTAGTTGCCTACAAACATCTCAAGCGATTGAAGGAATCGGGGATAAAGGTAATCATCGTTGCTGGTCAGCACGATCTTCCTAGAAGGTACGGAATCTCACCGCTATCACTACTCGAAGAGGTTGGAGTCGTCGATCGCGTATTCATAGGCCCCGAAATCGAGCGCATGAATATAGAGGTAGGAAGCGTACGATATGAG
>Ga0256842_1002749_pt1 | contig 12248 bp, 10 predicted proteins | sample 4559240metaG_FD_185973 | JGI IMG/M metagenome (GOLD analysis project Ga0256842, IMG submission 185973) | Hydrothermal vent microbial communities from Guaymas Basin, Mexico - 4559-240 | ecosystem: Environmental > Aquatic > Marine > Hydrothermal vents | place: Mexico: Guaymas Basin | collected...
AACCTTATATGGAAGAGATTTGTTGCCTCTCAGATGAAATCTGCTGAGTTTGAAATTACAGAGTATGAAATAAAATCCGATGGTGTCATATTTCTTGCAAGGGGAAGTGTACTTTTGTTTGATGGATATCTAAAAATATATAGAAATCAATTGAGGGATGAAGATGAATCCAGGTTGATTCCTAACCTTAAGGTTGGTGAGGTTTTAGATCTTGAAAAACTTCAGGTTGAACAAAAATTTACCCAGCCTCCTTCAAGATATACGGAGGCATCGCTCATAAGGACTCTTGAGGAGAAGGGAATAGGTAGACCAAGTACATATGCTACTATTGTATCAACCATTCAAAATAGAGATTATGTGATTAAGGAAGAGGGAAAATTTAAACCCACACCCACAGGTGAACTTGTCGTGGATTTACTTATGCAGAGTTTCTCAGATATTTTTGATTATAAGTATACCGCAAAAATGGAAGAGGAACTTGATAAGATAGAAAGGGGAGAAATGGATTGGACTGAACAACTGAGAAAGTTTTATGAAAATTTTTCTAAACTTCTTGAAGTTGCCAAAAGGGAAATGAAGGATGTTAAAAGGGAAGTTGAGTATACCGATAAAATATGTGAGAAATGTGGTGGAAGGATGGTTATTAAGTGGGGAAAATTTGGGAGATTTCTTGCCTGTGAAAATTATCCACAGTGTAAAAATACAATGGAAATTGAAGATGAAGATTCTGGTGAAACTGAAATCTGTCCCCAGTGTGGTAGAAAACTTGTAATAAAAAGTGGTAGATATGGAAGATTTTATGCATGTAGTGGTTATCCTGAATGTAAGTATACAAAACCCATAAATGGGTCTAAAAAGGAGATGAAAATTTTAGAAGAAAAGTGTCCTGAGTGTGGATCTTTGCTTGTGGAGAGGATAGGCAGATATGGAAAATTTATTGCATGTAGCAATTATCCTGAATGTAATTATGTAAAAAAAGAGGTAATTAATGTTAAGTGTCCTTTGGATGGATGTGATGGTGAAATTGTTATAAGGAGAGGAAAGAGGGGGAGAATCTTTTATGGTTGTAGTAATTATCCCAGATGCAATTTTATCTCTTGGGATAAACCTATTAATAGAAAGTGTCCAAAATGTGGAAGTCCCTATTTACTTGAAAAGAGAACCAAAAAAGTGGTAAAAATATATTGTCCCAATGACAATTGCGATTTTGAGGAAATTGGGGACAAAAATGGAGAAAAATGAACTATTCTGTTTTGACATTTTTAATTAAATTTATTGTTTTAAGTCTTCTTATTTTATTTTTTTCCTCTATGAAGTTTTCCATTTCAAATTTAAATCTGGGAGATTATATACTACTATTTGAAGATATTGAATGGAAAAAGAGAAAATATCTGTTATCCGATTTCTTCTTTTCAAAAAATTTTTATCTTTCTTTTCTTGAGTTCTTTAATTTTTTCTTTTTTGCTATTTCCACCATTATTTTATTTAAATTTTTTTCTTTGAGCAGTTTTTCTTTTTTGATTGTTCTTTTTAATCTCTTCTTTTTTTATCTTTTAAAAGAGGTTTTGCCACCCTTTATTGTGAGAAACCCCAGAAATTTTTTTAAGATCTTTTTTCCCATCCTTGCAAAAATTAAAAGGGCATTTCTTTCTAAAGAAAAGAGAAGTGGGGGGGACGCCATTTCATTTTTTGAAAAATTTCAAACCTTTGTAGATATTGCAAAGGAATATGGATTTCATATAGAAGATAAGAAATTAAAAATGGTGGATTCCATTCTGGAACTTTTTGAAAGAAGAGTGGATAAGGTAAGGATTGACTGGAGTAATGTTATTTATGTTAATTCTTCTGCTACCCTTGAAGATGTAAAGCAGAAGATGATTGAGGAGAATCACAGTAGAATAGTTTATTTTGAATCAAAAAACAATAAAGTGGTCTATGGAGTAATTTTCATAAGAAATTTGCTAAAGTTTTACGATGAAGAGAATAGAAAAAGAAATGTAGATACCATTGAAGGGCTCATCTTTCCACTTTCAACAATTCCTGCAACTGCAACTTTAATATCCGTTATTGAGAAAATGAAGGAACTTGGAGAACAGATGCTTCTGGTGGTGGATGGTGAGGCGGGAATTAAGGGAATTGTCACCTTTGAGGATATATTTGAAGAAATTTTTGGAGATATCAAAGATGAAGATCAGAGAGAAAAAATTAAAAAGGTAAAGGTGGATAAAAATAGATATATTTTAGATGCAACCTATGAAGTGGATTCCTTTGAAGAGGAAATTGGTGAATTTCCTGAATCAATAAAAACAGAAGATGTCATTACAATAGGGGGACTTATTGTGAGTTATCTGGGAAGGATTCCAGAAAGTGGTGAAGAGGTAGATATATCAAAATATCATTTCAAAATACTTGATTCTGACTATAGAAAAATAAACAGACTTGAACTTGAAATTCTTGAAAGTGATTCAAATGAGGGATAGAGATAGGTATTTTTTTGAAAGGGCTGTAAGACTTGCTTATATGGGGATGGGAAAGACCTCTCCCAATCCTTCAGTGGGCTGTGTGATTGTAAAGGATGGGGAGATTGTAGGGGAAGGATACCATATATATGCCCATGAAGATCATGCGGAAGTTGTTGCCCTTAAAATGGCTGGGAATAGGGCGAAAGGTTCCATAATGTATGTAACCCTTGAACCATGTTTCCACCATGGAAGAACGCCTCCATGTGTTGACAGAATAATTGAAACTGGAATAAAAAGAGTTGTGGTGGGTATGATGGATCCAAATCCCCTTGTATCTGGAAAGAGCATTGAAAAATTGAGAAAAAATGGGATAACTGTGGATGTTTTAGGTTCTCATAAAAGACTTGAATCCTTAAATGAAGATTTTTTTAAATTTATAGTAAAAAAAATTCCCTTTGTTGCCATTAAGGTAGCTTTAACGCTTGATGGGAAGTTGGCGACAACTTCAGGAAATTCAAAGTGGATAACGGGAGATAAGGCTCGAAAGTATACCCATTTTCTCAGATATAGATATAATTCCATTCTTGTTGGAGTTAATACCATATTGAAGGATAATCCACTTCTTACATGCAGGTATAAGAAAAAAAAGGGAGTCCCTTTTTATAGGTTTGTTATTGATCCCCATTTAAAAATTCCTGCAAGTGCAAGGATATTTTCAGAAGGTGGAGAGGAGCAACCCATTGTAATTTTTACAGGTGGGGATGTGGAACATGGTGAAATTTCAAAAAAGTGTAAAATAATTTCCATTCCTCAAGATGGAGGGCGTCTTGATTTGTATGCTATTTTAAAAGAGATTGCTGGTTTAGGGGTATCTTCAGTCCTTGTTGAAGGTGGAAGTTTTACAATTAGTGAGTTTATTAAATATGGTTTTGTTGACAAGATTCACATTTTTTTTGCACCTAAACTCCTCGGTGATGGAATTTCATTTTATAATGCTAAAAAAGATATTTTAAAGATGGAAGATGCGCTAAAACTTAAATTTATATGTTCTAAAAATTTTGGTGAAGATGTGCTTTTAAATTACTATTTTAATCATAGGAGAGGAGGTTAATTTGGATAACAGATTTTCCACTTACTCTCAGTTTAGTGAAATAGATAATTTATCTCAAAAATTAAGAGAGAAATATGGAAATATTGAAAATTTTTTAAATTCCTTTTTGCAAATTTTTGAAAGGGAAATCCTTTTAAGTGAAAGGAAGTTTTATGCCCATTTTAAAAGGGAAGAAGAATTTGATGAAGGTGGAATGAAAAATTTTCTCCTTTTTTTCCGGGACATAGTTAGACTTAAATCAAAACTTTCAGTTGAAGATATAAAGAAGTCTGGGTTTTCATTTTCCGTTAAAAATATGGATTTTAGAAAGGGAAGTGGATTTCCCATATTTGATGGACATCTTTCGTGTGGTGCGGGAGATATTTTACCCTTTCTCCAAAATACCCTTTTATGGTTTGAGGAAGAGGAGGGGGGAGTTGCAATGCTTCATCCTGTGGAAAAATCTGTCCTTTTTACAATGAGAATGAGTGATTTTATGCCTTTTGATGTTGGGAATTTGACGATTGTAAGGTGGGTGCCTTTTTTTTATCTTTTAAAACATTTTATAATTCCTCCCTTTAACATAGAACCTGAAAAATGGCAAAAGGCTATGATGTTTGCTATAAAAAATATGATGACCACATCACTTATCTTTTTGTTTAGGAATACTGCACTTCAAAATGGGAAGAGATTACTTGCAAATGGAATATTTTAATCCCTACACTTTTGATGTTTACATTTTTGATGTGGATGAGTGTATTATCATGGGGCATTCCCTTATTATTATCTCAACCTATTTATTCAAGAAGTATTTAAGGAGATTTTCTCCAATTTCCTTTAAGTTTTTATTGTCTGGAGTGGTGTTATATACATTTAAACTCTTCAGATGTATGGATCTTCAGTTTTCAAATCTCTTGCTCTTAAAGTTATTTATCTTCGCTCTTAAAGGGGTAAAATATGAGGATTATGTGGAGGGTGTTAGGATAGCTGCTAAAAGCGCCGACAGAAACTTCTATGAATTTTTTAAAGGGATTTGTGATAAAAAGTGTTCCTTTGTATCCTTTGGTTTGAAGGATGTGGTAAAGGAAATTCTGAAGGGGCTGGGTAAGGAGTTTGGAGAAAATGTTAGGATTTTCTCAAATGACATTTTGGTTGAATCGGGTAGGATAATCAATTTTTCAAAAGATTTATTCTGGAGAAGGTTGGATAAAGTTAAAGTTACTGAAAATCAAATGGAGAATGGAGAAAAAGTGCTTTTATTTGGGCACAGCAGTAATGAATCTCTTCTTTGTGAAGCTGTTGAAAGGGTAGGGGGAGTGTGTATTGGAATTGGAAACATTTCAGGATTTAATAAAAAGAGGTTTTTTAGAGTATATAGGAATTGGGGTGAGTTTTTAAAGGAGGTTGGAGATGAAAGATATAAAGGATAGAGAGATTTTTTCAGAGAGAATAATACTTGAAGCAGGCAAACTTTTACTTGAATTTTTTGAGGAAAATTTAAAAATAGAGAAAAAGGGTGAAATAGATCTTGTGACGGATGCTGATTTTGCCTCTGAAAAATTTTTAAAGGAGGAAATTGGTAAAAAATTTCCAGAGGATGGGGTACTTGGAGAGGAAAGGGGTGAAATAAACGGAAATAATGAATATTTATGGATTATAGATCCACTGGATGGAACTGTAAATTTTTCCCACGCATATCCCTTTTTTTCCATTTCTATCGCCTTACAAAAACATGGAGATGTGGTTATGGGACTTGTCTATGATCCCATTAGAAATGAATTGTTTAAAGGAATTAAAGGGGAAGGTGGTTTTTTAAATGGAAAGAGAATAAAGGTCTCAGGAATAGGAAGATTAATTGATTCAATGTTGGCTACTGGTTTTCCATATGATATCCACGAATCTAAGGATGATACCCTTGAACTATTTGTGAGATTTGTAAAAAGTGCTCAGGCTGTTAGAAGGGATGGTTCGGCAGCCCTTGATATATGCTATGTTGCCATGGGAAGATTTGATGGGTTCTGGGAAAGGCGGCTTAAACCCTGGGATACAGCGGCGGCTAAATTAATTCTTGAGGAATCAGGGGGTATTGTAAGTGATTTCTCTGGCGGCAAATACTCAATTTTTGGTGATGAAATACTTTGTTCCAATGGTAAAATACATAGTGAAATGATAAAGATTTTAAAGGGATAATTTCATGGAGGATGCTTTTAAATTAAGACAATTTGACGAAGCCCTTTCAGGATACCTTTTAAATGGTGAAAAAATTTTATGGAAGTCATTTCCCGTTAGAAAATTTTTTTTTGAAGGAATGGACTGGTATATAACTATTATTGGGCTTTTCTCTTTTTTATTCTCACTTTTTATGGCGCTTGATTCAATTAGATACCATCCCCGTGGTGGAAGGGATATTTTTGGATTTGTAATGTCTCTTCCCTTTTTGCTGGCGGGGTTTTATCTCTTTGTTGGTAGATTGATTTACAGGTATAATAAACTCGCAAATGTTTTATATGTAATTACAAATAAAAGGGTTATTCAGGTTGAAAATTTTCTGGGAAGGATTTTATTTAAGAGTTTGAAATTTGAAGAGATTTCAGAGATTGAAAGGAAAATTTCTCAAAATGGAGTGGGTAAAATATATTTTAAACCACGCTGGTTAGATTTAAGGGATGTTAAAGATAAAAAAAGAAGTATAAAAGATGTTTCCACCATAATAATATTTTACAATATTGAAAATGTTGAAGGCATTTATTTAATGGTTGCAGATTTAAAAAGGAAAAATGAAAATTAAAAAAATATTATTACTACCTTCTTTTATGATTTTTTCCATTTTGCTTCTTGTTTGGCTTGTTTCGATTTATTTTAAAATTGAACTTTTGAAGATTTTTTCGATTGTATTTACCTTTTTATTTGGCCTATTTCTTTTTTTCAGATTGATGTTTTTTTTGCTGGAAAGGAGTTTCTTGAAGGAGTTTTTATTTACTCCCTTTAGAAATTTTAAAAGAAAGTTTTTCTTCAAAATTAAAAATAAATTCCTTATTCTTTTTTTTCTGTCAACGGTGATACCTACCATTATATTTGGATTACTCTTCTATTTTGTAATATATCTTTCAAGTGGATTTCTTAGTTCCCATATTTTTCAGATGGAAGTGGAAAGGGTTGAGTATAACCTATCTCTTTTAAATCTAAATCTTGAAAAGGAAATTTTAATTAAAAACATTGAAAGTGAAGATGATTTTCTAATCTTCTTACATAAATTTTTGAGAGAGTATGACTTTGAAAACGCCGGGATCTTTTCCATCTTTTATAAAACTGAAAAGGGGAAAATGAAAATAATATATACAAGTGATGAATTCTTAGGGAAGTTGTTTGGCTCCATTGAGTTTCCTGAATGGTATTTGAAAAAGAACAGGAAGGGGATTTTTTTTATCAGGACATTACCTGTAATTTTGTTTCATTCAACTTTGAATATTAAAGGAAAAAGGTTTTATCTTGATTCCTTCATCCCCATCACTGAAGGATTTGTGGGAAGTATTTCCAGGGACAGTTCCATATATTTTCAGCCTGTGTTAATAGATTCCAGAAATAACTTTTACATAAATGACGGCAAAAATTTGTTTAAATTGAAAAAGATTAGTGGTGAGAGACTGAAAAAAAATGTTGATTCCTTTTCTCATGGAGGTGCCCTTGACCTTAAATTTTCTTTTTTCAGGTTGATATACGGTAAAGACATTGAGACCAACAAAGAAACATCTAAGATAGGTGATAAAAAATGTTTGGTTTTTATTTCCGGTTATTTAAGTGATGTTTTAAAGGTTCTTTTTTCATATCAGTTAAAATTTTTTGTATATATTATCTTTTTCATTTTCTCTTTTTTGCTCATAATAGCCGTTTTCTCTGTTTCAAAGGGAATTTCGCTTGCCAGAGATTTAACCCGTTCTTTTGATAAATTGTACATGGGGACTCTTGAAATTCAGAAGGGAAATTTTGATTTTAGAGTAGATGAAACTGGATATGATCAACTTGCCCAACTATCTAAAAGTTTCAATTTAATGGCTGAAAACATTTCAAAATTGCTTCAGGAGGTTTCGGAAAATGAAAAGTTAAAAAGGGAAATTGAACTTGCAAGAGATGTTCAGAAAAAATTTTTCCCGAAAAGGTTTCCAGACATTAAAGATTTGGATATCTATGGAATGTGCTTACCAGCAGAAGTTGTAAGTGGAGATTTTTATAACTTCTTTATGGGAGAAAGGAGGGTTGATTTTTTCGTTGGAGATATAAGTGGAAAAGGGTTTCCATCATCTCTTCTGATGGCTTCTGTTAATTCGGTATTACTTGGACAACCTTATGGGAATGAAAGTTTGTTCAGGTTGATAAGAAGGTTGAATAAATTTTTATATCAAATAACTGCTCCTCAGAGATATTCCACACTTTTTTATTTAAGGTATCCTTTAAGTGGTGATTTAATTGAATTTGTGAATTGTGGACACAATCCTCCCCTTTTATTGAGAGGAGATAAATTCATTTCACTTGTTAAAGGTAGTACAATTTTAGGTATGTTTGAAGAAATAGAGATTGAAGTGGGAAAGATAGAATTTAAAACCGGTGATATCATTTTCATTTACACTGACGGACTTCTGGAATCCACAAATGATAGGGGAGAGGAATTTGGGATTGAGAGATTAAAGGAAACTTTGTTGAAATATAGGGAAAGAGAAAGTAGAGAAATTGTTGAAAAGACTTTTGATGAAGTTAAACAATTTCATTCTGGAAAACTTGAGGATGATCAAACGGTTCTTGTAATAAAAAGGAAATAAATGGGGAAAATAAATTCCCCATTTTTAAATAAACATTTCTTCATCTAAAATGGCTTTGTTAACAGATTTTTTATCTCTTCCAAGAAGCATATTGATACCAGATTTTACCCCCTTTAAAATGGCTGAAAGTTCATAAATGGGGGTCAATATTCCTTCTGTAACCGCTTCTGAAATCATTACCAATCTCTTTTTCATATCGTTTAAGACAAGGTCAAAATCTTCAATGTTTTTAACTACGATGTCGCCTGTTCTATTTACCTTTTCTCCCATTTTTCCCGCAGCCTCTTTTACTGTTTCAGATGCTTCAACTAAGTTTTCACTGATTTTTAATACATTTTCCTGAATTGGGGTCATTTTGTCCATCAAAAGGTTTGTTTTATCACTTATCTCTTCAATTTTGGGCTTTACATCTTCCATCAATTTATCAACTTTTGCAAGAGACTGATTTATCCTTTTTGCCATTAGAAAGATGGCTATACCAATGCCAATAATTACAATTGTTTGAAGTAGTAAAATGAGGATTAAATAAATGTTTGTTCCCATAGTCTATTCTTCCTCTTTTTTACCTTTTTTTCCTTCTTTTTCACTTTTATAAGCTTTTTTACCGGCTTCAATTGCAGTTGAAATAACTTCCTTTTTCTTCTCAATTATTTCTTTTCCCTTTTTGCTGAGTTCATTTGCCTGTTCAGCAAGTTTTTCTTTAGTCTCTTTCAATTTTTCCTGTAGTTCTTTAATCTTTGCAGCGGATTCTTCTTTTTTCTCCTTTGCCTTTCGTGAAATTATCTCCCTTGTTTCAGCACCACTCTTAGGGGCAAAAAGAAGTGCAATTGTTGCACCCACAAAACCACCTATTACAAAGTAAAATAATTTTTCTCCAACACTTGATCCTTTCCCTTCATATCCTTCGTAACTCATTGTTACCTCCTTTGTTAAAACTTATTAATAAATTATAAACATTTAAAGCCATTAAGTCAATTAGTTTATGGGAACAGCCGAAAGAAATTTTCCATGGTTGTCTGTAAACAGTTCAAAGGCAATGAATGTTCCATCGTCACTATATAGTGTTATATATCCTCCAAGTTGATTTGCAGCATCAGGTATCAAATAGTCATTGCTGATTACACCAATTAACCTATCGTTGGAATCAATCGATACAAGTCTTTCTCCAACAAATGTGCCATCTTCCCTATAGGCATCCACATAGACATTTATTGGAAAATCATTTGGATTTGAGATTGCAAGACCTGTATAGTATACAAGATCAGTGTTTTCTATGGGACCATTTGCCACATGTGAAAAAACTCCCCAGTTATAAGGAGTATCGTCAAGTAATAGGGAAGACTCAAATTGGGGAGGGTTGTTGCCGCCATCACCAAATATTACATCTCCAACAAGGCCATCCTGAGTGGAGGTAATTACAACCTGTCCGGTGGTGTAATCTGGATATGTTGATGGATCATTTAATTGGAACAATTGCCATCCTTTAAGAGTTAAAATTCCCATTGAGGGAACATCCTGTATGGTGTTTGTGTAAACATTTCCATCCTCTGCGTAGAGTGTAAAGGTTATATCAGCACTTTCGGTAGATGTGTTGATAATATTGAATGTAGTTGAATAAGGTAGTGGAAAACTTCCACCTGAAGCAAAATGTGGGGAGTAGAGTTTATTTTTTCCGCCATCTAAGGCAATAGGCAGAGTGTGAATGGTGATTAAATTTCCATCCTGATCATAGTGGTTTATCCTTAAATATCCATATAGACCTTCTCCTTCTTCTACCTGAGCCTTAATGTAGGCATTATTTACGGTGTATTGTGTATCATTTCTGTAAAAGATTTCTTTCATACTACCTGTAAACAATTTTCCGGAATTTATAGTTTCTTCATCTTCTTTCAATATATTTCCATTTTCATCATATAGCGAGAGTTTTACTTTTACATCTCCGTAGGTGGGATTTAGTAAAAATAACCTCGTTTCTACATTTTTAATCCCATTGTTGTAATCTTCCATTACATGGGTAAAGAAAAATTCATTGGTGTATATGTAATTAGACCCAAGGGCTCCATCTATGTAGTTATTATTCACATCGATGGATAAGAAGAAGGACTTTATATTTTCATCATTTGAAATGGCAAGCACCCATCCATTATCCATATTGTTTTGTAGGTTGAAAAATTGATCTCCAATAAATGCTATCTGATTGTGGGGCGAAAGAATCTTTCTCACAGGTTCATCATTAACATAATATCCATCTGAATCTATTAAATGAAAATATATTGATACGGGGTTATCTGATGGATTGCTAAAGGCATATCCTGTCTTTTCAATATCTGTATTTCTAAAGGTTGGGATGTAAAATTCACATGGATATAAAAGAAAAAGAGAGACATCTTCAGAATAGACATTAAGTGAACACAAATAAATACTGTCAGTACTTTTATAAATCAGTTCAGGGCCATCCCCCGCTGGTAAGAAATTTATTATTTTTTTCCGAAGATAGTCTATTTGTAAAATTTCATCACTTCCAACGGAGGATATATATAGGGTTTCATTGTCAATGTCAAATACCATATTGTTAAAGGCGTCAAATCTAACTTTGCCTGCTGAATCATAATATAGAGCCTCTATTGAGTAATCCCCACTATTTATCTGTATTATTTTATTGTCAACAATTGCCACACAGAAAATGTGATTGCCATCGGGTGATATGTAGCAACCAGAAAGTCCATTTAAGTTATAACCAAGATTGTCAAAGTCAAGGTAATACTGTGTTGTATAATTGGGTATCTCAAAAATCATGAGATCATTGTATAGGGAATCACAGACAAACCCCAGGGAACCATCTGGAGAAAATACAATGTTATTTCTTGTTAAGCCAGCAGATGTGTTCCTGTCGAAATCGCTGTCAACAACAGAAAATGTGGAATCTACAGTAAAGTTGTTTAAATTTATGGCAGTTATTTCATCATTTGAATCTTTTCCGGTGCAAATTACAAATGCAAGATTTTTGGGAGAATTTATATACACCCTTACGGGAAGTTTCCCTGTTGGAAGGGTTGCCACATGTAGATTGCTCTCTGTGGTGGAAATTTTAAAGATAAATACCTGGTTTGCGTCCTGTCTTGAATTTGCCACCAGTCCATACATTCCATCGGGTGTTATTCCTATATTGGAATAGGTGGTAAATTCCACCGGGAGTGGGGGGTGATAGGTGGCAGTATCAAAATTAGAAAGGTTAATAATTGTAACTGTATTATCACCATAATTCAAAACACAGGCATAATCTCCCTGAGGGGTTAAGTAAATACCCATTGGATAATCTCCTGTGCCCACTGATCCAATAATGTTGTCAGTATATTTTCTTGGATCAAATAAAATTACCCTGTCATTATCAGAATCTGAAACAAGACCGAGTTTGTGATCCGGGGTTATGACCGCCTGGTTGAAGTATCCAAAATCTGCTCCAAAGGAAACATTTCCCATGGGGATCTGAGACATTGAATAGGAAAACAAAATTGCAAAAAAAATTGAAAAAAATAAAAACTTTTTCATTTTTCTCCCCCCAAAAAATTATGGATAAATTCTATAGAGAGTTCTTGGAAATGCTATTGTTTCCCTTACATGTCTTATTCCACAAATCCATGCCACACATCTTTCAATTCCCATTCCAAATCCTCCATGGGGAAATGTGCCATATTTCCTTATGTCAAGATACCACTTGAATGCTTCAACGGGTAGATTGTGCTCTTTTATCTTCTTTAAAAGTAATTCATAGTCGTCAATTCTCTGTCCACCACCTATTATTTCTCCATATCCTTCGGGGGCAAGGACATCCACACAGAGTGCGAGATTTTCATCTTCTGGATCTGGCTGCATATAAAATGC
>Ga0256842_1002750_pt1 | contig 12243 bp, 12 predicted proteins | sample 4559240metaG_FD_185973 | JGI IMG/M metagenome (GOLD analysis project Ga0256842, IMG submission 185973) | Hydrothermal vent microbial communities from Guaymas Basin, Mexico - 4559-240 | ecosystem: Environmental > Aquatic > Marine > Hydrothermal vents | place: Mexico: Guaymas Basin | collected...
TTAAAATATGCCAACATTGAGAGCGCTGGTTAGGCATTTTAAAATCGCAAAGGGAAAGGATCGAAAGAGGCTTGCATGGAAGGTTGTTAAGGAAGCTGCCCGATATTCTCGTACTGAACCCTATTGGGATTTTTTAAAGAAAAACTTTGATATTAAGGCTAAGGATATAAAAGATGCTATGCTCTTTCTGGAGGAAAATGGAGAACTTGAAATCATGCGGTCAGTAGATGGAAAAAGACTCTATGTTTCGACCCTAAAGGATATAAGGGAAAATCCTATAAAGCTTGACCGATGGTTGAAATCGACTTACAGAAAATAACATACGAAATGATTCCAAATGGAACTTGGAGATATGACGAAATCTTCTGGCAGGCATTAGACTATGGTATAGTGGGCTTTGATGGTGAAAATTTTTATTTCCCTGAGACATTTTCCCGTAAAGAAAAGAAAATGGCAAGAGACAAGATTAGGTTTATTCTTGGCTTAGACACTGACCTCGATGCATTCTACAGCCAAATTAGAGATTCAAAATTTGCATTTTTAGCTGAAGAGTTTTGGGGTTTAACTGTTCCTGCTTCGCCGTATAAATATCAGGCTCTCGTTGAAGTAATTGCCCAACAGCAGGTTTCCTTTGAATTTGCCAAAAGAACAATTGCAGAGCTGGTAAAATTAACCGGTAAGAGGAGAGGAGACCTCTACATCTTCCCGAAACCCCGGGATATAGCCAGACTGTCCATTGAAGAGCTGAAAAAAGCAAAACTCGGATACCGGGCGGAGTACATAATGCATCTCACCAAGATGATAGTTAGGGGAGAGTTAAAACTGGATCTGGATGAGATGAGCGAAGAGGAGGGAACAAGATACCTGACAAAATTCAGAGGCATCGGAAAATGGACGGCAGAGCTTTTCTTAGCATACGGCCTGAGAAAAAACATCTATCCCGCGGGGGATCTAGGACTGAGACGGGGAATAGCAAAGATTTTTAACAGAAGGGTTAAAGAGAAAGATGTCAGAGAAATTCTTGAGCCTTATGGAAAATGGAAAAGCCTACTTGCATTTTATATCACATGCTATGATAGAAAAACTGAGATTGAAAAAAAGAGAAGGTGAAATTCTTGGAGATTAGGGTCCCCAAAGAGATTTTCAGAGAGCTGAAAAATAAGGATATTGAAGCACTTATCAGAAAATCCCTCCAGAAAGCCGAACTAACCCTGCAGGCTGAAGAGGAGGGGTTTTTAAAGGAGAAAAAGAAAAAACTGAAAGAGCAGCTCAAAAATATGGAGGAGGAATATGAGGAGCTTATGGAATTCTACTATAAAGCCCTGAAAGACAGGGATTTTATGATGAAAAAGAGAGATGAACTCAAAAGAGAGAACCAGGAACTCAGGAAGGAGTTGGAGGCGAAGAGACGTGAGATTGAGAATGAAAATAAAAATAAAGCCTGAAAAAGGCTTTGGAAAGATTGAAGTCGAAATTAGTGAGGAGCTCTGGAAGGCGATTGAAAGGATAAGCGAGAAATACAACAAGCCTCCTGAAAAGATTCTTCAGATTATCTTTAGAGGAGAGTTTAAGGAACCAAGTGAGGAATATAACTCCCTGAAAGAGGAGATAAATGTCCTAGAGAAAAAGGTCTGGGAACTGGAAAAGAGATGGGCTCCGCTCAGATATAAGGCGTATGGCCTTAGTGAAGACAACAAGATTCTGGCGATTGAGCTTTCTGGTTTGATGGCAGAGAATTTTCAGCTTAAAAGGTTTTTAAGGAAAAAGGTCAAACCAGATTTTGAGCTGAGAAAGCTTATCTCATATTACATTCAGTGAAACTCTGGCGGATGATGAATAAATTCAAGCGGAGCGATGAAGAGCCCTATGAGCGCTGACGCCAGAGGATAGGAGTGTGATGAGCTGTGATGGGTTTAGCCGAAATTGAGAGAAAGGCGTTTGATTTAATGGCTACTTCTATTAGGAAATATAAACTCCTGAATGTGTGGAAATCAGAAGGAAAAACCATAAAGCTACCATTTCGGAGAGAAGCTGAGCCAAATACATTGGTAGTCTTTTCAAGGGAGGTTGAAGTTCCTAACGATGGCCTTAAATGGTTTTTGAAAGTTTCTATGGAAGGGAATGCTTTAGTAAAACTTGACGGGAAAGCTTATGGCACAATAGATGACATCCACACTTACATTCCAATCCGTCCCGGAAAGCATAAACTTGAGCTCATAGTATCTCCTCTAACAATGTTTGGATACCACAAATGGCGTATTAAAATCGATTATGCAATGCTTGTTGGGATTATGTGGGAACCCTATGTTCTGGCTCAAAGACTGCTTGACATAGTGAGCTTCATTGAAGTAGTACAAGAGGATGACTTGAAAGAAGCTTTAATGAAGGGACTATCAGACATCCTCATCAGGGTTAAGAGCGTTCCAAGTATTAAGCAAATTACTCTTCTGAGAATGCTTCTCTACGATGGAGGTTTAGGAATTAAAGAGCTTAAAATTGGACGCTTTGATGTAAGAGAGATCAGACCTGATTATATGTTCCTCTCTGCAGTGTATGGCGTTGGAATTATGAAAGGGAAAGTTGAAGACATTGCCCAGCCGAAGAGAGAACATTACCTAAAAGAAATCGACAGGACTCTTGAGGAACTTGAAGATGCACTAACCAGACTGAGAAGGGCATTCCCAAAAATTGGCAAAGCTTATGCTTTCGCACATTCTCACATAGATGCCGCTTGGTTATGGAGGTATGCCGAAACAAAACAGAAGATTCTGAGAACTTTTTCGACAATTGAGAGGCTCATGAGGAGGTATGGAGTAACATACATCCAAAGCTCAGCTCAGTATTATGAATGGCTTGAAGAGCTTGACAAAGAACTTTTTGAGAAAGTTAAAAAGTATATCAGAGAAGGAAAATGGATATTGGCCGGAGGAATGTGGGTTGAAAGTGATGTTCAGCTTATAGATGGTGAATCCCTCGTGAGGCAGTTCTTGTACGGCCAAAGATACTTCCTTGAAAAATTCGGGAGAATAGCGAAGATGGGATGGCTCCCTGATACATTCGGTTTCTCTGCTTCTCTGCCGCAAATAATGAAGAAGAGCGGGATTGAAGTCTTTGCTACATATAAGCTCCTATGGAATGAAAGGAACGAGTTTCCCTATCATGCATTCATATGGAAGGGAATTGATGGAACAGAGATTCCCGTTCATCTCATGATGAGCTATAAATCTTCAATGACTGCCAAAAGCCTCTACAAGCAGTGGAAGCGCTATAAGAACAAATATGAAGTTCCCTTCTTGCTCTATGCTTACGGATATGGTGACGGTGGTGGAGGAATCACATGGGAAATGGTTGAGATGATGAAGCACATGAACAAAGTACCTCACATTCCAAAGATAGTCAAAGGGTACGAGGACGAGTATATAGCAGAGCTTAAATCGTGCATTGATAAGACGCCTACATGGGAAGGCGAACTTTACGTTGAGGTGCACAGAGGAACTTATACAACGAACCTCAAGATGAAGAAGTATATGGCTGATGCTGAATCAGTTTTGAGGAGTGCTGAAATCTGGAGCACAATAGCTGAGATGCTTGGGCTAAGTAGGTATCCAAAAGAGAAGCTTGAAAAACTCTGGAAGAGGGTTCTGCTGCATCAGTTCCATGATGTTTTACCTGGTTCTTCAATAAAGGAAGTTTATGATGAGGCTATTGAGGACTTAAAGAAAGTAATCAGAGAAGCAGAGGAAATAATTCACAGTGTATTGGAGAGAATTGCTGAGAATGCCCTAGTCTTCAATGACCTGCCTTGGGAGAGGAGAGAGGTAGTTGAGGTTAATGGAGAATATTACCTCCTTGAGGCTCCACCTCTGGGCTGGAAAGCCTTTGAGCCTATTGAGGTCAAAGAAGGCATTAAAGTCAAGGCTAAAGGAGATAAAATAGTACTTGAGAATGAGTATCTAAGGGCAGTTATAAATAAGGATGGAGAGTTGATTTCCCTTTATGACAAAGAGAATAAGAGAGAGGCATTAAGAAGCACCAGCAACATCTTGATGGCCCATATAGATACGCCGGGCATGTGGGATGCCTGGGATATAAATGAGGACTTTCTGATTCAGGGTGAAAAGCTCAAAACACTTGGAGAAGCTAGGGTGGTTTACCAGAGTCCATTAATTGCGGTCATCAAAGTGGTTAAAGGCTATGGCAGTTCAAGGGTGACCCAGTTCATAAAGCTCCGCAAGGAATCAAAATTATTGGAATTTGAGACTGAAGTCGACTGGAAGGACAAGGAAATTCTGCTTAAGGCATGGTTCAACTTCAATACACACAACTGGAGTTCCTTTTATGATATTCCTTATGGTGTAATAGAAAGACCGGCAGTGAGGAACACTCCTTGGGAGCAGGCCAAATTTGAGGTTCCAGCTTTGAGGTGGGCAGATGTCTGCGATGGTGATTATGGAGTTGCTATAATTTGTACGTCAAGGCATGGCTACACAAATTGGGACTCAAAGATTGGACTCAGTCTGCTCAAGTCGCCAATTTATCCAAATCCATGGAGCGACTTAGGAGAAGGTGAATTTTCATATTACATCTATCCCCACAAGGGAGATTGGTTTGAGGGAGAAGTTTACAAGAGAGCACGGGAAGTTTGGTCAAGGCTTAGGGTTGTCAAGGCCAGAAGAGTTGAAGGAAAAGCTGACGGCGAGGAGAGAATCTACGTTGAGACCGAAAAAGCTGAAAAGAAAGCTGAAGAGTTTAAATTTGGGGGAGAACTCTCCAAAAAAGTCCCAGAAGTTTGGATTACCGAGAGGGAAAAAGCTGAAAGGAAAGTTAAGGATTTCAGTTTTATGAGGACAGATGCAGTAGTTGGAGCATTAAAGAAGGCAGAAGATGGGAATGGGTACATATTAAGGCTGTACAATCCATCAAAAGAAGAGCTTGAGGTTGAACTGCCAAGGGAAGGCATTGAGATGGATATGATTGAACTCAAGGAACTTGGAAAGGTTGGTAGAGAAGTCAAGCTAAAGCCCTTTGAGATTAAAACAATTAGGATTTCTTAGTCTTTCTTTTCCGCTTTCTTGGGAGCAACCTAACAGGGCTCCCACAATCAGGGCAGATGCCTCCTGGCGGCTCACGCTCAAATTTTTTGTTGCACCCGATGCACACGTATCTCCAGCGGATTACCTTCCTTATGCCCCTTTTAAGCGTTTTAAACTTTATCCCAAGAGTTTTGGCAATATTCTGGAGATTGTAATCATCAGTAAAAAGGACAGCTTTTAGCTCATAGGCGAGTGCAAGAACTTCAATATCTGCCTCGCTCAGCTCATCTAATTCTCCTGTTCTTTTTGCAGCTTCCTTAACGATTCCAATGCTTTCCTCTGAAGGCATCAAAACTTTTACTTTGCCAGCACTGATTAAGCTCTCCAGAAAGAGCTTCGACTCAGGGCCTTTAACTTCTTCAATCACCTTAGGGGTTGTGTATCCTTCAACATCAATCCCCTGAATGAATATTGCAGCATCTATCACGAACATAATGTAAAGTTTAGCGTTAGGGTTAAAGCTTTATCTCTTTGAAGAGAATGGAAAAATAAAAGAGAATTAGATATCAAAATCGATCTTTCTGAATTTATCCCGCGGGGTCATGTAAGCGGCTTTGCTGTGGCTTAGACCTGATAAAACAAGTGTAACTGCCGTATATATTGCAGCCCTAAGCGGCTCTATTATTGGTACATTCACTCCAATCTCATTAAAGTGCTCCTTTATGGCATCTACCAGTGGTGACATTCCAGTACAGCCTAGGACTATTGAATATGCTCCATCTTCAAGAACTGCTTTTTCTGCAGCTTCAACAGCTTTTTTCACCGTCAGCTCTGGGTTATTTTCCAACTCCAGGACAGGCACATGAATCGTTCGTATGGATGCTAAGTTCTGCATCAATCCATATTTCATTATCAATGACCTAATCAGATATTCTGTCTCAGGGAGTATGTTTATAATCGAGAATCTGCCTGCGAGTTGTGAGGCCATATGGATTGCGGCTTGATTTGCTCCAATTACAGGTATCTCCACTATTTCCCTAGCAGCATCAAGACCGGGGTCACCAAAGCAGTCCAAGACAACGGCATCATAACCATTCCTTTCGGCCCACCTGACTTTCTTGAGGATGTATGGAACATTCAGAGCCTCGTCATAACTACCTTCAATGGAAGCTGTCCCTTTGTCTATGGAGAGGACATCAAGTTTTATCAGCCCCCCAGTTTCTTCGTCAAGCAATTTTCCAAGTTTTCTCCTGTCTTCAACAGCCTCTGCTATGCCTTCAGTTTCGATAACTGGAATCAAATCGAGTATCCTCATGTCCTTTCACCTATCACCCTGTAGAGGATATAATAAATCACCATCGCCGTGATTATGCCGTTTATTGGTGCAATTCCCCATGGTATCTTTATTGCAGCTAAAGAACCCAGAATCCATGCTCCAATTCCTGCCCAGTTTATACCTGGATATTCCTTCCAGTTCTCTGCCTTTGCTCTTCTCATTATCCAGTAGTCTGCTATGAGAACGCCCGCAACTGGGGGTATTGTCGCTGTTAGTATTGTAAGCCATTTAATAAAATAGTTCAATATGCCTGCAACTGCCAAAATCGTCCCAAGGAGACCAGCAACAGCTGTTGCCAGTGCTCTCTTTTCTCCGGAAAGGTTAAACATGTTTGTGATTGCTAAGCCTCCTGAATATGCGTTTATTGTGTTTGTGGTCCACGTTGCAAGGATTAGGATTATCAGGGCTATAGCAGACAGCCCCAGCTTTGATAGAACCTGGGTTATGTCGTATGTACCCGCTACGACAGACATCACGGCTCCCATTGAGAGCATCAATATTCCGGCAGGCCATACTCCAAAGACTGAGGAAAGAACTGCATCCTTTCTGCTTCTAGCATATCTTGAATAGTCAGCTGCAATTGTGGCTCCAACGGCAAATGTTCCTACCGTTAATGCAATTCCCTGCAACAGGGAGAAGGGGTTGGGAGGCTGATACTTTGACAAGTTCTCAAGTCCGAATTTAGTGAGCGATACATATGTTCCGTAGAGCGCCAAGACTAAAAGGGATGGAACAGCGACGTAGTTAAGGTATTCAAGAGCTTTATATCCGACAATGGCGGTGGTAAGCATTATTATTCCCCACACAAGAGATGAGATGCCCACTGAGACATTTGCTCCCAACCAACTCTTAAGGATGCTTGAAAATGCTGCACCTGCAATATTCGCCTGGACTCCAAACCAGCCTATTAGAGACACCGCGATTATCAGTGAGATAACTATTCTCGCTCCAGTGACTCCAAACGACGCTCTCGCTAAAACTGCCGTAGGTCTGCCCAGATCAGCACCCTGCATTCCAATGAAAACCATATACGCCACAACGATTGTATATCCGATTATGCCTGCAAGTATTGCATTTCCCAAAGGTAATCCTGTAACAAGAGCACCACCTATCATCAAAGCTGGGATACATATCATCACTCCAGTCCATATCAGTGCAATGCTGTACCAAGGGCTTCTCTCTTCTTTAGGTATCTCATCCAAAGCATGTTTTTCAACAAATCCTTCATCTGTTCCCATAATATAACCTCCAAAAATTTATCAAAAAATAAAAATCATGCCTTAAGATAACCTGCCGCCTTTACCCTTATTCTCGTTGCATTGCCCGGTAGATAAGCGAGAGGAATTTCCTCAAAATTGACGATTTCGACTGTCTCTGGGTCGGCGCCTGCTTTAATGGCTTCTTCAATGGCTTTTTTCTTTGCATCTTCAATGGCCTTCTCTCTTCCCAACTGTTCAAGAGAATAAACCCTGTCGACTTCTCCACTAACCTGAGCTATCGCCGCACCTATCGCATTTGCAACATCGAAGTTCTGCGGTCTGATAACCTTTGAAGCACCTTTTATTTTGTTCGAGAGCAAAATACTCCCTCCTCCAACCAGAATAACGGGAGTTGGCTCTGGGCTTGTTTTTATCCTGTCAATGGCATCCTCAACTATAGCATCAATCTTGGCGATGGCCTTCTCAACGAGGGATTTATCAAGATGCTGGACTCTGCTGACATCTCCAAGCTTATACCTTCCAGCAGCGACTGCAATATCAGTTGCCGTCAGCGTATTCCCGCCGAAAACAAGGGCTTCCTCAACTATTCTGTAACCAACGCTCTCCGGACCTACCCTCGCTCCATCTCCTACAATCCGGACTATGCTGCCTCCTCCGAGGCCTATGGAGATTAAATCGGGCATTCTGAAGTTTGTTCTTACCCCTCCAATTTCTACTGCAACCGCTGATTCCCTGGGGAATCCATTGACTAAAATCCCAATATCCGATGTTGTCCCGCCAACATCAACTACAATAGCGTTCTTTTCGTTGGAGAGAAAAGCTGCCCCCCTTAAACTGTTAGTTGGGCCGGATGCAATTGTTAAAACGGGATATTTCACTGCATAATCCGCGGACATCAGTGTTCCATCGTTCTGGGTTATGTAGAGCTTTGCATACACTCCCTTCTCTTCCAGAGCGTTTTCAAATCCGCGAACTGCGTTTTTCATAACCTTTGTAACTGCTGCATTCAGTATCGCCGCATTTTCTCTTTCCAGCAATCCAATACTGCCAATTTCGTGGGAAAGTGTTATTGCCACAGAATCCCCAAGAGCTTCCCTGAGTATCTCGGCAGCTTTCTCTTCATGTTCAGAATTAACCGGAGAGAACACTGAGGAGATGGCAATTGCTTCTATGTTTGTGTCCTTGAGTTCATCCGCAATTTTCTTCAGCTCTCCTTCATCAAGGGGAGCAATTTCTCTTCCATCGTATTCATGACCTCCCTGAACAATGTAGACATGCTTCCCGAGTTTTTCCCTCAAGTCCTCTGGCCATCCTGTTAGCGGGGTAATTGCCAAAGTTGCAGGCTTTCCTATTCTGATGATGGCAATCTCTGCGAGATTCTTTCTCTCAACTATGGCGTTGGTAGCGTGAGTTGTTCCGAGCATTGCGTATTTAATCTCCCCGGGGTCAACTCCACTTTCATTCAGAACCTTTTCTAAGGAGTTCAGAATACCCGTCATTACATCGGGAGTTGTTGGGGATTTTGCCTTTGCCAGGACGTTGTTTTTCTCATCCAGAATGACTGCGTCGGTGTTTGTTCCTCCAACATCTATACCCAGTCTGAGCGTCATTTACCTCCCTCCATGCGCTTTTCAATTGGGATGTAGTCAATATCATAGCCGAAGTACCGCGGTCCAGCAACTTCTAGTCCCTTAGCTGTTCTCCACTTTTCACTGCAGGGTATTCCAATCACGACTCCCCTGTACCCATACCTAAGGCTCTCCGTGGTAATCGGCTTGCCTGTTGTCATGTCGAGAACAGTTATCAGGTCTGGAACGCTCGCCACTATTCTGCCATCCAATATCGCGACGAGGTTTTCATTCTGGAACTGTATTTTCAATGTGTGCCCCTTGTACTCATCCAAACCCTCAAAAACGGCTTCTCCTCTGGCAAATCCTCCAGTGGTTCTCCTTGAAACGTCAATTATCTTCCCCTTGAATATTCTGAATCCTCCAGAAACCTCTAAAATAGCATCAATTGGGTCTTCTTTTGATTCCTTGCTTTCTCTTATAGCTTCCCCAAGCTTCTGGGCCAATGTTAATGTTCCGGGAATAGCCGCCTCTTTCAGTTGTTTTCCTGTCATTGCATACAGTGCAATCCACGCCGTCCCTCCGAATTTTATGGTAATAGTTCTCGCTAGCCATTCAGCCCAGTAATTATTAGCCGCTCTAAGAAGGACTGCGTTATCTCTCTCATCCGCCAATGCCATAGGAGTTGCAGGCACACCATATAGATGAAACGTCGTCATCTGAAGCTCAGGGAATGCTCTACCCATTCCATCGGCATCTACAACCGGAATGCCTGTCCTAGCACCTACAGCTAAGGGAATTGTGGAGTTAAGACCCCCGGCCTCTATAGGAAGGGTGGCATAAACCTCACGCCCAAGATAATCACTAAGAACTTTAAATGCATTCATGACCTCTGTCCCTCGCGGAATCTTCTCAACTATGACAGTAGGTGCTCCCATGCCTGCGGATGGTATTACAAGTGCATCATCAGGAATCTCTTTGGGATCGAGGAGAGTTATTTCATAACCTTCCTTCAATGCAGAAAGAGCCATCAGCTTTCCTATATACGGATCTCCACCTCCTCCTGTCCCAAGGACAGTTGCACCCAAAGCAAGATCTTCAATTGCCTGTTCATCTAAGGTTTTAATTTCTACCACCTCCTCGTTGAAAGTTATCGAATATAACAAATAACGAATTTAGTTCAATATTTTTATAAATTTTGTTCAAAAATCGTCATTATTCCTGTACATTAATATTTAAATGTTCAAAAAATATGTTGATTCTCTAAATACGTTGACGATTTAAGTCGTGCATTACAGAGTCTTTATGTGGATTGGTGCAAGATTTTTAAAGGAAAACTCAAATAATGTTTGGAGATGACACTATGACTGCAGGATTTAAACATAACATGGATATAGAAGAACTGAATTTTTGGAAAAGTGTCTTTAGAGGAATTTTGAGCGATATTGACATCAGAATATATTTTTTGCTAAGGGAAAATGGAAGGATGACTGATACAGAAATAGCTAAGAGGCTTGGGGTTTCAGCGACAACAATTAGGCGGAGGAGGCTTGCCTTACAAGAAAAGGGTTATCTTCAGATTCTGGGTATTCTAATCCTCCAAGAACTTCACATGGCATATATGGATGTTCTGGTTAAATTTAACCAAAATGCATCAAACGATGAAATTGAGAAATTCATCAGCGATGCTAAGAGGAACTACAGAATATTTGAGATTGCAGAGTATGCAGGTAAATACGATGCACTCCTGAGATTTTTTGAGAGGGACATGCACACCCTAACAAGAAGCATACATGAATTCATGTCAAGACATCCATGTGTTGCTGAATATGAAATCCTGCCTGTGACGAGAAGTCCAAAGGCTTTCGCCAAAAAATTAAAGTAACAGCTATAGGCGTTCCTTCATCAAAGCTCCATATTCTTTGTATTTTTCTTTTATCCCCAGATTTCTAAGAGCGAACCACATTGAAGCCTGATTGCTCGTGATGACTGGAACTCCCAGATCCATCTCCAGCAAGTCTATGACCTCAATGGTTCTAAAGTTTGTGCAACTTATAAAAATCCCATCGGCATTTGGTGTATAAATTCTCTTAGCAAGGTTATAGGCAGTTTGTGGTTCTTGTTTTCCAATTTCGATATTCTTTATCAATCCCAAGCCCTCCATTCTGACGATCTCTATGCCATTCTCCTCTAAAAACTGCTTCTCTTTTGCGTTCACATCATCAATATACGGCGTTGCAACAGCAAGTTTGGAAATTTCAAGCTCTTTTAAAGCTTCTAATACTGCGGTGGAGGTTGTTACTGTCTTAATCCCGGAGTGTCTCTCAAGTTCCTGAGATATCTGTCTGTCATAACCTTTGCCTTTAAGCAGACTACCACTTGTGCAGCCGTACATTATGATATCCACCGCGGCATCGGCTAATCTCATTGCAGCAGCCTTTGCATAGCTCTCCATCTTTATCAGAGCTTCCTCAGTAACATCGGTTAGATTCATTCTTGCTGTGTGCACCGAAACCCCTTTTGGAGCCATTTTCCAGAACTCTGACTCCATAGTCGTATTGGAAGAAGGAACTATCAACCCTATCCTCGATCTCCAGCCGTACATTAGAACACCTCCTAAAAATTAAAATCACATCAAGCCCAGAGCCTTTAAAATTAGCCTAATTCCCAAAACTGTTGCCGTAATAACTGCAATGCTGCCGAGGATATTGCTTACTGGACCGTTGGTGTATTCTCCCAAATATTCCTTCTTGTTTGCAGCGTACAGGAGCATCCAAGCAACTATCGGTAGGAGAACACCATTTACAGCTTGAGCAAAGATTATTGCCTCTATTGGAGACCTGCCTGTCGCAAATACCATGGTACCAAAGCCAAGACCTGAGAGCATTATGAGCATAAGCCAAAGCCTGAAGTACTTGTCCTTCATGTCCCTCGGAAGGCCTAATGATTGTTGGATTGCATACGCCCCAGCCAGAGGAGCTGTAACTGCGGAGGTCATGCCTGCCGCAAACAGACCAAGAGCAAAAAACACCGCGGCGCCTTTACCCAACAAAGGCTCTAGTTGAACCGCCATATCTCCGGCAGAC
>Ga0256842_1002752_pt1 | contig 12238 bp, 11 predicted proteins | sample 4559240metaG_FD_185973 | JGI IMG/M metagenome (GOLD analysis project Ga0256842, IMG submission 185973) | Hydrothermal vent microbial communities from Guaymas Basin, Mexico - 4559-240 | ecosystem: Environmental > Aquatic > Marine > Hydrothermal vents | place: Mexico: Guaymas Basin | collected...
GCTTTGTTCTCGGTGGTGAGGGCTATGTAGAGGAACTGGTTGTCGTAGTCGACGTAGAGTGCCTTGAGGTTGGCGCCGTCCTGGCCGAAGCCGGTGTCGTCAACTGCAACCGGCTTCACGCTCCAGTCGTCGAGGTTACCGTCTATGTTCTTAGTGAGGTTCTTGGCGAGCTCCTCCATGTATTTCTCGTGCTCGTATTCTCCCTCCTGGGCCTTTCTGAGCATCTCTTCCATCTCTCCAATGATCTTCTTAAGCCCAGTGTAGGCGCGGTATATCCTCATTGCCCCCATGAACGCGTAGTTAGGTTGGGTGATCATGTCCTTACCCTCGTTGTAGAGCTTCACTAGGTCCAGAACCTCGTTCTGTATCTCATCGAGCCTTTCCTTCGCGTCCTCGGGAAGCGGCATGTTCCTGAGCTGCTGGTCGAGCTCGTTGTACCTTGGGTAGTCCTTCTCGAAATGTCTGGTTCCGTAGAACATGTTGTGCATGACGAAGGTGTTCTGGAGCTTGGGTAGCCGTCCGACATCGAGGGTAATTGTGTCGACGTTGTTGTCCTCGTTGACTTCTTCAACCGTGTTGTTGGGATCAACTACTGCCTTAAACGTGTGGGTGCCCCAGTATCCGGAGTATTCATACAGATACCAGAGCTTGAGAGACTCTCCGGCGGGGATGTTGACTGTCCAGGACTTCAATAGAGCATCATTGTCGTAAAGCTCTACGGTGACGTTGGTGGCATCTGCATTCCCTATGTTGCTGGCAGTAATCGTTAGATTGGCGGGTCTGTTAGGTTCAACATCGAAGACGTCCGAGTTCAGGTCTATCGTGAGCTCCGGCTTGGGAAGTATGAACTGGCCTGGCCAGTCGGAGGGGTCTCCGTCAACGGAGATTGGGTTGTGTGAGCTTATCTTCTCTAGGTCTATGGAGAGAACGTAGTTTAGAACTCCATCCGACTTTTCGGTATCGCTGTCTTGGGTACTAACGAAATCAAAGGCCTCTCCCCAAACGCCGCCGCTTCCTCCTCCGTCAGCCCATCCGGGGGCGGTCATAACGGCTATGTTGATGCTGCTTGGTAGCCCATCGCCGGAGAACATGGAAACGGGAAGGGCTATCTCAATCGCGTTGTTGCTTATGTTGACACTCATCTTTGCCTCGGGAATGGAGAGTTGCTGCCAGTTACTGTTGACCGCGTAGAATATCTTTCCCCAGTTGCCCGGCTCCGTTAGGTTGACAGTAGCAGAAAGCCCATGGTAGTTGGGATCAGCGAGGTTAACCACGAGCTGGTAGTCCCAGTTAATCGAGGTCTTTAGACCGGACATTCCTGCAAGCCATTCGGTTCCTCCGTCTCTATAGTCGATGGCTATGTCCAGAAAAGTTCCGCCGTTGTACCCAAGCTGGATGTTGCTCATGTCGTTGAACGTGACTAGGAAATATAGGTAGGTGCCGTCGGTTGTAACCCTGAATTCCTTTATGTCAAAGTGCGACGATGTCCCCCCTGGGAGCCATGTGTCCTTCTGGTGCCCTTGGTCTCCGAGGGCATCCTTCCAGATCAGCTCCTTAGAGTTTATGATCCACATGTTGTATACGTCCGGGCTTTCCGCTAGGACCTGCAGTGGGAATATACTGAGTACAAGAACTGCTACTAACACAACTGTTGCCGTTTTCTTCACATTATCCACCTCCAGCGGGGATGAATCCCCAAGAGTGTACGGTAATCACCGGTAGTGAATATTTGGAGAAAAAGGTTTATATGCTTTTCTTTCCATATCACTGCTAGTGATAACAGGGGTGGTTGCCATGGTGAACTTCATATTCGGGATCCATAACCATCAGCCTCTCGGTAACTTCGGTTGGGTCTTGGAGAGCGCCTACGAGCGCTCCTACCGGCCGTTCATGGAGATACTTGAAGAATACCCGAACATGAAGGTCGCGATTCACATAAGCGGTCCCCTCCTTGAGTGGCTGGGTGAAAACCGGCCGGAGTACATTGACCTTCTCCGCTCCCTCGTGAGGAAGGGACAGCTTGAGATAGTCGTCGCCGGCTTTTACGAACCTGTTCTGGCGGCGATTCCGAAGGAAGACAGGATAGAGCAGATTAAGCTTCTCAAGGACTTCGCCAAGAAGCTCGGCTACGATTCAAAGGGCGTCTGGCTGACCGAGCGTGTGTGGCAGCCGGAGCTCGTAAAGAGCCTCCGCCAGGCGGGCATAGAGTACGTGATCGTTGACGATTATCACTTCATGAGTGCCGGGCTGAGCAAGGAGGAGCTCTTCTGGCCGTACTACACGGAGGACGGGGGGGAGGTTATAGCGGTCTTCCCCATAGACGAGAAGCTGCGCTACCTCATTCCCTTCCGTCCCGTCGAGAAAACGATAGAGTACCTTCACTCCCTGGAGGACGGCGATGAGAGCAAGGTTGCCGTTTTCCACGACGACGGCGAGAAGTTCGGCGTCTGGCCGGGCACCTACAAGTGGGTCTATGAGAAGGGCTGGCTCAGGGAGTTCTTCGACCGGATTTCAAGCGATGAGGGGATAAACCTTACCCTTTACTCCGAGTACCTCTCAAGGTTCAAGCCACGGGGCATAGTCTACCTTCCGATAGCTTCCTACTTCGAGATGAGCGAGTGGTCCCTTCCGGCGGCGCAGGCAAAGCTCTTCGTCGAGTTCGTCGAAAAGCTCAAGGAGCAGGGTCAGTTTGAGAGGTACCGCGTCTTCGTCAGGGGCGGCATTTGGAAGAACTTCTTCCTCAAGTACCCGGAGAGCAACTACATGCACAAGCGCATGCTCATGGTGAGCAAGCTGGTGAGGGAAAATCCGGAGGCCAGGCGCTTTCTCTTCAGGGCCCAGTGCAACGACGCCTACTGGCACGGCGTCTTCGGCGGCGTCTACCTTCCCCACCTCAGGAGGGCCGTCTGGGAGAACCTCATAAAGGCGAACAGCCACGTGAAGATTGGAACCTTCGTTAGGGACATAGACTTCGACGGACGGGACGAGGTCTTTCTGGAGAACGAAAGTTTCTTCGCCGTTTTCAAGCCCGCCTACGGTGGAGCGCTCTTCGAGCTCAGCTCGAAGAAGAGAGCCCTCAACTACAATGACGTTCTCGCGAGGCGTTGGGAGCACTACCACGAGGTTCCCGAGGCAGCCACTCCGGAGGAGGGTGGTGAGGGTGTTGCTAGCATACACGAGCTGGGCAAGAGGATCCCCGACGAGATAAAGCGTGAAATGGCCTACGATGACCACCTGAGGGCAATCCTCCAGGACCACTTCTTACATCCCGAGACTACCCTTGATGAGTACCGCCTTGCGAGGTACCTCGAGATGGGGGACTTCGTGAAGGGGGCCTACGACTACAGCCTTTTTGAAGGCGGCGTCACCCTCCAGAGGGACGGAACCGTCTCCGGAAGGCCTGCCCGGGTTGAGAAGTCCTTCAGGCTGAGTGAGGATGGCTTCGCGGTGGACTACACCGTGAAGAGTGACGCAAAGGCCCTCTTTGGCGTCGAGCTCAACCTTGCCGTCCACAGCGTCATGGAAGAGCCGGGGGAGTTCGGGGCGGAAAGCTTCGAGGTGAACGACCCCTACGGCATCGGAAGGGTTGCGATAGAGCTTGACAGAAAGGCAAAGGTCTGGAAGTACCCGATAAAGACCCTCAGTCAGAGCGAGGCCGGCTGGGACTTCATCCAGCAGGGCGTCAGCTACACCCTGCTGTTTCCGGTGGAAGGGGAGCTGAGGTTCAGGTTGGTATTTGAGGAACTCTAACTTTTCCCCGTTTTGTGTTTTGAGTTCCCAAAAATTAAGAGAAATCAAAACCTGAAAACCATGTCCTCAAGATTGGGTGTTATGGATTTAATGACGTGGAATTCTGTTGCCTTCCCCTTCTTTGATACCCTTATCACGGTTGTCGCCATATCTTCGAGAAGGGCAGTTATGGACTGTCTTTCGGGGCCTACGATGTCGGTTTTCACAAGGTATACGGTCAGCTGCCTTTCGTCCCCGACGTATTGGGATATCAGTTTTATCAGTGCATGAACGTTTGCGGATGAGAACTCTGAGGCCATGAGGAGCTTCTCTAGGCCGAGGACTATGGTAAGCACAGGGGATTTGGACTCAAGAACCTGCTCGTAAACATCCCTGAATTTCTTCGTTAGTATTACAGGCTCCGAGATCTCCTCGATGGTCTTTATCACGTTGCCAGTGGGTGTTCTGCCTCCGATCTTTATTACCTCAGCTTTGGTGAACACCTCAGTTTCTGTACCGGCCAGTCTGGCCTTGGCGGTCAAAAGGTGCAGGGAGTCAAGGATATCCACAATGACGATGTTGTATCCATTGTCCAATCCACAGGTTACTAGGTTATATGCGCCAAAATACTGATCCCCGGTGTCGGTTCTCTCTACGAGTACGAGTTCACCCCTCTTGAGAGAGCCCCACAAGTTCTGTATAATCGATGAGACGTTCATGAATATCCCTCCGTTCAATTCTTTATCGTTCAATGCTTTATGTTGTTGTCTTTATAAGCGTAACTTGAAATCTATCGGCTCCTCTCTGCGCCAGAACCGGCAGAACGAGCACACCTCTCCGCTCGATGGCATTCCGCATACCTTGCACTCCCTCAGCTCCGTTTCCTGGAGCTCGGCCTCGAAGAGCTTCTTTTTTCTCAGGTAACCCTTGACGAAGTTGATCTTGGTGCCCGGCCTCTTTTCTTCCATCTCGTTGAGTATGCCCTTGTACTCTATGGTAGGGGCCCCAACCGCGTGGGGGCATTCCTCGATGTGGTACTCTATGCCGTTCGCTAGGGCGTAGGCGACTACCTCCCTCTCGGTCAGCTCGTAGAGCGGCTTTATCTTCTTCACGAGCTTCCCGTTGAACTGCGCCGGGGTCATCGGTTCCTGCTTGGCGAGGTACTGCGTGTTCCAGTTCATCAGGTTGGCGAAGATGAAGCTCGCCTCGTCGTCGAGGTTGTGTCCTGTGGCGACGGCATCGAAGCCGTTGTCGTAGGCGAACTTGTTGAAGATGTAGCGCTTGGTCAGGCCGCAGTAGGAGCAGGTCGGTCTTCTCGTCCTCACCTCGCCGATGCCCTTTCCGAGGAGTTCCTGGACGCGAACGATGTGGAGGGGAACGCCGAGCTTCTCGCACTGCCTTTTGGCGTACTCCTCGCTCTTCTCGGAGTACTCGCCTATCCCCAGGTTTATGTGGAGGCACTCGATGTCGTAGCCGAGCTTCTTGAGGACGTAAGCTGTAACCGCCGAGTCCTTCCCCCCGCTCACAACGACGAGAATCCTCTCGCCGGGTTTTATCAGCTTGTAGCGCTCTATGGTCCGCTTTACCTTCTTCTCGAAGTACTCTGTGAAGTGCTCCGGACAGAGGTACATCCTTGGATAGTGGAGCTTGATGAAGGCCGGCCTCTCGCAGAACTTGCATCTCATGTGAAGGTATTACATAGCTACTGGCTTTAAAGGTTATGTGGAGTTTTTAAAAATGCTGGCAGACCGGACTGACATGGATTTTTAGGCTTTAGATAAATTGCCTGTTTAATATGTTCACTTAAAACTTTTAGATTTTGTAATTTACAATATATTGGGGATATCCATGAAAGTAGAGGTAGTAATGCCAAAACTGGGATTAACTATGGAAAGCGGGACGATATTAAAGTGGATTAAGAAAGAGGGGGATTCCGTCAAGAAGGGGGAAATAATTGCAGAGATAGAAAGTGAAAAACTTACTGGGGAGGTTGAATCTCCAGCTGATGGTATCCTCGTCAAGATAATACACAAAGAGGGGGATGAAGTTCCCATCGGGGAACCGATAGCGTTGATTGAGACGGAGGGGTAGATATGAAAAAATTTGGAACCATCTTGCTGGTAGGGATTTTGATTTTTGGTGTGATTGGAGCAGGATGTGTAGGGAACAACACTACTACTTCCACGACCTCTACGACATCAAAAGCGACATCTTCTTCCCAGGCTAAGGTATACAAAATGAGCGTTGTTGTCGGACCAAATTCCCCTTGGGGACAGGCTGCACAGATGTGGGCAGATGAGATAGAGAAAAGGACAAACGGCAGAGTGAAAGTTCAGGTATATTTCTCTGGACAGCTTTTTGCGGGAAAACAGACAAATGAGTTTGTTTTGCTTAGCCAAGGAGTTGCGGACTTTGCAGTTGGTTCAACCATAAACTGGGCACCTCAGGTTAAAGAGCTGAACTTGTTTATTCTGCCCTTCTTCTTCCCAGAAGGAACCAAGCAAGGAGACATATACAAAGCGGTTGATGCCGTGGAGAATGGAAAAGCGGGCAAAAGAATTGCCCAAACACTGGAAAGCAAGGGGGTAGTTCCACTGGCATGGGGCGAAAATGGGTTTAGGCAAGTAACCAATTGGAAGCATCCGATTAAAACTCCAGATGACCTTAAAGGGCTGAAAATTAGGGTAGTTGGTTCTCCAATATTCATCGACACATTCAAGGCACTTGGCGCTGACCCAACAATGATGAACTGGGGAGATGCCATTACGGCATTCCAGCAGAAAGTAGTTGATGGACAGGAAAATCCAGTAAACATTGTCATAATCCCATACAAGATCTATGAGTTCCACAAATACATGACGATATGGGATTATGCAATTGACCCGCTGATATTTGCCGTAAACAAGAAGACGTGGGAATCTTTTGACCCGCAGACTCAGCAGATAATAAAGGAAGCGGCAATCAAAGCAGCTAAATGGGAGAAAGCCATGGCTCGTGTAGGCCTCGATGATGGTACCTCTCTGAAGATACTACAAGAAGAATACAACTACACTCCCGAGATAACAGATCCCTTCGGTTTCTTGGAAAGTAAGGGAATGGAAATAACAACTTTATCCCCAAGTGAAAGGGCAGAATTCAAGGCTAAGGTTGGCAGTGTCTACAAGACATGGGTGCCGAAGATAGGAAAAGAACTGGTAGAGGATGCAATTTCGGACATTGAGAACGCTATTGGGGTAAAAGTCGAAGTTCCGTCATGACCCATTTTTAATTTTTTCAATCTGAAGGAGGTGTTGAGAATGGAGGAAAAAATCGAACCAGAGGGATATGTCGCGGCTGTTCTACTTCTCATCATGATCCTTGTAGCGTTTGTAAACGTTGTTACAAGATATCTTTTTCACGCTTCTATAGCGTTTACGGAAGAAATTGAAGTGGCATTTTTCGTGTGGGTAACGTTTCTGGGGATAGGTATGGCATTTAGAAAGGGTTCTCATCTGGCAATGGTGTTTGTAAGGGATAGATTACCCATAAAAAAGCATCTTATAATATTTGGGCAGATACTCAGCTTGATCCTTTTCATTGTGGTTCTTTATCTCACAGCCCGATATGTCTATCTTGATATGACAATTTATCACTCGACAACGATGGCCTTGGGGATTCCAATGTGGGTATATACAATTGGAATGCCGATAATATCCATTCTGGTGATTTTTAGGATAATACAGAGTATGAGGGGGGTTATTAAAAATGCTTGATCCTTCGGTTCTTATACTCCTGCTCTTTGGTATTCTCCTTCTTGCCGGTGTTCCAATAGGGACATCCCTTGGTATAGTCTCAATATTCGCAATCTGGCACTATGCTTATGGGATTGAGGTGGTTGGACCAAACATATATTCAGCCATAGCGAAGTTTCCTTTACTCGCAATCCCATTCTTTGTAACTGCGGGTGTAACCATGCAGGAATCAGGCATTGCAGAGAGGATAATAAGACTGGCAAGACTTCTGATAGGAAACATCTATGGGGGGCTTGCAATAGTTGGAATAGTGGTGGCAACGTTTTGGGGGGCAGTTTCTGGCTCGGGACCAGCGACCACGGCGGCCTTGGGGGTTATCTTAATCCCGGCGTTGATAGCGAGTGGCTACTCCAAGGGCTTCTCAGCAGGGGTTATATCAACCGCATCCGGTTTGGCAATAATAATACCCCCAAGCATAGCCTTCATCATCTACGGTGTAATAACGAGCGTTTCCATTGGAGCCCTTTTTATTGGAGGTATAATCCCCGGACTGGTTACAAGCTCGTTGTTGGTGATAACAACCTATCTGATATCCAGAAAGAAAGGCTGGAGGGGAGGTGTTGAAAAAAGGAGCATGAGCGAAATTGTTGACGCGTTTAAGGACTCCCTCCTTGGTCTTTTAGCCCCATTGATAATACTTGGAGGAATTTATGGTGGAGTATTTACCCCAACTGAGGCGGCAGTTGTGGCAGTTGTTTATTCTTGGTTCATAGGGGCTGTTGTTTACAGGACTATAACCTTTAAGAAGTTCATCAAGATCTTAAGAGACTCCGCAGAGACGTCAGCTGTTGTCATGTTTGTCGTTACCTTTGCAACGCTGTTTTCATGGGTTGAGCAGACTGCGGGTTTAATAGATCATGCAGTGGCTGCAATCACAGGCTTCTCAAGCAATCCAATAGTGGTTCTATTGTTAATTAACATCATGCTGCTGATTGCAGGGATGTTCCTGGATGCAATTTCAATATACTACGTTTTCCTCCCAATCTTCATGCCTATCATGCAGCATTTCAATTGGGACCCCCTCTGGTTCGGGGTTATCATGACCATAAATCTTGCAATAGGTCAGGTAACTCCTCCTGTTGCCGTGAATGCATACGTCGCGGCGAATATAGCCAATGTGTCACTAGAGGAGATAGCCAAGGAGTCACTTCCACTAATCCTCGCCGCCATACTGGCGTTGATAATTGCAATGTTATTCCCGCAGCTCTCTCTCTGGTTGCCTAAACACGCTCATCTGTATTAGGAGGTGTTCAGATGAGGGTTAGAGTGGAGGATATACCAAAGGAAAAATTGGTTTGGATGTACGAAACAATGGTAAAGATAAGAAAGTTTGACACGACAGCAGAACAGAATTTCCTCAGGGGCGAAATTCCAGGATTTATCCACTCGTATGTGGGAGAAGAGGCCATTGCAACGGGAGTCATGGCAAATCTTAGGGAGGATGATTACATAACGAGCACCCACAGAGGGCATGGGCACATGATAGCAAAGGGAGCAGATTTAAAGCGAATGATGGCAGAACTCTATGGAAAAGAGACCGGATACTGTAAGGGGAAAGGAGGCTCAATGCACATAGCCGATGTTTCAAAGGGCGTACTGGGAGCTAATGGAGAGGTTGCCGGGGGAATTCCCATAGCAGTTGGAGCAGGACTTGCAATTAAATTCAAAGGAATAGATCAAGTTGTTGTTTCGTTTTTCGGAGATGGAGCAACAAACAGGGGTGCATTCCACGAAGGACTGAATTTCGCCGCAGTTTATAACCTTCCGGTGGTATTTGTCGTGGAGTTCAATGAATACGCATCAACGGCACCAGCAAAAGAAATGATACCCGTTAAGAATGTTGCGGTTCGCTCGGCTTCATATGGCATGCCCGGAGTGACGATTGATGGAAATAATGTTCTTGAGGTTTATGAAGCTGCAAAAGTGGCAATAGAGAGGGCAAGACTCGGAGGAGGCCCGTTTTTAATAGAGGCAAAGACGTACAGAGTGAAAGGGCACTTTGTTGGAGACCCCGAGCTTTACAGATCAAAAGAGGAAGTTAAGAAATTCTGGGAAAAAGAGCCTATTGGCAGATACAGAAAGCTTCTAATCGAACATGGGATTTTAACAGAAAAAGAACTTGACGAAATAGATGCAAGGATAGATACGATGATCGAGGAGGCAGTTGAATTTGCGAGAAAGAGCGACTTCCCGAAGCCAGAAGCTGCTCTTACGGATCTCTTTGTTGATGATTCCGGCTATGACTACTGAGGTGAGGGGAAATGGGGAAGAGAATTATAACATTTGCCCAAGCAATATGTGAAGGCGTTCTTGAGGAGATGCTTAAGGATGAGACCATTATAACCTACGGAGAAGATATAGCAAAGCAGGGAGGAATATTCGGAGCATATAAGTGCTTGCTGGGAAATGTGGGAGATAGAATATTTGATACCCCAATTTCGGAAGAGGTGATATACGGTTCAGCCCTTGGTGCAGCAATGGCTGGCATGAAGCCTGTGGTGGAGTTCCATTTTGCCGATTTTCTCTTCACCGGAATAACAGCAATAACAAACCAAATAATGAAAATTAGGTACATGACGGGAGGACAGGTTAGCCTGCCCATAGTTCTTAGAGGGCCGGATGGGGTCGCAAAATCTGCGGCTGCTCAGCATTCTCAAAGCATAGAGACAATATTTATGCACGTCCCAGGAATAAAAGTTGTCATTCCTTCCACTCCGTATGACGCCAAGGGGCTTATAAAGAGCTCAATAAGAGATCCAGACCCCGTGATATTTTTCGAGCACAAATCCCTTTATAAAATAAAGGGTCCTGTTCCGGAGGAGGAGTACTACATACCCTTGGGTAAGGCTGACATAAAGAGAGAGGGAAGTGATGTAACAGTTATAACTACGTCAAGAATGGTGCATGAGTCTCTGAAAGCCGCAGAACACTTGGGAAAAGAAGGAATTGATGTTGAGGTTCTCGACCTAAGAACTCTTGTTCCATGGGATAAAAAGACTGTTCTTAAGTCAGTAAAGAAAACTGGAAGAGCTGTAATTGCTCATGAGACTTGGAGAAGGGCAGGATGGGGAGCTGAGATTGCTGCAACTATATCCGAAGAATTGTTCGGACGGCTTGAAGCTCCTATACGGAGGATTGGAGCAAGGAATGTTCCTCATCCTTTCAGCCCTCCACTGGAGCAGTTCATGATACCAAAGGCAGATGATGTCATTACTGCTGTGAAGTCTTTATTTTAGTTTCATCTTTTCTGTATTCTTCTTTTATCTTTAAAAGATTGGAAAACAGCCTCATGCTGGTACCTTCAAGCTTTCTGAGATTTTTCACAACAGTTGCTTTTGAGACACCAATGCTCTCTGCCAATCTGGCTAGATTTGTACTTCTGGGATAATCGTAATATCCTCGCCGCAGAGTTTCTTTTAATAGAGCCTCTTGAGTTTTAGACAGATTGAGGCTGGTTAGTATGGATGCTATTTGGAAGTAACTTAGCGGGTTTGCCATTAGCCATATCATGGCCCTAAAATTCTGTTCTTTGATCCTCATTTTTTCTACAATCTTCACTTCATTCCTTTCTTTGAGCCTGCTCAGGACTTCACTTTCATCTCTTTTGTTTTTAACAATAACAAACCATCTCTCAAAGCCATCAAATGCATAAAGGGAACGCTGAAAAACAACATGGGACTGAAGGAAGTTTTCCATTGCGTCTGTGGTTTTGCATACCATCTCAATATCTTCTCCTGATTCATCCTTCCAAAGGGCTTTGGCATATTTCACATACTCATTTCTTCTGATGGTTTCCATGACTCTCTGCACATCTTCACCCCTCACAGTAAATAGAACACGGGTTTCAGTAGGAAGAACATGAGGCATTATAATATAAATCTTCAGGTTCTCTATTTTTTCGGAGAGATTCACGATCGGACAATCCGGTTGCCATATATCTAATAACAGATACCTCATGATACTAGATCGATGGTTTGATTTTTATATTTTTCTGTTTTGGTGCACTGTTACCCATGTAGTGATATTTAATGTTCGTTGTTGTTATGAAGGATTACAATGGGCAATAATAAACATAAAAGATTACTGCAGATTCTCAATTTCAATTTTTAATGGGGTCGGTTCCATCAGGTTATCACTGACCGGACATCTCTTTTTGGCCTCTCTGAGGATATCCTCAAGTACTTCCTTTGGGGCATCTGATTTGACTCTGAGGGTAGCTGTGATTTCCTTGTAACCTGCCCTTTCCTCTGTAGGAATCCCATTAAACTTCTTGGGATTGAGCTTGCCTTCCAGCATAAACTCCAGTGAGTGTATATTCACCCCCCTTGCCGCTGCTATCCATCGAAAAGTTACGTTTAAACAGCCAGCTAGTGCTATGAGGAGATATTCCAGAGGATTGGGACCCTCATTGCTTCCCCCAATTTCCAGAGGTTCATCAACAATAATCTCAAAATCTCTAACTTTTACAAGCAGTTTGCTCTTAGAAAGAGACTTCCCTGTAACGGTAAACTTCAAATCTTTCATTTTACCACCTTTATTCTCTTTTTTACCTATTTTAAATTTTTTATGGGCATATATTAAACCTCTATAATAATAGCAGGGTTAATATGGTAAAAGCAATAATTATATATTCAACAAGATCAAAACTAAATAGGTGATTTTTATGGTCAGTGAGGAGGTTAGGTTGATTGCGGGGCAGTACGGGATAGACCTCTCGA
>Ga0256842_1002753_pt1 | contig 12237 bp, 10 predicted proteins | sample 4559240metaG_FD_185973 | JGI IMG/M metagenome (GOLD analysis project Ga0256842, IMG submission 185973) | Hydrothermal vent microbial communities from Guaymas Basin, Mexico - 4559-240 | ecosystem: Environmental > Aquatic > Marine > Hydrothermal vents | place: Mexico: Guaymas Basin | collected...
CCTTTATAACGCATCTTTTTATATTTACCACAAAGACACTCATAATCTCTGACCGGTCCAAAGATCTTCGCACAAAAAAGACCATCACGCTCAGGTTTGAGTGTACGGTAGTTGATAGTCTCTGGTTTTTTTACTTCGCCATGACTCCATGACATTACCTTCTCAGGTGATGCCAAACGGAATTGCAGCTGTTTTATATCTTTTGGTCTACTCTCTTCTGTTACTTCTACTGGTACTAATCTACTCATCGTCTTCCACCTCGTCCATAATCTCTACATCAAGTGCAAGTGCTTGCAACTCTTTTGTCAGTACAAACAGTGTCTCTGGAATTCCAGAAGCTGGTACTAACTCACCACGAGTAAGTGCTTTATATGCACGAACACGTCCATCAACATCATCAGATTTAATTGTCAACATCTCTTTAAGAACAGCGGATGCACCATATGCTTCAAGTGCCCAAACTTCCATCTCACCAAATCTCTGACCACCAAAGAGTGCTTTACCACCAACTGGCTGTTGTGTAACAAGTGAGTATGGTCCAGTTGAACGTGCATGAATTTTCTCATCAACCAAGTGATGCAGTTTTAAGATATACATGTAACCAACATTTACACGCTCTTTCATCTTCTCACCGGTTTTACCATCGTAAAGTACTACTTTACCATCAGCATCCATTTTCGCAAGTTCATAAATCTTTTCAAACTCTTGGGCATTTACACCCTCAAAAATAGGCGTTGCAAAACGTACACCTTTTGCCCAGTCACGTGCATATCCTAAGAAAGTCTCATCATCCATATCACCGATTACTTTGCTAGCATTCATAAGACCTGCAACATCAGCAATAGAGATCATTTTCTCTCTAAGATTTTTAATAAAATCAGCCTGTTTTTTATCAAACTCTTCTTGGATCTGATTTCCAAGTTCACGTCCTGCCATACCAAGGTGCATCTCTAAAATCTGACCGATATTCATACGAGATGGTACCCCTAGAGGATTGAGACATACATCAACACTACGCCCATCTTCCATATATGGCATATCTACTTCAGGAACAATATTAGAAACAATACCTTTATTTCCGTGACGTCCTGCCATTTTATCACCGACTTTAAGGTGACGTTTTGTAGCGATGTAAATTTTTACATATTTAACAACACCATTTGGTAAGATATCATCTTTTTCTAAAATAGAAAGTTTTTCTTCATGCTCATCACGGAAGATTCTCTTTTGTTTTTGGAAATGGTTTTTCGTTTTTGTATACTCATTTTGAATTGCTTCAGAGAACGACTTTACAATAGCATTCATAGCAAAACGATTTACTTCTTTAAGATCTTCACCATTAATGATATCTCCAGCTTTATACTCTGTATCACCGATTTTGATATCTGCTTGAAGAGGCTCACGAGTCAAAAGTTTTGTTACACGTAACATCTCCTCTTTATCGATCATGATGAGTCTGTCATAGTGTTCACGCTCTAAATAATCACGCTCTTCTTTCTCAAGCTCTAACGCACGAGGATCTTTGTCATATCCTTTTTTCGTGAAAACTTTAATATCAACAACAACACCTTCCATAGATGGTGGACAGTAGAGTGATTTGTTTACAACATGACCCGCTTTTTCACCAAAAATTGCACGAAGGAGTCTCTCTTCAGGTGTTGGTTTTACTTCCCCTTTTGGAGAAACTTTACCAACTAAGATCATCCCACCTCTAACAGTCGTACCGATCTTAACAATACCAGACTCATCTAAGTGCGCCAGCTCATCATCACGAACATTTGGAATATCACGAGTAATCTCTTCAACACCGTGTTTGAGTTCACGTGCTTCTACCTCTTTCTCATAAACATGAACTGAAGTAAATGCATCTTGACGGATCATACGTTCTGAGATAACAATTGCATCTTCAAAGTTGTAACCATTCCAAGGCATAAAGGCAACCATAGCATTAACACCAAGAGCAAGTTCACCTTGATCCATATTTGGTCCATCTGCAATAATTTGCCCTTTTTTTACCATTTGACCAACTTGAACAATTGGTTTTTGTGTAAAACATGTGTTTTGGTTGGTACGAAGATTTTTTTGTAATGGATAGTAATCTATAAAGATCTCCCCATCTTCTTCACCCATAACATAGATATGTTTACCATCTACTTTTTCAATTTTACCGGCACGTTTGGCTTTTACACACTCCCATGCATCACGAGCAACAAGTTTCTCAACACCTGTTCCTACCATTGGCGCATTTACACGTAAAAGTGGTACGGCCTGACGCTGCATATTTGATCCCATAAGTGCACGGTTGGCATCATCATGTTCCAAAAATGGAATTAATGAAGCGGCAACACCGACAACCATTTGAGAAGAGAGATCAGCATATTGACAATCCTCTGGTTTACGTAAAAGGATCTCACCATCTTGACGAACAGCAATCAAATCTTCAATAAACTGACCATTTTCATCCAGCTTATTTGAAGCTGCGGCAATCATTTTGCCCTCTTCCTGTGTTGCTGTCAGATAGATAATTTCATCGGTAACTTTACCATCTTGCATTACTTTGTATGGTGCTTCAATAAAACCATGTTCATTTACTTTTGCATACATTGCCAAAGTATTGATAAGACCAATATTTTGTCCCTCTGGAGTCTCAATTGGACAAATTCTACCATAGTGAGTTGGGTGAACATCCCGCACTTCAAATCCGGCACGCTCTTTTACAAGACCACCTTCACCAAGTGCACTCAGACGACGTTTGTGTGTAACTTCAGAGAGTGGATTGGTTTGGTCCATAAACTGAGAAAGCTGTCCACCTGAAAAGAACTCCATAATTGTTGAAGTAATCATTTTTGAATTAATAAGATCGTGTGGCATAAGCTCACCCATTGGACCACTCATAGTAGAGAGCTTGTCACGGATCGCTTTTTGCATTTTTACAAGACCGTTATGTAACTCATTTCCTAAAAGTTCACCAATTGATCTGATACGTCTGTTACCTAAGTGATCTCTATCATCAATATGACCTTGACCATTTTTAACTTTGATAACATATTTTACAGACTCGATAATATCTTCATGTGTAAGTACAGTTACATACTCAGGAATATGCATACCAAGTTTATGATTCATTTTCATACGACCAACCTGTGTTAGATCGTAACGCTCAGGATCAAAGAAAAGCTGATTTACAAATATTTTTGCAGCTTCTTTTGTAACCGGCTCACCTGGACGCATAACTTTGTAGATACGAATCGCAGCTAAATCATTCTCATCTTCAATCTCTTCTGTTTGTTTAAGTAGTTTGAGTGAATCTGCATCAGCATTGAATGCATTGATAATTGAACTATCAACACCCTCTGCCAAATCATTAGCAATTTTAAATTCACTTACACCAATTTCAGTCATTTTTTTGAGTTTTGACTCGTCGATATGTGTCATTGTATCAAAAAGAACTTCTCCAGTCTCTGGATCAATAATTGGCTCTGCTAGATAACGATCAAGTAAAATTTCCAATGGATACTGAACCTCTTTAAGACCATCATCAATAAGCTTTTGTGCTTTTTTTGCAGAGAGTCTTTTTCCTGATGCAACAAGAAGTTTTCCTTCACAGTCATAAAGATCATAGATAAGACGTGATGCATAATCTTTTGGATTAAAATCCATTACAAATTGATTATCATCAATTTTAATTGTTTGAATAGGGTAAAAAAGTTTTAAGATATCTTGTTTAGAGTAACCAAGTGCACGAAACATTATAGTTACTGGAACTTTACGACGTTTGTTGATTCTCATATATAAAATATCTTTTGGATCATACTCAAAGTATAACCATGAGCCACGATCCGGAATAATTTGACCAGTATAGATCAGTTTGTTTCCAGCAGTAGTTGACTCTTCTTCTTTAAAAATTACACCAGGAGATCTGTGGAGTTGATTTACAACAACACGTTCTACACCGTTAATAATAAAAGAAGTTCTGTCTGTCATAAGTGGAATATCACGAACAAAAATTGATTGTTCTTTGATATCTTTTACACCAAGTTTCTCTTTAGTGTTTTCATCTCTGTCCCAAAGAACAAGACGTGTTTTCATTCTAAGGCTTACAGCATATGTAAGACCTCTCTCCATACACTCACGAACAGTATATTTAGGGTTTGTAACCTCTGATCCGATGTATTCAACAGTTAATCTGTTTTGTGCATCATGAATAGGAAATACTGATTGAAATACTTTCTCAATTCCACTGGCAGTTCTATCTTTTTTATCTAACATTAAAAATGTTTCATATGAACTTTGTTGGAGTTGGAGTAAATTTGGTACTTCAATTTCTTGAGGAGTTTTAGAGAAGTCTACACGAAGACGGTTTCCGGAATATAAAGTGTTTAACATAGGCTACCTCGATAAGTTGTTAATTAGGGGCTTGAACTTTTTCAAGCATATCGTATCTAGTCGTCACCAGATAGATTTTGAGTACTCTTGGCATCAAGAGATTTTTACAGTGCTTATAAACGACATAAGGGCACTTTAGCAAAAAGAGTTCTCTCTTCTTGCTAAAGCGCCCAGAAAATGGAGGGCAAAGCCCTCACAAATTATTCAGTTAAAATTATTTAACTTCTACTGTAGCACCAGCTTCTTCTAAAGCAGCTTTTGCTTCTTCAGCAGTATCTTTGTCTACACCCTCTTTGATTGTAGATGGTAACTCTTCACAAGCAGTTTTTGCTTCTTTAAGTCCAAGACCAGTTAAAGCACGAACAGCTTTGATAACACCGATTTTCTTAGCACCAACATCAGTAAGTACTACATCAAACTCAGTTTTTTCTGCAGCAGCAGCACCAGCGTCACCACCAGCAACACCAGCAACAGCAACAGGTTGTGCAGATACACCAAATTTCTCTTCAAATTCTTTAACTAATTCAGAAAGTTCTAATACAGAAAGTCCTGAGATATATTCTAATACGTCTTCTTTAGTAACAGCCATATTTTTCTCCTATGAGTATTTTTTATTTTATATGTGATAAAAATCACAGATTCTTAAAAGAGCAAAGACTAAGCTTCCTCTTCTTCTTTTTTCTTACGTAGTGCATCAATACCAATTGCAAGATTGGTAACTGGTGCCATCCAAGTAGCAGCAAGCATACCAAGCAGTTCTTCACGTCCTGGAAGTTTAGCAAATGCTTCAATTTTAGCTACGTCTGCAGGTTCTTTATCCAAGTAACCAGCTTTAATAACAAACTTTTCGTTTGTTTTAGCGAAATCAGCAGCAATTTTAGCAGCAGCAATAACATCATCAGACCAAATAAAAATATTTGTATCTTTGATCTCAATACCACTCATCTCTGCATTATTTAAAGCGATTGTTGCTAAAGTATTTTTAACAACCTGAACACTTGTGTCTTTCGCACGAGCAGCTTTACGCAACTCTTCAAGTTGACCAACAGTCAAACCTTTATAGTCACAAATAACAACTGCTGTTGTATTAGCAAATGAGTTTGTTAACTGCTCAATTACTTCAGCTTTTTTTGACTTAAGCATATAAATTCTCCTTTCTAGACATAACTTCAAGAGGGGTGAAAGGATCGATTAAGCTCACTACCGACTCGGTAGATGCCCCCGTCTATCTTTAGTCCAAGTAATTCAGATTTTCAAAAATGAAAATCTTTACTTTAAGATAAATTCTATCTCACAATAAAGATTTTCACACCCATAAAGGGCGTAAAAATTATTTTATATCTGCTAACTCAACTAAATCAAGTTTAACAGCAGGACTCATAGTTAAACTAAGCGCAGCATTTTTTATGTAACGACCTTTTGCAGACGCTGGTTTTTGCTTGTTAATTGCAGCAACAAAGCTCTCAAGGTTCTCTTTGATTTGTGTTGCATCAAAGCTAGCTTTACCAATACCGGCATGAATGTTCCCTTTTTTGTCAACTCTAAAGTTAACTTGACCACCTTTAACATTGTTAATAGCTGTAGCAACATCTGGAGTTACAGTACCAGTTTTAGGGTTAGGCATTAAACCTTTTGGCCCAAGAATACGACCAATTTGACCAACAAGTCCCATACAGTCAGGTGCAGCAACAACAACATCAAAATCAAAAATTCCCTCTTTGATCTGTGCAACTAAATCATCAGTACCAACGATATCTGCACCAGCCGCTTTTGCTTCATCAGCTTTAGCACCCTTAGCAAATACAGCAACACGAACAGTTTTACCCGTTCCATGTGGAAGTACAACAGCACCACGAACCATTTGGTCAGCATGACGCGGATCAACATTTAAATTCATAGCAATTTCAACAGTTTCGTCAAACTTTGCACTTTTTAAATCTTTTACAGTTGAAGTAGCTTCTTCAACTGAGTAAGATTTTGTATTATCAATCTTTTCTAATAATTGTTTATATCTTTTGCTCATAACAAATTCTCCATATTAATTCTGCCACACAATTTTATATCATTGTGGTCGATGATATTTAAAACTACTCTTTAATTTCAATACCGATTGAACGAGCTGAACCAGCTAAAGTATTTGCTGCCATCTCTTTGTCGTCTGTATTTAAATCTTCAATTTTTTGCTCAACAACTTCCATTAATTGTGCACGAGTAATTGATCCAACTTTGTTTTTAAGTGGATTATCCGTACCTTTTTTAAGACCTGCTGCTTTCATTAAAAGCTCAGATGCTGGTGGTTGTTTCGTGATAAATGAAAAACTTCTATCATTATAAACAGTAATTACAACAGGAACTTTAAATCCCATTTTATCTTTTGTTTTTTCATTAAACGCTTTACAGAATTCCATGATATTAACACCACGTTGTCCTAGTGCTGGTCCTACTGGTGGTGCTGGGTTAGCTTTACCAGCTTCGATTTGTAGCTTGATATAGTCCATGACTTTTTTTGCCATTGTTTGTCCTTTTTTATAATTTATTACATAATCTGAACTCGTACAGATTATTACGCTAACGCTAAGTTTCACCCACAAGGGGTACCGAGGTCTTTAGCAGAATGCTCACGCAACTAGTTGCTCCAACTACGCTAAGCTTAAATTTCATCCAATAAAATCTAAGCTTAGCGTAGTAAAAAAGAGGAACTAGATAATTTTTTCAACTTGCGTATACGATATATCTACCGGTGTCGCACGTCCAAAAATCGAAACATTGAGTTTAAGAGTACCATGTTCTAGATCGTACTCATCTACAGTTGCTGTAAAGTTTGCAAACGGTCCGTCGATAATACGAACAGTCTCACCATTGTCAAAAAATACTTTTGGTTTTGGTGCAGCACGATTGTTGATTCTGTCAAGAATAACATTAATATCATGCTCGCTTAATGGAGTAGGCGTATTTGCTTCCCCAATAAATCCAGATACTTTTGGAACCGATTGAATCATATGCTGAATTTCAGTATTTAAATCAATTCTAGCAAAAACATATCCAGAATAGAGTGATCGCTCACTTACTTTTTTCTTTCCATCTTTTACTTCTATAACATCTTCAGTAGGAACAATTACATCTGTAATATAGTCTTGAAGACCGTGTTCTTCAATCATATTAAAAATTGCATCTCTTACTGCTCTGTCGCTTCCGTAGGTTTGGATCGAGTACCATTGATGTGCCATAACTTTCTCCTTACCCTAAAATTGCTGACATAATTGATGACATTATCAAATCAACAAGAGCCAAAAATGCAGCTATAGCAGATACAACAATAATTACAGCAATATATGCCTGTTTTACCTGACCTTTTGTAGGAAAGATAACTTTACTTAACTCTAGTTTTGCATTGTGAATGTGTTTACTTAAATCCATGAATTCTTTCCATTATACTTAAAATGTCATTTATTATAAATAGAGCTCAAAAGCTTTACTAATAATAAATGGATGTGGCAGGCGTGGAGGGACTCGAACCCCCAACACCCGGATTTGGAATCCGGTGCTCTACCATTGGAGCTACACGCCTAAATTTTGTAAAAATTTAGGCACCAATTATTTAATAGTTACGATATCGGAACAAGTCCCGACATCTACGCTAACGCTGAGTTTCCTTCGGCAGGAAGCCCGCGGCACTAGTGCCTTCATTTATAAAAAAATGAACTGTTATTACAGTTTCATTTCTTTATGGTTTGTATGCTCTTTACACCATTTACAGTATTTACGTACTGAAAATTTTTCTGTATGAGTCTTTTTGTTTTTAGTTGTGTGATAGTTACGTCTTGTACATTTCTCACAACCTAAGTGAATCGCTTCTCTCATTATTAATTACCTTTGAGGGGATTTTGAGTGTTCTGGAAAGACCAGACTACTCAAGAATCTCTGCAACAACACCAGCACCAACTGTTCTACCACCTTCACGGATAGCGAACTTAGTACCTTGTTCCATTGCAATTGGGTGAATTAATTCAGCAGTAATACTTACATTATCACCTGGCATAACCATCTCAGTACCTTCTGGTAAAGTGATTGCACCTGTTACGTCTGTTGTACGTACATAGAATTGTGGACGGTAACCATTAAAGAATGGAGTATGACGACCACCTTCATCTTTACTTAATACGTAAATTTCAGCAGTAAATTTAGTGTGTGGTGTAATTGAACCTGGCTTACAAAGTACTTGACCACGCTCAACTTGATCTTTAGCAATACCACGAATAAGGATACCACAGTTATCACCAGCTTCACCTTGATCCATCTCTTTACGGAACATTTCAACACCAGTTACAGTAGTTTTTTGTGTATCTTTGATACCAACGATTTCAACTTCGTCACCTACTTTAACAACACCACGCTCGATACGTCCAGTAACAACTGTACCACGACCAGAAATTGAGAACACATCTTCAACTGGCATTAAGAAATCTTTATCAGTTTCACGAGTTGGTTCAGGAATATACTCATCAACAGTATCCATAAGTGTAACAATCTTCTCAGACCATTCACCTAAAGTACCAGTTTTAGCTTCTTCAAGAGCTTTTAGTGCAGAACCTGCAGTGATTGGTGTATCGTCACCTGGGAATTCATACATATCTAAAAGTTCACGAATTTCCATTTCAACAAGCTCTAAAAGCTCTTCATCATCAACCATGTCTTCTTTATTCATGAAAACAACGATGTATGGTACACCTACTTGCTTAGAAAGAAGAATGTGCTCACGTGTTTGTGGCATTGGGCCATCCGCTGCAGAAACAACAAGAATAGCACCATCCATTTGTGCAGCACCAGTAATCATGTTTTTAACATAATCCGCGTGACCTGGACAGTCAACGTGTGCATAGTGGCGTTTATCAGTTTCATACTCTACGTGTGAAGTAGCGATAGTAATACCACGTTCTCTTTCTTCAGGTGCATTATCGATTGCATCATAGTCCATAAATTTTGCACCATTTTTAACTGCAAGTACTGCAGTAATAGCTGCTGTTAATGTTGTTTTACCGTGGTCAACGTGACCAATAGTACCGATGTTAACATGCGGTTTGTTACGTTCAAACTTTTCTTTTGCCATAGTGTCCTCCGACCTTAATTTGTGAATTGAAATGGAATTATACCCAAAAATCATTCAATTATTTCTTAAATTTGTTAAATACTTTATTTTATAGTGGAGCTTATGGCGGGAATCGGACCCGCGACCTCTTCCTTACCAAGGAAGTGCTCTACCACTGAGCCACATAAGCACAGTTGTATTTTCAAATGAAAGAAATCACAGCATGATTCTTTAACAACATTTTATTCTATATTTATTTTATTAGTTTTGTGATTAGATTTTATCTATATGCAATAGATTAATTTTACATATATTTTATGAAGTAAGATGAAATTATACTTCAGCTTCCAGAATCTCAAATGGAGCGGGTGAAGGGATTCGAACCCTCGACAGCCTGCTTGGAAGGCAGGAACTCTAGCCACTGAGTTACACCCGCGTGTTTTTATGAGTGGTGGTGGGAAGAGGAGTCGAACCTCTGAACCCATAGGGAGCAGATTTACAGTCTGCCGTCGTTGGCCACTTGACTATCCCACCATCGTGATACTTTTGTATCTAATTCTGGTCTAACACTGTTTCTAATATTCAAAATTCATGGTGCCGACACGAGGATTTGAACCCCGGGCCTGCTGATTACAAATCAGCTGCTCTAGCCAACTGAGCTATGTCGGCGGCTTCCATTGAATTTGAGCCAGAATTATAGACAAAAACAAAACTAATGTCAAGGGTTTTTACCTAAAAGTTTAAAATTTCTCCATCTTTTAATATATTCACCTCCCAATCACCCCTATAACGCTCTATTTCTGCGATTATTTTTTCAAGGTATATAGGTTTAATATGATTGATATATAATGTAATATCTTTATTTTCCAATACTTTTAACTGTTTAAATAGTAATTTTGGTGTCAAATGTTTTGATTTTTCAGCTAGTTTTTCCATATCAGAAGGGAAGGAGCACTCTACAACTATACTTTTTATCTCTTTATCTAATTCAAGTTCTTCAAACATTGTTTGTAGTGAATATACATCCGATGTAATAAGTACTGCCTGATTTGCTTTTTTATATATATACCCACAGCTACCAACTGTATGATCAGTTTTAAAAGCTTTTAGCGATTCATCTTTAGAAAGAGTATAGATTTTCCCCAAAGACAACTCTTCATAATTAATAACCATTTCATTACTGTTTATCAATTTTATTTTAGAAAAATCCGGCCATATCTGATCATTTAAATAACAATTTTGTAATGCTTTAAGTGTTTGTGCTTCTCCAATAATAGTTAGAGGTTTTTCACGTAATGCATAATAGTTATCTAGAATATATGCAATATCTGATATATGATCAAGATGCGCATGTGTCAGCCAAATTTTTTCCAAATGTATTGATTCTTCATTCAAACCATCTAACAAATTACCTGCATCAATAACATTTGTTTGATTTAAAAGAAAAGAGCTTGTTGCAAAGCCTTTTAATTTATTGCCATATGCACCCAACACAAGAATTTGTCTTTCATACTCTTTTAAATCTTTTTGTTCAGATTTTTGTTTAAAGAGATCTTTAAAATTATTTCGGATTTTAAAAAATTTATCTAAATTAGCAAAAAAGATATCTACAAGTTTTGGATCAAAATGTTTCCCTCTCTCCTCTTTAAATAACTTTAAAATACGTTTATCATCCCATGCTTTTTTATATACTCTATCTGATCCTAAAGCATCAAATACATCTGCTAATGCCGTAATTCTCCCATATATATGAATTTCTTCACCCTTAAGTCCTCTTGGATATCCAGTTCCATCATATTTCTCATGATGTTCATATGCAATTATAGAAGCAGCCTTAAGCAGATCTCTTTGTGAATGTCTAGTCATCTCATAACCGAGTTCAGCATGTTTATTCATTATTTTACGTTCTTCTGGTGTAAATCTTCCGGGTTTATTTAAAATCTTATCAGGAATAGCAACTTTACCAATATCATGCATAGGACTTGCTTCTTTCAATAATTCAGCTTCAGCTTCAGGCAAACCATACTCCAAAGCTAACAATTTTGAATACTCTGCAACCCGTTTAACATGGTTACCTGTCTCTTTTGACCGGCTCTCCCCTATGGCCCCCATTGTAAAAACAACTTCTTTTTGTGTATCCTCGATCTCTTTTGTTAATTTTGCAGCAACTAAGGTCTCTGCAGCATATGTAGAGGCAAGCATTAAACGTTCTATATCTCTTTTATCAAAATAATCCTGCTCACCACGTCTATTAATTGCTTGAAAAACCCCAATCACATCGTCGTTATGATACATTGGAATAACTAGCATACTTTTTGTTTTATAGCCAGTTTGTTGATCTACATGAACATTAAAACGTTTGTCTTTATAGACATCATTAATAATTATCTTTTCACCACTTAATACTGCACTCCCTACAATTCCACTTCCCATTGGAACTGTTATCGACTCTACACCATGTGCTACTTTTGTAGTTATCTTTTTTTTGTCATTATTTACAATCCAAACACTACATCTATCAGCATTTGTAAGAGCGCGTCCCATATTTGCAAGCAACTCTAAAATCTCATCATAAGCTCTACGTGAGGATATCTCTGTTAAGTAAATAAATATAAGTTCAAGTATTTCATTAGCACCTAGACTATTGACCGATTTATTCATAATATCATCCTCGTATAATAAATTTATCAATCATTACATCCAAAAGGAGTAGTGATTTGATAATTATTTTTTAGTTTTTGATAAAGTTATTTTGTGTATCAAAT
>Ga0256842_1002754_pt1 | contig 12235 bp, 8 predicted proteins | sample 4559240metaG_FD_185973 | JGI IMG/M metagenome (GOLD analysis project Ga0256842, IMG submission 185973) | Hydrothermal vent microbial communities from Guaymas Basin, Mexico - 4559-240 | ecosystem: Environmental > Aquatic > Marine > Hydrothermal vents | place: Mexico: Guaymas Basin | collected...
AGATTTATCTTCGGACTTAGGTTATACTAAAGGTCTAAGTGGACCTCATGAATTTGGATATTTTTGGAAACGTTGGTTTCCAGTCCGCAGTTGGGAGAAAAAAGAAAATGAATTGATTGATTATTCACTTTTAGAAAAAGAACTATCGGCATGGGAAACTGTAGAAAATACTCCATTAATTTTTAAAAATATAATTGATGTAAGCTTTAATATTCAGAAATTATCAGAAATCTTTCCAAATGCTTTCTTTATACACATTAAACGTCAACCTGAATTTGTTGTACAGTCAACCTATCTTTCTCGAATTAAATTTTTTAACGACGAAAAAGAATGGTTAGGTTTAGAGCCTCCAGAATACGAGGCTTTGAAGAGGTTAGACACCTTTGATCAAATCTCAGCACAAGTTTTTTATTCAAGAAGATTTATAGAAAATGCTCTTTTAAAAAAGAAGAATAATTCATTAACAATAAATTATGAAGATTTTATTTCTAATAGTGAAGGCATTATTTCAGAAATAGGATATAGATTAAAGTTGAAAACAAGAAATATTCATCTTCCTCAATTAATAAATACGAATAAAATTAAATTACCAGAAGAAAAATTTAATCTTATTAGAGCCAATTGTAAAAAATATTTTAATTAATTACTATGATTTGTGCAATAATGCAACCGACTTATATTCCATGGATGGGGTATTTTGATCTTATTGATAAAGTAGACAAATTTGTTTTTTACGATAATGTTCAACTTGCAAAACGATCTTGGCAAGTTCGGAATAGACTAAAAGGTTCTAATGGTGAATTATGGCTTACTATTCCAATAACAAAAACAAAAAGCAGAAACGAAACCTTAATTCTAAATGCTGTTCCAAATATTAATGAGAAATGGATTAAGAATCATTTACGCAGCATAGAACTGAATTATAAAAAAGCAAAATCTTTCGAATCTGTTTTTGAATTGTTAAGAAATGAATATGTAGAGCAGGTGAGTTTAGCAGACTTTAATATTAATTTAATTAAAACTATTTCTCGGAAGATTGGGATAAAAACAGACTTTATTAGATCTTCCGAAATAGAAGGAATAATAGGTCAAAAAGATGATAGATTAGTACAAATCTGTCAAGCACTAAAAATAAATAAATATTTATCGCCACAAGGTTCTGCCGATTATATAAATGAAACTACTAAAGGAGGCCTTTTTGTTTCAAAAGAGATTGATTTGTTTTATCACGATTATAAACATCCAGAGTATCAGCAACTATTTAAAAAGTTTATGCCTTACACTGGAATATATGATCTCTTGTTTAATGTTGGGTTTGATAATGCGCTTCAAATAATAAGATCAGGAAGAAAGAATAACATACATTTTACCAATTTATGATAATTAATAAAACCGAAATAAATGATAATTCAAGCGTATATATTATTGCTGAATTATCTGCAAATCATGAACAAAACTTTGATTTAGCAGTACGTACTATTAAAGCAATGAAAGACGCTGGTGCAGATGCTGTAAAGTTGCAGACATATTCTCCAGACTCTCTAACCTTAGATTCCGATAAACCTTGGTTTAAAACTAGAGAAGATAGTTTATGGGCTGGGCAAAAGATGTATGATTTATATAAAAAAGGAGAAACCCCATGGGAGTGGCATCCAAAATTACAGAAATTGGCACATGATTTGGAAATGGACTTTTTCTCATCACCTTTCGATTTTAAAGGTGTCGAATTGTTAGAGAGTATTAATGTTCCTGTCTATAAGATAGCCTCTTTCGAGATTACAGATGTCCCATTGATTAAGAAATGTGCAGAAACAGGAAAACCAATTATTATGTCTACTGGAGCTGCCACAATTGAGGATATTGATTTAGCTGTAAGAACTTGTTTAGAAGCAGGAAATAATCAAATAGCATTATTAAAGTGTACCTCAGCTTATCCAACACCTTTTGATCAAGTTAATTTAAAGCAAATCCCAATTTTACAAGATAGATATAAATTTATTGTTGGTCTATCGGATCATACTTTGGGTATTGAGATTCCTATTGCTTCGGTTGTAATGGGGGCGAAGATTATTGAAAAACATTTCGTTCTTTCCAGAGATGGTAATGGGCTAGATAAAGACTTTTCTCTTGAACCCCAGGAATTTAAACAAATGGTAATTGCTGTTAGAAATGTTGAGAAAGCATTAGGAAATGGAAGTTTCGAGTTGACCAAAAAAATGAAAACGGCAACTCGCTTTAGACGTTCATTATTTGTCTCAAAAGACATTAAAAAAGGAGAGTTATTATCTGAGAATAATGTAAAATCGGTTAGACCTGGACTAGGAATGCATCCACAATATTATTACGATATATTAGGTAAAAAGGTAAACAGAGATGTCGAAAAAGGAGAACCCCTTTCGGATGAAATGATTATTTCATAAAATGGCAACTATTATGAGTTTTAATACGTAGAAAGAAGACAACAGTTTTTTCTTTATTAATTATGTATATAGAAGATCTCGAAGTATTACTAATAGAGAGTAATCCAGAAATATCTAAAAAAATTATTCGTTACATCAATAATATTGATGAGGATTATCATGTAACTCTTATTCAAAATCCAGTAGCCGCTCTTCAAATAATTAAAGATGATTCCAATTTCTATAATTGCATATTTTATAATTATAACTTACCCAATACTAATGGATTAGAATTTCTTAATGAGCTTAAAACATGGGAGGTAAATTCTATTATTGCTGTTTACGATATTGCACCAAATCATGAAAAAGCGATTAATTTAATTAAGAATGGTGTTTTTGATTATCTTGAATTGTCAGAACTTTCAGAAAAAAGAATTGATAAAATAATATCTTCTGTCTTTCGCCATTTAATATTAGCCAACGAAAAAGAAGAGTACATAAAGAAAATAAAGGAGAAAGATAAGATGATTAAGGCTATCACAAATTCTTCTCCCAATATTATTTATGTTTATAATATTATTACACGTAAGATAGATTTCTATAATCAAAATTTATTTAAATCTTTAGGATATGATAAAGTTCCTTTTAAAGAAGGGAAGGCTATAAATCAGATGATTGAAAGGATATCGACTGATGCCATTTATCAAGGATTAAATAATTATTTATCAAAAGTATTTAAATGTAAATCCGATAAGAAATTTGAATTTGAGTTTAAATTAAAAGATGTAAATGGAAACTGGATTTGGTTTTTACGAAAGGATATTATTTTTAAAAGGAATTCTAATAATAATGCCAAGCAAGTATTGGTTACCTTATCTAATATCACGGAATTAAAAGAAACCGAAAAGGCTTTAAAGCAAGCTAAAATTGAGGCAGAACAATCTGCTAAAACAAAAGCAGAATTCTTATCTAATATGAGTCATGAGATTCGCACACCGATGAATGCTATTATTGGATTAACAGATATCATGCTCTCCGAGAAACTGTCATCATTTTTACAAGGCAATTTAAAATTAGTGAAAGAATCTGCCGATAATTTATTAGTTATCATAAATGACATTTTAGACTTATCTAAGCTCGAAGCAGGGAAAGTAAAAGTTGAGAAGATACCTTTTAGTATTAAGGATAAGATGGATCATCTGTCTAAGATTATTGCTCCTAGATTTACCAATGATGCTGTAAAATTCAATCTAATTATTGATGAAAATATCGATCCGTATTTGATTGGTGACCCTTTTCGAATTAATCAAATATTATTAAATCTTTTAAGCAATGCAATTAAATTTACAGAAAAGGGGAGTGTAGATTTAGTAGTGAAGCTTTTATATAAAGATTCTAAATCAAATAAAATTATCTTTTCTGTAAAAGATACAGGTTTAGGAATCCCTAAAGATAAGCAGAAATCTATTTTCGAAAGCTTCACTCAAGCCGACCTTTCAACAACAAGAAACTTTGGCGGAACAGGTCTTGGATTGACAATTACCAAATTATTAATTAATTTGTTGGGCGGTGAAATTTCTTTAGAAAGTGAATTTATGAAAGGCTCTTCTTTTAATGTAATTTTAGATTTTGAGATAAGTAAGCAATCAGTTTGTGAAACTAAGTCTTTAATCGAAGAGCATAAATTTCCTCATTCTAATTTATTAGTTGTTGAAGATAATCTAATCAATCAGAAAGTGATTTCGCAGATACTTAAGAAATGGGAAATAAAGTTTGAATTGGCAGGCAATGGAAAAGTAGCATTGGAGAAATTAAGAAATCATGAGTTTGATATTATATTAATGGATTTACAAATGCCTATTATGGATGGCTTTGAGGCTACAAATATGATTAGGAACGATAAAGAATTTAATGATATCAAAAATATTCCAATAATTGCACTTACTGCCGATGCTTTTTTAGAAACAAAGAATAAAGTTTTTAAAAGTAAAATGAACGATTTTGTAAGTAAACCATTCGATAAGAAAGAATTAAACATTAAAATACATGAGTTGATAAAGGCTTAATAGACGTTCTTATAAATAATAATTCTTAAAAAAGTTAGGGTTGCAATACATTGTGTGTCTATAATACTCTGTTAAAAACTCTCGGTACTCATTAATAAAGAATTAGAATCTACATTTTGTCGTATTTTTTTGGTTTTATAATGACGAATTGTCACAAACTATCTATTGGCACAGCATTTGAAAACCCTCAAGTCTAAAAATAAAATTAAAAAAATATTTAGATATGGCAACAGGAAAAATTAATGTTACAACGGAGAATATATTTCCCGTTATCAAACAATTTTTGTATTCGGATCAAGAAATCTTTCTACGAGAATTGATTTCTAATGCAGTAGATGCAACACAAAAATTAAAAACACTATCGCTTGCTGGTGAAATTGAAGGCGATTTAGGCAATACAACTATTGAAATTAAGCTCGATAAAGAAAATAAAACTTTAACGATTTCTGATAAAGGAATTGGAATGAACAAATCAGAAATTGATAAGTACATCAATCAGATAGCATTCTCTAGTGCCGAAAGTTTTGTAAAAAAATACAAAGATAAAGCTTCTGTTATAGGTCATTTTGGCTTAGGTTTCTATTCAGCATTTATGGTAGCCGAAAGAGTAGATATTATTACTCAATCATACAAAAAGGCAAAAACCATAAAATGGTCTTGCGATGGCAGCCCAGAATTTACTTTAGAAGATATAGATAAAAAAGAAAGAGGAACAGATATTGTTCTTCATATTGCCGAAGATTCTGTAGAGTATCTTGAGGAGTCAAAAATTAACGAATTGTTGAATAAATACTGTCGTTTCCTTCCAATAGAAATTGCATTTGGTAAAAAGAAAGATTGGAAAGATGGAAAAGAAGTTGAAACTGACGAGCTAAATATCATCAATCAAACTACACCAGCATGGGTAAAAAAACCTTCAGATTTAAAAGATGAGGATTACACAAAATTCTACAACGATTTATATCCAATGTCGGAAGATCCATTATTCCACATTCATTTGAACGTAGATTATCCTTTCAATTTGACAGGAATCTTATATTTCCCAAAGATTAAGAATAATGTAGAAGTTCAGAAAAATAAAATACAGCTGTATTCGAATCAAGTTTTTGTAACTGATGCGGTAGAAAATATTGTTCCAGAATTTTTAACTTTATTGCACGGGGTAATCGATTCTCCAGATATTCCATTAAATGTATCTCGTTCTGCTTTACAGTCTGATGCTAATGTGAAAAAAATTGCAGGTCATATTACCAAAAAAGTAGCAGATAGATTGAACGACATTTTTAAAAATGAGCGTGAGAATTTTGAAGATAAATGGGACGATTTAAGTATTTTTATTACATACGGAATGTTAACTGACGAGAAGTTTTACGAACGTGCTGTTAAGTTTGCAATGTTTCAAAATGTTGATAAAAAACATTTTACTTATGATGAATATAAAGAGATAGTTAAAGAAAACCAAACCGATAAAGATGGTAATTTAGTTTATCTATATACTACAAACTCAATCGAGCAGCATAGTTTTGTTGAAGCAGCAAAAGCAAAAGGTTATGATGTATTGTTGTTAGATGGTCAATTAGATGCACATTTTGTAAACCATTTAGAGCAAAAGTTAGATAAGGTAAAATTTGTTCGTGTAGACTCTGATGTTGTAGATAAATTAATTACCAAGGAAGAGGAGATTAAATCTACATTTAAAGCTGAAGAGGAAGCTTTAGTAGAGCCAGTATTCAAAACTCATGCACCAAAAGATGGCGAATATCAGGTTGCCTTTGAGGGATTATCAGAAAGCGAAATGCCAATTGTAATTACTCAAGGAGAATTTATGCGCCGTATGAAAGATATGTCTGCTATGGGCGGTGGAGGAATGAACTTCTACGGAGAATTGCCAGATAGTTACAATCTTGTTGTTAATACAAATAATAAATTAGTAAAAGAGGTTCTTAGCGAAACATCTAGTGCTACAGAAGATGAAATTAAGCCTATTGCTGACGAAATATTAACTTTAAAGTCTGATATTGAGAGTCTCGAAAAATTGAAAGAAGGTAAAAAAGACGAGGAGGTTCCAACTGAAGAAAAAGAAAAGTTGACTGACTTAAATAAAAAGTTGGATGAACTAAATAAATCTAAAACTGATTTACTTCAGAATTATGGCAAGAAGAATAAGTTGGCTAAACAAATGGTTGATTTGGCACTTTTAGCAAATAATATGCTTAAAGGTGAAGATTTAACTAAATTTGTAAAACGTTCTGTAGAATTGATAGAGAAATAACAAATAGTGTAGAAAATCAAATCTAAAATAAAAGCCCTTAAAACAATTTGTTTTAAGGGCTTTCTTTATATCAAAATATCTGTTTAGATATCGAAAGTAATACCTTGAGCTAATGGTAATGTTTTACCATAGTTAATAGTATTTGTTTGACGACGCATATAGATTTTCCAAGCATCGGAACCAGACTCACGTCCTCCTCCTGTATCTTTTTCACCACCAAAGGCACCACCTATTTCAGCACCAGAAGTTCCTAAGTTAATATTGGCAATACCACAGTCAGATCCTACTAAAGATAAGAAAGTTTCGGACTCTCTTACATCTAATGTAAAGCAAGCCGATGACAATCCTTGAGGAACATTGTTGTTAATCTCGATAGCATTTTCGATATCTCCAGAATACTTAATTAAGTATACGATAGGAGCAAAAGTTTCTTCTTGAACAATTTCGAAATGGTTTTGAGCTTCAGCAATACAAGGTACAACATAGTTTCCAGACTCATATCCAGCACCAGTTAACACTTCGCCACCAAATAATACCTTACCACCTTCTTCTTGAACTTTCTTAACGGCAAACTCGAATGCGGTTACAGAGTGCTCATCAATTAACGGTCCAATCAAATATTTTTGATCTAATGGATTTCCAATTTTATCAACAATTTTCTTATATGCAGCAACGAAAGAATCTCTAACTTGATCGTAAACATTTTCGTGAACAATAATTCGACGAGTAGAAGTACAACGTTGACCAGCAGTTCCAACTGTTCCAAAAACAGTTGACATGATAGCCATTTCTATATCTGCTTTATCAGAAATAATAACAGCATTGTTACCACCTAATTCTAAGATTGTTTTTCCTAAACGTTTTCCTACGATTCCGCCAACACGCTGTCCTACTCTGGTAGAGCCTGTTACAGACATTAGTGGGATTCTTTTATCAGCTAGGAAATTATCTCCCATTACAGAAGATTTAGCAACAACTAAGTTGAATACACCTTCTGGAATATTGTTGTCTTTAAGAACTTTATGAATAATTTTTTGAGTAGCGATAGCTGTAAGAGGAGTTTTAGACGAGGGTTTCCAAACGACAACATCACCAGCAATAGCTGCTAAGGCTGTGTTCCATGCCCAAACTGCTACAGGGAAATTGTATGAAGTAACAATTCCAACTAATCCTAGTGGATGATATTGTTCTGATAATCTGTGTTCAGGACGTTCTGATTGTAGATTTACGCCATTGATTAATCGAGATTGACCAGTTGCAAAATCGCAAATATCTATCATTTCTTGGACTTCTCCTAAACCTTCTTGAAAGATTTTACCCATCTCAAGAGTAACTAAGGCTCCTAATTCGTCTTTTTTCTCACGAAGAGCTAATCCAATTTGACGAACGATTTCGCCTCTTTCTGGAGCAGGGACTAAACGCCATACTTTATAAGCTTCTTGTGCTTTTTTGATGACCATTTCGTAGTCTTCTAAAGTTCCATTTTTGACTTTAGCAATTTCTTTACCGTCGATAGGAGAGTACGAAGAAGTAATCGCTCCTGTTGTTTCGAACCACTCAGCACCTGTCGAAACGCCCATATTAACGTCTTCGATACCTAATGATTTTAATACTTTTTTAATATCCATTTTGTTTGTTTTTCAGAATTCTATTTTAAAATGTAAATTTACCTTTTATTATTATATTGATTTACTCAAAAAATTAAGTGGGTAAAAGTTTGGTAATAATTACTTATTCTTTCTCTAAGAAAGGGTACTTGTAGCAAGTTGGTGCAACTAAAGTTTCCTTAATGGTTCTTGAATTCATCCAACGTACTAAGTTCAAATAAGAACCTGCTTTATCGTTAGTTCCAGAACCTCTAGCACCACCAAATGGTTGCTGTCCAACAACAGCTCCTGTTGGTTTGTCGTTTAAGTAGAAGTTACCCGCAGCATAACGTAATGCATCTGCACCTTGATTTAATTTTTCTCTGTCTTGAGCAAAAATAGCTCCTGTTAATGCGTATGGAGATGTCGAATCGCAAAGTGCTAATGTTTCTTCGTATTTATCATCATCATAAACATAAATTGTGATTACTGGTCCAAAGATTTCTTCTTCCATTGTTATACAATGAGGATCCATTGTTCGGATAACTGTAGGTTCAATAAAATAACCTTTGCTATCATCATAACCACCGCCTGCAACAATTTCTGCTTTATCATTTTTTCTAGCGATTTCGATGTAACTAGAAATAGTATCGAAAGCTGCTTTATCGATAACGGCATTCATAAAGTTAGAAAAATCTGTAACGTCACCAACCGTAAAGTCTGCTATATCAGCTTTAATGTTTTTCTCAACTTCTGGCCATAATGAAGCTGGAATATATGCTCTAGAAGCAGCAGAACATTTTTGTCCTTGATATTCGAATGCTCCTCTAGTAATAGCTGTAGAAAGTTGTTTTACATTAGCCGAAGAATGAGCAAAGATAAAATCTTTTCCTCCTGTTTCTCCAACAATTCTAGGGTAAGCTTTGTACTTCATAATGTTTCCACCGATAGTTTTCCAAAATTGTTGGAAAGTGCCTGTAGATCCTGTAAAGTGAATACCTGCAAAATCTGGAGAATCGAAAACTTCTTTTCCAATTACTCGACCTGGACCAGGAACGAAGTTGATAACTCCGTCGGGAATACCTGCTTCTTTAAAGATTTGCATTAAGAAATAGTTAGATAGAATAGCTGCTGTTGCAGGTTTCCAAACTGTTACGTTACCCATTAAGACTGGTGACATATTTAAGTTTGAGGCAATTGCTGTGAAATTGAATGGAGTTAAAGCAAAAATAAACCCTTCTAAACCTCTGTATTCCATTCTGTTGATTACTCCAGGCGAACTCATTGGCTGGTCTGCATAAATTTGAGATGCATAGTGAGCATTGAAACGTAAAAAGTCGATAGTCTCACAAGCAGCATCAATTTCTGCTTGGAAAGGATTCTTTCCTTGTCCCAACATTGTTGATGCGTTCATTAATGCACGGTATTTTGTAGCAATTAATTCTGCAGCTTTCAAAGTGATTGATGCTCTTTCTTCCCAAGGCATATCTGCCCATTTGGCACGAGCCTCAAGTGCAGCATCAATCGCCATCTGAACTTCTTTTGGACCTGCTTTATGGTAAGTTGCTAAAACGTGTCCGTGATCGGAAGGCATTGTTACTTTTTCAATATCACCAGTTTTAATTTCTTTTCCTCCAATAATTAATGGAATTTCAATTGGATTGTTTTTTAACTCTTCCAATTTAGCTTTTAATTCTTCCCTTTCTGGAGAACCAATTTTGTATTCTTTAATTGGCTCATTTTTAGGAAGCTCGAACATATATACTGCGTTGTTCATAACTCTAGTTTATTTAATTGTGTGCAAATATTTAGTTTCTTATAATTTCTACAAATCTATAAAATATCATTTGATATTAATCTGACTTTTGTAAAAGTTTTTGCTGTTTAAGAATACTTAACTTTTTAGTAAATAGTATTGCTATTATTCAATAACACAAGGGCTTAATGATTATATATTATTATTCTATGATAATAAAAATTCTGCAAGTTGTAGATCTTCGGGGCTTGTGATTTTAATATTTTCTTTATTGCCACCTACTAAAGAGATAGAATAACCAGCATTTTCGAATACCGAAGCATCATCCGTAAATTTAAAATTGTAATCTTCTTGATAGCTTTCAATAATTAAATTTGCAGAAAATCCTTGTGGAGTTTGTACGAGCTTGTATTTATTTCGGTCTACAGGCATCGATTCGCGTTTAACAATCATTCTTACACTTTCTTGGATATCTAACACGGGGATAGCAGAGCTATATTTAAGGGTGTGGTCGATTACATTTTGAATAGTTTCTTTTGACACTAAAGGACGGACACCGTCGTGAATTAGAATAATTCCTTCTTTTGAGCATTGGTTTAAAGCATTTTGTACGGAAAAAAAACGTTCTCCTCCACCATTAATAATGTTTACAGGAGTATTAAAACGATGATTTTTTACTAATTCTTGCCAAATAGAAATATCTTTTTTGGGCAAAACTAAGAAGATATCTGAGCTAAAGGTGGTGAATTGCTCAATAGTGTGCATTAGAATTGGTTTTCCTTTTAACGATAAGAATTGTTTTGGAATATCGCTTTTCATCCGTTTCCCACTTCCTCCTGCTACTATTATTATTTGAGTTCTCATTGGAGTCATTATTTATAAATTCTTTTTTTATTTAATGAACGTTGATACCTTCTCGCATTATTAATGTGTTGTTTGTAATTGCTTGCAAAACGGTGATAGCCTGAGAAATCTTCTTTGGCACAGAAGTAAAGATAGTGGTGTTTTTTATAATTGAGTACGGCATCGAGTGTGCTAGGGGAAGTTAGATATATGGGCCCTGGTGGTAATCCTTTATACTTGTAGGTGTTGTATGGAGAGTCAATGTTTAGTTGTTTGGTTAAGACCCGTTTGATACTAAAGTCGCCTACTGCAAAAATTACGGTAGGGTCTGCTTGTAAAGGCATCCCCATTTTTAAACGGTTCATGTATACGCCAGCAATTTTAGGCTGTTCGTCTTTTTTTACACTTTCCATTTGTACAATAGAAGCTAGCGTGGCAACTTCCGATTGAGATAAGCCTATTCTTTGCGCTTGTGTTTTTCGTTTCTTATTCCAGAATCTTTTGTATTCGTTAGCCATTCTTTTAAGTAGTTTATCGGTATTAATATCCCAAAATACTTGATAGGTATTGGCAATAAACATACTGATAAATGTGGAAGAATTAAATCCGTATTTTTTTTGAGTGTCCTCAGATAAAAGTACTTTTACTAATTCTAATGAGTCAATTTCTATATTTTGACTAATTTTACCTGCTAATTGAGGTAAAGTTCGTACATGATTGAACGTAATGTCTACGGGTGTTTGGTCTCCAATTCGGAGCATCCCAATTAGGGCGTTATTGCTCATGTGGTTTTGAATCTTATAACGGCCAGATTTAACATTCTCGAATGATTTGAGATTGGCAACATCTATAAACGCATCAATATCGACAACTAGTTTTCCTTTTTTGAGGATAGAAATTAAATCGTCAAAATTAGATCCTGTTGGAATTAACAAATACTTAAATTCTGTTTTGTCGAAATCTACATTAGAATTGTAAATTTCTTTATAAGTACTATATCCCCATATTCCACCAGCAATAACTGCTATTAATAGAAAGAGAAAAGCTATTTTAAGAATTTTCATTTTATGTATTAAGATTTGATACAAAAGTAAACAAAAGCCTTATTTTAGTATAATCTTCGGCTCTACTTTTTTTAGATCTTATTTTTTTTGAAATTTTAACAATAAATATTTGTTTTGGATAATAAATGGATTTACTTTTGAAGTGTAATTTATTAAGAGTTCTTCTTAATAGTTTTACATTTTTTCATAATTAGTTATTTTTGGGTTTGACGGGCGGTGGAGATCGCCCGTTTTTTTTGTGCCAAAAAA
>Ga0256842_1002755_pt1 | contig 12230 bp, 10 predicted proteins | sample 4559240metaG_FD_185973 | JGI IMG/M metagenome (GOLD analysis project Ga0256842, IMG submission 185973) | Hydrothermal vent microbial communities from Guaymas Basin, Mexico - 4559-240 | ecosystem: Environmental > Aquatic > Marine > Hydrothermal vents | place: Mexico: Guaymas Basin | collected...
GATGAAGAAAACCTTCGATCGAGCCGCAGGCGAAAGAGTACATGACCGATAACGGAAATTTTAGCCCTTCGGCAAGCTCAGGACAGGCCCTTTCCACTTTAAGCTTTAGCCTTTCAAAGAACCCTTTACCATTTTTTTACTACTTTTTACACACTTCTCTCCCGATTCCCATCGGGGTTGCAAATTCAACACTTCGAACGTCGTATAGATTAGTAACAACAAATCAAGAACAACAAGGGTGACTACCAGTTAAACAATTAAGCAAATCAACAATTAAACAACGAAATGAACATCTATACAAAAGGTGGCGACAAAGGCCAGACATCACTTATTGGTGGCAAACGAGTTCCAAAATATAGCCTTCAAGTTGAGGCTTATGGAACCATTGATGAGTTAAAATCTTATACAGGATTAATCTATGATTTATTTGAAGATAAACAGACAAAGGAAAGTTTACTGAAGGTAATAAATCAGCTATTTGTAGCGGAGAGCCTTATGTCAATTGATAAAATTGAGCGAGGAGAGAAAATGCAGCAGATTAAAATAAGTGATATAGAATTCCTGGAGAAAGAGATAGACAGAATGACGGAACAATTAGCTCCACTAACAGCATTTATCCTCCCTGGCGGACATCCAACAATATCACATTGTCACATAGCGCGCACAATATGCCGACGTGGCGAAAGAGCTTATTTACGGTTCTTGGCTACTGATGGCGAAGATATACGCAACGAGAATATCTTAAAATACCTAAACCGCCTCAGCGATTATTTTTTCACCCTAGCACGTTTCGCCGCAAAGGAAAATGATGTTGAAGAGCTTTTATGGCAGTAGAGGAATCATAGTTAAATGGTTCTTAGAATTAAGGTTCTACGAAGCTTTGTCCTGAGTTTATCGAAGGGGAGGAACGACCGAAGTAGACTTGTCAAGCCACCACTATCTTTGTGGTATCTACAAAAAGATTGCTTCTCCCGAGAAATCGGGATTGCAAATTCAATACTTCGAACGAAGTTCGTATTGTTATCTGAGAATCTCAATTAAAAAACTTACAAATCGTAAAAAATGAAAGCTTGGATATATATTACAGCCAATAGAAAAGATGGTGTTTTATACGTTGGAGTTACAAGTGAATTAAAGTATAGGATAAATAGCCATAAAATAAAAAGGTATAAAAACGCTTTTTTAGCCAGGTATAATGTTGATAAGCTAATGTATTTTGAGGAATTTAACAGTATTGTAACAGCAAGAGCAAGAGAAAAATAATTGAAAGCAGGGAATAGAGCTAGAAAGATTAAACTTATTGAAGGAATGAACCCCGAATGGAAAGATTTATTTGATGATATCTGATTTTCAGATTCTATCATAATCAAGACTTTGCGAGGCCTGCCATGAGTTTACCGAAGGGAAGCTGCGACTTAAGTAGGCTCATCAACCTCATAAAAATAGCTATTATATTTAGGTATATATGGTCTACAGAAAAGGGTTTTGGTGGGTTAAGAATAGAGCCACGAAAAAAACTTGCTTTTCTCAATTAAAAGTTTACTTTTGCAAAAACATCAATTAGCAAATAATTAAAGCAAATAAGATATGTATTGGACACTAGAATTAGCATCAAAAATTGAGGATGCACCATGGCCAGCAACAAAAGAAGAATTAATTGATTATTCTTTACGCTCGGGAGCTCCTATGGAAATTATCGAAAACTTACAAGAAATTGAAGACGAAGGTGAGCAATATGACTCAATCGAAGACCTTTGGCCTGATTATCCTTCAAAAGAGGACTTTTTCTTCCACGAGGATGAGTATTAATTACTAATTCTCTCAAAAAATATTTATTAGGGCTTTTATAGCCCTTTTTTTGTACCCATAATTAAGGATAAAGGATCCCGATGGGAATCGGGAGCCTGCCTGCCGGTAGGCAGGGAAAAAGGAGGATTTAAGAGTGAGATTTAAGATTTAAGAGGAACTAATGCGTGAAATTAGATCAATTCGATGAAGAAAACTTTCGAGCAAGCCGCAGGCGAAAGAGAAACAAATCCACAATTAAACATCAACTATCCCCTTTTTTATCATACTTTTGCCTACCATAAAATAGAGAATAAAATACAACAATATATACACAATTACAATGTTGAAATTTATAACAAAAATGTTCGGTTCTAAGTCCGAAAAAGACGTCAAAAAACTTATGCCAATAGTTGATGCTGTGCATATTGCAGAGAAAAATATTACTGGCTTAAGCAATGACGAATTAAGAAATAAAACTGCAGAATTCAAGCAAATAATCAACGAGAAAATTGCTAAAGAAAATGAGCAGATTGCCTCAATAAAATCCCAAATTAAGGAAAATCCTACCATGGATATTATCGAAAAGGATAATCTATGGCAAGAAGTTGATAAAATAGAGGAATCTATTACCGTTAAATTAGAGGAGGTTTTGGAGGAATTAATGCCTGAAGCTTTTGCGGTTATGAAAGAAACTGCTCGCCGTTTTACCGAAATTCAACAAATTGAGGTTACAGCAACTGAGCACGATAGAAATCTTAGTACATATTACGATAATATAGAAATTAATGGCGATAAAGCTATTTATGGAAATACATGGACTGCTGGTGGCGTGAAAGTTACCTGGAATATGATTCACTACGATGTGCAGCTTATTGGTGGTGCTGTGCTCCATAAAGGTAGAATTGCTGAGATGGCAACTGGTGAGGGTAAAACCCTTGTGGCTACTCTTCCAATTTATCTGAACTCCCTTTCGGGACGTGGTGTACACGTGGTTACGGTGAATGATTACCTTGCTAAGCGTGACTCCGAGTGGATGGGAATGTTGATGGAATTTCATGGTCTTTCTGTTGATTGTGTGGATAAGCATCAGCCAAATACCGAATCGCGCCGTAAGGCCTACCTTGCTGATGTAACCTACGGTACTAATAACGAATTTGGCTTTGATTACTTACGTGATAATATGGCTACCGAAATTGGGGAGCTTGTTCAGCGTAAGCATAACTACTCAATTGTGGATGAGGTCGATTCTGTACTTATTGATGATGCTCGTACTCCGCTGATTATCTCTGGTCCTACGCCTCGTGGCGATCATCAGGAGTTTGATCAACTTAAACCTTATGTTCATAAATTATATTCTGTTCAGAAGCAGTTAGTTACTGGTATTTTTGCGGAAGCCAAAAAACTAATCAATTCTGATGATAAAGAGAAGCAGAAGGATGGTTTTACAAAATTATTCAGAGCTTACCGTGGTTTGCCAAAGAATAAAGCAATTATAAAATTCCTTTCGGAGCCAGGTATGCGTTCCGGAATGCAGAAAACAGAGAACTACTATATGGCTGAGCAGAATAAGCTTATGCATATTGTGGACGATGAGCTGTACTTTGTTATTGAGGAGAAAAGTAACTCCATTGAACTTACAGATAAAGGTCTTGACCTTGTTACCGAAATGACTGGTGACGAGAATTTTTATATCCTTCCCGATATCGCTGTTAGCCTTGATGCTATTGAAAAATCTGAAGCTTCAGCAGCAGAAAAAGCAGATCAGAAGAGCGTAATACTACAAGATTATAGTATCAAAACTGAGCGTGTTCATACTATGAATCAGCTGTTTAAAGCCTATGCTTTATTTGAGCTGAATACTGAGTATGTAATTATAGAAAATAAGATTAAAATCGTTGACGAGCAAACAGGTCGTATAATGGAGGGTCGTCGTTATTCTGACGGACTTCACCAAGCTATTGAGGCTAAGGAGAATGTAACCGTTGAGGCGGCTACACAAACCTATGCTACTATTACACTTCAGAATTATTTCAGAATGTATAATAAGCTTGCAGGTATGACGGGTACTGCGGAAACTGAGGCTGGCGAATTATGGGATATTTACGAACTTGATGTTACTGTAATTCCTACAAATCGCCCTATCGTTAGAAATGATGATGAGGATTTGGTTTATAAAACTGTTAGAGAGAAATATCAAGCGGTGATTACCAAAACAGCAGAATTTGTTAAGCAAGGTCGTCCGGTATTGATTGGTACTACTTCGGTAGAAATTTCGGAATTATTGAGCCGAATGCTGAAAATGCAGGGAGTAAAACATAATGTACTTAACGCAAAACTTCACCAACGTGAGGCTGATATTGTTGCCGAAGCTGGTTTAGCGGGCACTGTTACTATTGCCACAAATATGGCTGGTCGTGGTACGGATATTAAGCTTGGCGAAGGTGTAAAAGAGGCTGGTGGTCTTGCAATTATTGGTACTGAGCGTCACGAATCTCGTCGTGTCGACCGTCAGTTACGTGGTCGTGCAGGTCGTCAGGGTGATCCAGGATCTTCACAGTTCTTTGTTTCGCTAGAGGATAATCTTATGCGATTATTTGGTTCTGAGCGTATTGCTTCGGTAATGGATAAGCTTGGTCTTGAGGATGGTGAAGTGATTCAGCATTCTATGATTTCTAAGTCTATTGAAAGAGCTCAGAAAAAAGTTGAAGAGAATAACTTCGGTATTCGTAAACGATTACTAGAATATGATGATGTTATGAATGCTCAGCGTGAGGTTATTTACAAAAAACGTCACCATGCTCTTAATGGCGAAAGATTAGCGCTTGATGTATCGAATATGATTTATGATTTGAGCGAGAATATCGTTGCCGAAAATCATGATAATCGTGATTTCGAGAACTTTAAAATAGAGCTGATTGTTAACCTTGGTATCGAATCTCCTTATAACGAGAATCAGTTTTTTGAGACTAAGACAGATAATATGATTGATGAGGTTTTCGACCTAGCTTATGCTAATTATAAGCTTAAATCGGAACGTATTGCTAAGCAAACATTGCCAATTATTCAAGAGGTTTATAAAAACGAAAAACAATATAATAATATCGCTATCCCAATGACTGATGGCGTGAAGCAGATGGATATTGTTGCTAATCTTGCTCGTTCGGTAGAAACTGAGGGTAGAGAGGTAATACAATCTGTAGAAAAAATTGTGAGTCTTAAAGTTATTGATAATGCTTGGAAAGAGCACCTTCGCGAGATGGATGACCTTAAGCAATCGGTACAGAATGCTTCTTATGAGCAAAAAGACCCATTATTGATTTATAAGTTTGAGTCTTTTGAGCTATTTAAGCAAATGTTAGGACGTATAAATCGTGAGATTATCTCTTTCCTAATAAAATGCGATTTGCCAGCAAATAAAGAAGTAACAGTAGAATCTAACTTCAAGCCTGCAAGCTTCGATTCATCGAAATTGCAAACAGGGCGTACCGAGGTTGGTAGTAATAAAGCAGGGCATGATGCTAATAAATTTGGACATAACACCCAGCAAAAAGAAGTTACTCAGCCAATCATTCGCGAGAAAAAAGTAGGCAGAAATGACCCTTGCCCTTGTGGTAGCGGCAAAAAATACAAAAAATGCCACGGACGTAGTGAAGGATAGAGAATTCTTCGGTAAACTCAGGAGGATAAAGGAAAGAGGACAAGGATAGAGGTGAAGGGTGAAGTAAATTATGAATATAATAATATACTTCACCTTTTTTATTATTAAGAAATTGTATCTAATCAGTGTTGAATGAAATGTATAAATAATCGTAATTATCATTAGCTCTGCCCTTTAGGGTGGAGCTATGAAAGCAATATGTATCTGTTTTGGCGTAATTTTTGCTTTTTTCGCAAAAATTATGACAAAATAATTAATCTATATATCACATTATCAGTTACATATCTACACTGATTAGTAACAAGAAATTTAGTATTGATAGTTATTCCAATAGCAATGCTTTACGATTTCTTTGGTGAAAAAGAAAAGGCGATTTTATACCTCAAAAAATCGATTAGTAAAGACAAAACGAATAGGGAAATATAAACGATTTATATGGCGTGTTTTGGTATTAATTTGGTATAATACCAATTTGGTATCAAAATACGCTATAAATAAATTGGAATATATTTTTCTATTAGAAGGCGAAAATTATTTGCATAGCCGTAGCTATGGTAATAATTTTTAACGCAGTAATAGGGAAATATAAACGATTTATATGGCGTGTTTTGGTATTAATTTGGTATAACTCTTTTAACTTCATTTTCAACTATAAACTTAAAATTAGTGACATTAAGATTTTTTTTATCTAATTATTAATGTCCTTTTTTATAAACAAAAAAACCTCCATAAACTATAGTCTATGGAGGTTTAAATTTTCAGATGCTTTTATTAATTTACAAAAACATCGAATGAAGTTTTATTCAGTTTTAGGCTTTCAAAGGAGCAAGTATAATTGTAGATGTTGCTTAGTATTACATTATCTACTTTATAAGCTTTTTCTTCTGCCAGCGAAGCTATCATCATAATATCCTCATCTGTTGCGTCAGCATTGAATTCCATTTTTGAATAATAATTGTAAGTGTAGCTTTTTTGCATAGGCTCTATTAAGTTTGTTAATAATAGTGCTATAACGGAGTTTTATTTCAATTATTGTTTTTCAATATCAAAAAAAGCTCTTACAAATTTATTACTTATATATTTATTTATTAATGGTGTAGAGTAATGCCGTGCTGGTCAACCATTTTACGAAGATTAATAATAGCATACCTCATACGCCCAAGAGCGGTGTTGATGCTTACGTTTGTTGAGTCAGCAATATCCTTAAAATTCATTTCTTGGTAATGACGCATCTTTAATACCTCACGTTGATTTTCAGGTAGCAGCTCTACCAAATCTTTAATCTTGGCATGAGTTTGCTGTGCAATAATCTCATCTTCAATATTAGTATCGTAAATAGGAAGTTGATTAAAAATATCGTATTCATCATTACTCCTCACCATTTGTACACGGCTGGTCTTACGGAAATGATCTATTATTAAGTTGTGAGCAATACGTAATACCCAAGGAACAAATTTTCCTTGCTCATTATAAGCTCCTACTTTTAACTTATTTACTACTTTAATAAAAGTGTCCTGAAAAATATCGTTTGCAATATCACGATCCTTAACAGATACAATTATATAACCAAGTACACGAGATTCGTGACGGGTAATAATTTCATTGATACATGCAGTCTTGCCGGAGATAAAAGCATTAATTAACTCTTGATCACTAAACTTTTTTAGGTCCATTTGTTATGTTTTAAATAAAAATAAATGGTAAAAGTTTAATCAATAGTGGTCTGCCGTTGTTTTTGTTAATATTGCTTTAAAAAAGATAGTTTTAGATATTTTTAACACTAAAACCGAGGGCAAAGATATTAAAAATAGTTAAAGAACCAAGAAAAAGTTCGTAAAAATGTTTATTACCTTAGTTTATATTTTATCCAAATAGTTGATTATCAGTAGCGATGATAGCAAGAGTGTATTATTTAAAATATTGTGTTTTAATGGGTTTTTTATGCACAAATCATGTAATATTACTTGTGAGAACTATGATTTGTAAATTCAAAACTCTTATTTTTGCGACTTAAACTGAACGAAATAATTTAGCAGATGAAGAATATTTTGGTAATAGGTTGTGCAGGACAAATAGGTACTGAGCTAACTTTAGAATTAAGACGAATATATGGCAATGATAATGTTGTTGCTACTGATTTAAAAGATGCACCTGATGTTATTAAGGATAGTGGTCCTTTCGAAACATTGGATATTCTTGATAGAGAGAAAATGCAATCTCTAGTTCAAAAATATAATATTGATGGTATTGTAAATCTTGCTGCAATTCTTTCTGCTGTTGGCGAGGAACATCCTATGCTTGCTTGGAATGTAAATATGAATGGCCTTATAAATGTACTTGAAGTTGCTCGTGAGGAGAAGGTGGAAACAGTGCTTACTCCTAGTTCAATTGCTGCTTTTGGCCCAGAAACTCCTGCTTATGATACTCCTCAAGAGACTATTCTAAAGCCTAAAACCATGTATGGTATTACTAAGGTAGCTGGTGAGTTATTGGGAGATTATTATGTGCAGAAATATGGTATGGATGTACGTGGTTTACGTTACCCTGGTATTATTTCGCATGAGGCATTGCCTGGTGGAGGTACTACAGACTATGCTGTAGCAATTTTTTATGATGCTATTAAGTTTGGTAAATATACTAGCTTTGTAAGAGCCGACACTATGTTGCCAATGATGTATATGCCTGATTGCTTAAATGCTACAGTGCAATTATTTCAAGCAGATAAAAAATCACTTAAGCACCATTCTGATTTCAATCTTGCAGCAATAAGCTTCACTGTTGAGGAACTTGCCGATGCTATTAAGAAGCATATTCCTGAGTTTGAAATTGATTATAAGCCTGATTATCGTCAAGATATTGCCGATACATGGCCAAAAACCATTGATGATAGCGCTGCTCGCGAAGAGTGGGGTTGGAAACATGAGTTTGACCTTGACAAAATGGTAGAGGATATGCTTAAACACATCAAAATAAAATTTGATAAGGGTTTATATTAATGAATATGATTTTGAATTAAATTTTATTATTTAGTTCAAATTAAATATAATGTTAAGAGGCTTCTGATATTAATCAGTGGCCTTTTGCTTTTTTTAAAGAAATGAATTAAAGCCTAAGCCAAAAATATTATTACTTTTACGCACATAACATTTTAATTACATTTATGGACTTTACAGCAGAACAAATAGCCATGTGGCTAAATGGCGAAATAATAGGTGATCCTAATGCCGTTGTTAATACATTAAGCAAAATAGAAGAAGGAGAAAAGGGAAGCCTTTCGTTTTTATCAAACCCAGCTTATAACCATTATATATACGATACTGAGGCATCGGTTGTTATTGTTAATAATAATTTTATTCCTGAAAAGGAGATGAAAACTACCATGATTAAGGTGGAGGATGCATATAATTCTTTTGCTTTAATTCTTACAAAATACGATGAAGCAAGAAAAAGTATGAAGCAAGGAATCTCTCCTGCTGCTCATATTAGTGATTCTGCTAGCATTGGTAAGGATGTTTATATTGGCGAATTTGTTTTTGTTGGTATGAATGCTGTAATTGGTGATGGTGCGCGACTTTATCCACAATCATATGTGGGCGATGAGGCCAAAATTGGTTCTGATACCATACTTTTGCCTGGTAGTAAGGTGCTCCATAATTGTATTGTTGGTAACGAATGTACATTACACGAAGGTGTAATTATTGGCTCCGATGGTTTTGGTTTTGCGCCTCAGCAAAATGATGATTTTCGAAAGATCCCTCAAATAGGAAATGTAATTCTTGAAGATAGAGTAGATATTGGTGCAAATTCTGTTGTTGACAGAGCTACTATGGGTTCTACAATTATTCGTAGAGGTGTTAAGCTTGATAATCTTGTTCAGATTGCACATAATGTTGAGATTGGTGAAAATACAGTGATGGCTGCTCAAGGTGGCATTTCAGGCTCTACCAAAATTGGTAAAAACTGTATGTTTGGTGGTAAAGTTGCTATTGCGGGTCATTTAGAAATTGCTGATGGTGTCAAACTTGCTGGTACTGCAGGAGTTGCTTCTAGTATCAAAACTCCAAACTCGGTAGAAATGGGCACTCCATCGTTTAATCATAAATCATTCTTACAATCGTATGTTTACTTCCGCAAGCTTCCTAAATTAGCAGAAAGAATATCGAAACTAGAAAATGCAATGAAGGAAAAATAGATTCCTTTATTATAAGATATATTAAGCATCCTTAACTTCGGTTTAGGATGCTTTTTTTTTGAAAAGAATTAGTAAATCAGCTTGTTTGAGTGTAAAAAGATACATATTTGTTAGGGTTATACTAAGCCGTGATAGAAAATTGTATTTAGAAAATAGCATATTTTGCGCCTAGTCGATGCATAATTTCTTTGCATAGCCGTAGCTACGGAGATAAATTATAAAGAAGAATAGGTGCAAAAGATGCGTTTAATATTACAAATTTCTATGTCGGTTTAGTATAAAATCACCTAACAACTCGTAGTCAATTTTTGGCTCCATATTTAAATAATAATTTTGATACATTGCTTTGGGACGATACTATTGATATTGTTAAACCTATTACGGTGCAATAGATAAGATTAAAACTTTACAACCCAAGCTCCATCAGTTTTTATTTGGTGGTAATTAATTCCCAAGCTATCTAGTTTGGGAATTATTTTTTTGCTCTCCCAATAAGGAATATTCTGCGAAATTATCCAATTAGCATTCTTATTTATGGGCTTCGTTGATTTAATATTATAATCGTGGTATAGATAATAATACTGTGATTTATCGAGGCTGTCAATCTTACTATTATTTAGCAATATTACCTTATCTCCAATGGCAATAAATGGATAATCAATATAAAACCTTTTGTTTTTCACATGCAAATTGCTATCTAATAAATAGTAATGATACTCCGAAATACCCTTATGCAACTCATGTCCCGAAACACTGAATGATGCAATACTATGATCGTTATATACATTTGTATCGCATAATATCCAGGCCTGTTTATCACTATAAATTGCCATATATGTACTCTTTCTGTTTTTGTAGAAAACAAATTCGTCTTCCAAATCATAATTAAATAGGCCTGCAACTAATAAGATTATTATCAGGCTAAGGTTTACAAAAACGAATTTCTTTTTCTTTTCCAATATCCAAATTGACATGGATATTATAAGTAATATTGAAAAAAATAGTATTGTAGGGCTTATGTATATATTTTTAGTTACGGCATATTGCATTTGCTCTATATAGCTTATTATGTAGTTTATAAGCTCAAGAAAGAAGCTAAGTCCTTTGCCTAATAATGCTGATATTATAGGAATAAATGAAGTTGCAACGACTATTATTCCTAACATAATTATAAGATAGGCAGCAGGTATAATAATTAGGTTTGTAAGTATAAAATAATTTGGAAATTGATGAAAATAGTAAATTGATAGTGGAGCTGTGCCTATTTGTGCCGCTACCGAAACGGCAATTAGTTGCCAAGCTTTATTAATGATACTATAACGAGGAGCCCAAAGCTTAGCTAATGGAGGTTGTATTATTACAATGGCTGTAACAGCGGCATAGGATAACTGAAATCCCAAATCAAATAGTAGGTTGGGGTCGTAAACTAATAATACAAATGCCGATGATGAAAGAGATCCAAATATATTAACATGGCGTTTTAGTCCTTGTCCCACTACAATAAAAGTGAACATTGTGGCTGAGCGAACCACCGATGGCGAAAAGCCTGTAAGTAGAGCATAAAACCATATTATGGAAATAATAATAATCGATTTTGTGGCTTTACCTGCTGTTGTATTAGAAATAAAGCCCAATAGCCACGATAGTATCATAAATATGATTCCCACATGCAAGCCCGAAACACAGAGTATATGCATAGCTCCTGCTCCTGCATAGGCTTGTCTTAATTCTGGCGATAGCATATCTCTAACTCCTAGCAGCATTCCTGCGGCCACTGATAATTCGTCATCTTTTACATTATTCTCTTCCAATACTTTTAATAGATCCTTTCTGAGATTTAAAGCAAAGCCCATAATGCTTGTTTCTGCTTTTTGAATCAACTTCCAATTATGTGCTCGCCCATAGCTTTGGTATTTTATTCCCTGAAGTAGCAAATAGTTTTTATAATTAAATTGATCGGGGTTCAATGGGTCTTCGGTGGGTTTAAGCTCACTTGTATAAGCTATAATATCGCCATAGCTAAGCAATTGTGAGTTGCTGTCTTTCTGAAGATATATTAATACTTCTCCAATGGTGCTGTGAATACTATTTCCTGTTTTTACTATTTCTACTTCGCAGATTAGCTTTGTGGTTTTCTCTTTATTCTGAGGGGGCTCAATTAGCTTTAATTGATATGTTGAATGCGAACCTATATAGTTTGAAAAGTGATTCTCTTTCTCGAAATTAGTATTGTATTTATGTAGTGAAAAGCCAATAAGAACGAATATTAAGCTTATTAATATGCCTGCAATATGACGATTCTTATAGCTAAAGAAATATCGTTTAGGCCAAGCAAGTGTTGCCAAAATAATTACGAAAGGAATAACCCAATACCATTGAAAATTGTTTATTATGTCTGATTTAGATAATAGTATTCCAATTATTATACTGACCAATAAACGTATTATAGGGTATTCACTTATTTTCATTTATTTTTTATAATTAATTGATGCTAAAGGTAGTAAAAATATTTGTAATTATTACTTAACTTTTACGTGTGTTTTATACTATTTAGATATGTAGCTTTATACACAATATTTTAGATGCAAAATT
>Ga0256842_1002756_pt1 | contig 12228 bp, 9 predicted proteins | sample 4559240metaG_FD_185973 | JGI IMG/M metagenome (GOLD analysis project Ga0256842, IMG submission 185973) | Hydrothermal vent microbial communities from Guaymas Basin, Mexico - 4559-240 | ecosystem: Environmental > Aquatic > Marine > Hydrothermal vents | place: Mexico: Guaymas Basin | collected...
CCATTCGCTGACCTTCAGTAGATTTCTGACGCCGGGGTAATACCGGATATACCAGTAACCGCCGAACAGCGAACAGAGACCCAATAGCACGGACGATACAAGGGCATAGACCCTTGAAACGCCGACGTTGCCCTTCTTTATGGCGACTATCGTGATGAGGAGAAAGATTATAGCAGCGTTCCCGAGGAAGACGTGGGATTTCATCAACAGTTCCACTTTCAGCATGGCAATTTCTCCTTGTTAAGCAGGTCCGTCCACCAGTGAAGTTTTGTTGTGTTCAGCGCATAGTTTTTCGATTCAAAAGAAACAGGGCTATCTTCCTGAAAAGCGGTGCGGCCACGTATCCGCCGTAACCCACACCGGAAGGCTCATCTATTACAACATAGATGATGTATTCGGGTGAGTCAGCGGGCAGAAAACCTATGAACGAGCTTGTAACCCGGTTCCAGCTGTATTTGCCGGTTCTGCTGTCAAATTTCTGCGCGGTTCCGGTTTTTCCGGCCACCTTGATGCCCTTTATCCTCGCCAGTTTACCCGTGCCCGAATCGACCACCTCGGTCAATATGCTGGTGAGCAGTTCCGATGTGCTGCGTTTCATAACTTTCCGAATGACGATCCTGTCCGGCGTTCTCACGAATTCGCCGTCCTTCTCATAGCCCCGTATCAACTTGGGCATGAGCAGATAACCGCCGTTCGCAATGGCGGAATAGGCCATTACCATCTGGATGCCGTTGACCAGAATGCCCTGACCGATGGAGAACCCGGCTGTAGTCACGCTGTCCCATGTCGAGACCTTGAGGTTCAATGCCCCCTTGAACGCCTCACCGGGCAACATGATGCCTGATCTGCTGGCAAACCCGAACTTCAGCGCCTCCCTCGCAAGGTTGTATTTCCCGATTTTCAGTGAGAGTTTGGAAGTCGCCACGTTGGACGAATAGACGAGCGCATCCTTCCATGTGATCGTTCCCAGAGGATGGACGTCGCGTATCCTGTGCTTTTGAAGGTCAAGATAGCCCTCACCGGTCGAAACGGAGTCCGACGGATTAATCAGTTTGTTTTCATAAGCATAGGTGTAGGCGACTATTTTGAAAGTTGATCCCGGCTCATAGGGGTCCTTAACGGCATAATCTTTGAAGTCCGAAGGCGGATAATTGGCGATGGCCAGTATCTCGCCAGTCATCGGGTCGGCCACAATGACGAGACCGTGTTTGGCGCCATGTTTGATGACCCATTTGCTCAACTCACGATAGGCGAATTCCTGAACATCGGCGTCGATGGTGAGATAGAAGTTGTAGCCGTTCTGCGGCGGTTGCTGAGGCAGGTCGGCGCCGAACATCAGCTTCCTGTCCGCTGTCCTGTAAACGTAAAGGTATCCGGGCTTACCGTAGAGGTAATCGTTGAGCGATGACTCCACTCCACGCGTGCCCATCCCGCTGCGGTTGACCGTGCCGATAAGCGACAGCATGATCCTGCCGTAGGGATACTCCCTGCTCCAGAAGTTGTCTATTCTGATGCCCCTGACCTTTTTGAGGTCGTTGTAGGCTTCCATGGGGACGTCATAGGCGATAAGGTAGGCAAATCTGCCCTCCGGGAGGCCATCAAGCGGCTTTATGTCCCATTTTTCAAGCAGATCAGGCCTGTCAACGGAATCAGCAACTTGATAGACGATCAAACCGGGGACATTGAGCGCGAGTGCATGTCCCCGCCTGTCAAAAATCTCACCTCTTCTGGCCGGAACTTTGATCTTTGAGATGTAACGTATCTTTGGCGCTGACCTTTTTACGACCTGATAGGAGAACAGCCAGTAAAGAATCAGGATTGTCCAGAGGACGAACGCGTATTTTAAGAGTTTCAATCGCCACATTTCTGGTCTCCCACATAAATTTCATGCCCGATGCACGGGCAAGGCTCTCGACCCTTGAAGCCGTCCTCAGCCGGGCCACATCGCCTTTCAGTTCCGACACAACCCTTTCGAGGCTGTCCCGCTCTTTCCGCAGCTCATAGACCCTTTTTGAAAAGGTGTAGGAAAACGTGTTCTCAATGGCCACGATGAAGCCGAGGAACAAAAGCAACAAGATAATTGTAAGCGCTTTCTTCATCTATTTCCCCTTTTTTGAGCAATGCCCGAAGTCTGGCGCTGCGAGAGCGTGGATTCCGCCGCACCTCCTCTTCCGACGGCCTGAGCACCTTTTTGTTCAAACGCTCAAAAGCTTCCAGTCTGCCAAGTCCTTTGGCTATGCGGTCTTCAAGAGAATGATATGAGATTATAACAAGACGGCCGCCTATTGCAAGCGCTTCAGCAGCCCTTGCCAGCCCAAGCGCCACATGTTCAAGCTCCCTGTTGACGAAAATCCTGAAAGCCTGATACACCCTCGGCAGCACATCGCCAAGCAACCTTCGTGGCACCGCCCCGGAGATCGCCTCGTTCAGCTCGGTCGTGGTCCTTATGCCGCTCCGCCTGACCGCCCCGTGGATAGCTCTCGCTATCCTTCTTGAACGGCGCTCCTCACCGAAAAGGTAGATTATGTCAGCGATTTCCCGCTCCGTCAGCCGGGGAAGGAGTTCGGCAAGAGGCTCTCCGGTGCCGGGATCAAAGCGCATGTCAAGGAACTCATCCTTCTTGTAACTGAACCCACGCCCGGATCGGTCTATGTGATATGACGAAAGGCCGAGGTCAAACAGGATGCCGTCAACCCTGCTGATCCCGATTTCCCTCAGGATGCTTTTGATGTTCACATAGTCATCGTTGACGGCAATGATGTTGTGTTTCTTTGTGTTGTCTACCAGAAACCTGAACGTCTCACTGTCCTTTTCGATGGCGATCACCTTCCCGTCATCGCCGAGGTGCCTGGCGATTTCGATGGAGTGCCCTCCGAAGCCGGCCGTAGCATCCACCCACACCTCGCCAGCAGATGGCCGCCCCATCTCGATCACTTCTTTCAACATCACCGGTTCATGGAACTTGTGCATGGCGGATATGGTAAACCGAACCGCCCTGAAAATCACTCATTCGTCATCATTTGATGCAGTCGAAGCCTGAATCTTTTTGAACCTGTAAAACGGGTATATGATGCCTATGTAAACCATCACAAGGATGAAGGGGACAAGCCACCACCAGATGCCCAGCCTCAGGAACCCCACGATGATTGTCCACAATCCCAGAAGCACAAAGCCCCATCCGCCTATTCTGTGGGTGTCACGCCATACTTCGTCCGACGCAAGCGTCCATGGTGTTCGTATCCCCACGAAGAAATTGCGTTTAATGGTCGGCAGATAGTTCCCGATGAAGATGAAAAGGAGGCCGACTCCGATCAGTATCAGGTGGGAATCGACTTTCGATGCCCCTGTGCGGACAAGCCAGATGAACACGATCTGCATAAACAGCATAAATGCGGCTATCCCGTTGAGCAGCGGATACAGCGCCTTTTTCGACTTTGCCACGTTTCCCCTCATGGGATCGATCCTGTCGAGGTATAGCATCAACAGGCCGATTCCGAGTATCATGAGCGGGAAAAGCAGCGTCCCGGAGAACTTCGAGCCGTATCTGTCAACCTCCCCGTAAAAATTCAGGTGAACGGGCATCCTGCTCACCGGCAGAGCAAAATATGCCCACAACCCAAGCACGAGCGAAACGACGAAGATTGCCCAGAACAGCTTTTTACTCCTCATTTTCGTCCTCCTTTTTGATAAGCCCGGCGATATACGAGAGGATTTCCTCCATAACGGTCATGTTCAGGGAATAGAGTATCTTCTGGCCCTCACGCCGGGACGATATGAGTCCCGCATCCCTGAGCACATCTAAATGATGTGAGATCGTGGGCCAGCTTGTTTCGAAATTTTCTGCAATTTCCCCGGCGCTCAACTCCCCGCTTCTCAGAAGCTCCAGAATTTTTCGCCTTGTGGGGTCAGATAACGCCTTCCACACTTTTTGCATGCCATTATTTTGATTGATGTCTAAATATTTTTCAATGGAGGCGAATTGCCTCCCCTTTTTCATAATAGCTTACGAAGTCGGTTAAACATACTTGACCGAGTAACTGAACGAATACCGTTTGGTAAGCCAAATCCGAAATCTTGACAGCAGGATGTGATTTGAAGATAATAGGGGTTGTGAAATTGATAGCAATCATCACGATGCTGATTTCTACTGGCCATTTTGGTGGCAACGTAATGGAAATGGAGCCTTCCAGAGCTGTGTATTATTCTTTGATTTTCCCCGGTCTCGGGCAATTCTATGTCGGGCATCCTGTTAAAGGTGCCGTTTTTTCGGCCGCCGGGATGTATTTTGGATACAAGGCGACGAAAGCGCTGTATGAGTCCGGAGGCGATCCTGACAGTCCCGCATTCTCTACTTTCATGGATAATATGCTAAGTTTTGTTGGGATATGGGGATTTGCAGTTCTGGATGCTTACATTTCCGGGCATCTCTATGGATTTGATGGAGAGATGAAGCGAGTGATAGATGTAGAGGTCAGGCCCGGCGGAGTTGCTCTGGGTGTAGCGATAAGAAACTGATTCGCTGAAACTTACATTTAGATTGAAAGTTGGTTATTTGTAGGGGGTTGACAGGGGTGGTCAGCTCCAATAAGATATTTGCGCCTTCAAAAAGGTTGAAAATGCTCTTTGAAAAATAAGTGGGATTGAACGAGGTAGATGGTTAAGCTACTAAGGGCGCCTGGTGGATGCCTTGGCGCCGGGAGGCGATGAAGGGCGTGGCAAGCTGCGATAAGCCACGGGGAGCCGCAAGCAGGCTGTGATCCGTGGATGCCCGAATGGGGAAACCCGGCGGGGTGAAGCCCCGTCATCACCGGCCGTGAGGTCGGTGAGGCGACACCCGGGGAACTGAAACATCTCAGTACCCGGAGGAAAAGAAAGCAACCGCGATTCCCTGAGTAGCGGCGAGCGAAAGGGGAACAGCCTAAACCGCTGCTGTGCCGAAGCCCGTGGGCGTTGCAGCAGCGGGGTAGTGGGGCGCATCCGGGCCGGGCCACGGACCGGCCGGGGAGTTACAAAACCTGCGGGTAGCCGAAGCGAGCTGGGAAGCCGCACCATAGAGGGTGATAGTCCCGTAGGCGAAACCCGTAGGTCTCCCTGGGATGCGTTCCCGAGTACCTCGGGGCACGTGGAACCCTGAGGGAATCCGGGTGGACCACCACCCAAGGCTAAATACTACCCGGCGACCGATAGCGCACTAAGTACCGTGAGGGAAAGGTGAAAAGCACCCAGGGATGGGAGTGAAATAGAACCTGAAACCAGGCGCCTACAATCAGTCGGAGGGTCCTCATGGATAGCGTTGAGCTTAGCTCCGCGCCATGAGGCCTGACGGCGTGCCTTTTGCCTAATGAGCCTGGGACTTACCCTCGTCGGCAAGGCTAAGCCCTTCTGGGGCGGAGCCGTAGCGAAAGCGAGTCCGAATAGGGCGTTTAGTCGGCGGGGGTAGACCCGAAACCGAGCGACCTACCCATGGCCAGGGTGAAGCCCGGGTAACACCGGGTGGAGGCCCGAACCGGTGGACGTTGAAAAGTCCTCGGATGAGCTGTGGGTAGAAGTGAAAAGCTAACCGAGCTCGGAGATAGCTGGTTCTCCCCGAAATAGCTCTAGGGCTAGCCTCGGGAATGAGTGTGTCGGGGGTAGAGCACTGGATGGGCTAGGGGGAGTGATCCTCCGAACCCAACCAAACTCCGAATACCGGCACATGCTTCCCGGGAGTCAGGCCGTGGGGGATAAGCTCCATGGCCGAGAGCGGAACAACGCAGACCGCCGGCTAAGGTCCCGGAGTGCGGACTAAGTGTGAAAGGAGGTGGGGGCGCTAAGACAGCTGGGATGTTGGCTTAGAAGCAGCCATCATTTAAAGAGTGCGTAACAGCTCACCAGCCGAGTGCCCCTGCGCCTAAAATGTTCCGGGGCTTAAGTCCGCCACCGAAGCCGCGGGTCGGCGAACCTTCGGGTTCGTCGGCGGTAGGGGAGCGTTCCCGTTGGGATGAAGCAGTCCCGCGAGGGGCTGTGGACTGGCGGGAAGTGAGAATCCAGGCATCAGTAACGATAAGGGAGGTGAGAATCCTCCCCACCGAAAGCCTAAGGTTTCCTGAGCAAGGGTCGTCCGCTCAGGGTTAGCCGGCCCCTAACCTGAGGCCGAAAGGCGTAGGGGATGGGAAGGGGGTTAATATTCCCCCGCCACTCCGGTGGAGCCTGGGGGGTGACGCAGAAGGGAAGGGCCCGGGGACAGGTGGCTGTCCCTCCAAACCCGTAGGGCGATGATGGGTCGAGGCAAATCCCGGCCCGGAGCCTGAGGGGGAGTAAGGAACCCGGCCTCGCGCCGGGGGAAGGGCTCGGACCACGCTGCCAAGAAATAACCTCGCAGGCTGTGAAGCCGGAGTGACCGTACCGTAAACCGACACAGGTAGGCGGGTAGAGAATACTAAGGTGCGCGGGTTATCCCCCGTTAAGGAACTCGGCAACTTGGCCCCGTAACTTCGGGAGAAGGGGTGCCCCGAGTACGTGGTCACCCACCGTATATCTCATGCGGGCGGGTGGCTGCGGAAAGGGGTCGCAGCGAAGAGGACCTGGCGACTGTTTACTAAAAACACAGGGCTCTGCGAACTCGGCCTAGAGGACGTATAGGGCCTGACGCCTGCCCGGTGCCGGAAGGTTAAGGGGAGGGGTGCAAGCCCCGAACCGAAGCCCCGGTAAACGGCGGCCGTAACTCTAACGGTCCTAAGGTAGCTGGATGCTGCCTGCCTGCAGGGTGACCTGCAGGGCAATATCCGGCTATATGCGGGAACACCCTTAGAGCCCTGACTACGAGGCTGGGCAAGTTGCTCGGGCCCGTAAAAATGTCAGGGATTGGGCAATCCGCAGGAAACCCACTAAAGTGGGGATCCTCAGAGGCCATACGCCGGACATCCGGCTTGAGGAGGTGAATTCTGATGGAGCTGACGCCCGATTGGATTGTCGGCTTTACCGACGGTGAAGGGTGCTTTTTTGTGGGTGTGCAAAAGCATCCGGAAATGACAGCGGGATTCCAGGTTCTGCCTGAGTTCGTCGTTGTCCAGCATGAACGTGATATTCAGATACTCTATGCTCTCAAACGGTTCTTTGGATGTGGTGTCGTGAGACGCAACCATGGAGACAGGTTCGCCTACAGGGTCAGAAAGCTTGAATGTCTCGAACGGGTGATCCAGTTCTTCGAGAAACATCCGCTGAAGACGAAAAAGAACGTTGACTTCAGGAAATTCCGGAGAATCGTCATGATGATGAGGGAAGGCCGACATCTGGATAAAGATGGGTTGATAGAGATTCTGAGCATGGCGAGGACGATGAATACAGGGCAGAGACCGAAGTTGGAGGAAGTTTTGAAACTCCTCAAGGCCGGATGAAGATATGGTCCACCCCACGGTGAAAGCCGTGGATAGAAGGTGAGCGAAATTCCTTGTCGGGTAAGTTCCGACCTGCACGAATGGCGTAACGACTGGGTCGGTGTCTCAACGGGGGGCCCGGTGAAGTTGTAGTGGTGGTGAAGATGCCACCTACCCGCGGCAGGACCGAAAGACCCCGTGGACCTTTACTGCAGCCTGGCGTTGAGTCTTGGCCAGGCGTGTGTAGGATAGGTGGGAGCCTGTGAAGCCCGGGCGCCAGCTCGGGTGGAGGCGCCGGTGAAATACCACCCTCGTCTGGTTGAGGCTCTAACCTGCGCGCCTGGATCGGCGCGAGGGACATCGCTTGGTGGGCAGTTTCACTGGGGCGGTGACCTCCTGAAAGGTAACGGAGGTGTCCAAAGGTCCCCTCAGCACGGACGGCAACCGTGCGTGGAGTGTAAGGGCAGAAGGGGGCCTGACTGCGAGGCCGACAGGCCGAGCAGAGGCGAAAGCCGGGCCTAGTGACCCGGCGGCTCCGTGTGGAAGGGCCGTCGATCAGCGGATAAAAGGTACCCCGGGGATAACAGGCTAGTCGCGCCCGAGAGTTCACATCGACGGCGCGGTTCGGCACCTCGATGTCGGCTCAGCGCATCCTGGGGCTGGACAAGGTCCCAAGGGTTGGTCTGTTCGCCCATTAAAGCGCTACGCGAGCTGGGTTTAGACCGTCGTGAGACAGGTCGGTCCCTATCCGCCGCGGGCGCAGGAGACTTGAGGGGGGCTGCCCCTAGTACGAGAGGACCGGGGTGGGGGAGCCGCTAGTGTACCTGTTGTCGCGCCAGCGGCACAGCAGGGTAGCTACGCTCCCAGGCGATAACCGCTGAAAGCATCTAAGCGGGAAGCGCGCCCCAAGATTAGGTCTCCCGCTCATCCGTTTCGGATGAGCTAAGGCCCCTCCTAGACTAGGAGGTTGATAGGCCGCAGGTGTAAGCCCAGCAATGGGTTGAGCCGAGCGGTACTAATAGGCCGAGCGGCTTAGCCATCTACCTCGTTCAATTCCCACATTATTCATCTCCCATTTCGGGAGGCCTCATTTCGCTAATTATCCCGGGCTGCCATGCCGGTGGGGTAACACCCGTTCCCATTCCGAACACGGAAGTTAAGCCCACCAGGGCCGATGATACTGCACCCGCAAGGGTGTGGGAAAGTAGGTCGCAGCCCGGGGTTTTTTTATTTCCACCCCCAAAATAAAAACCCCGACCATTACAGGCCGGGGAATCCTCCGGTTCTCCTGCCTTTGATTTATCCCACAATAAGTTTCCGATAAAGCTCGATGTATTTCTTAGCGGATGCATCCCACGAAAAGTCGAGCGACATCCCTCTCCTGACTATTTCCAGCCATTTCTCGCGATTCGAGTAGGCCTTCAGGGCACGTTTTATGGCGTCAACCAATTCGGAAGGCTCATATCTTTCAAACATGAACCCGTAACCGTTTTCGGGATCACTGTCGTAATCAATTATAGTATCCGCAAGTCCGCCGGTCTTTCTGACTATCGGGATGGAACCGTATCTCAGTGCGATCATCTGGCCAAGCCCGCACGGCTCGTAGCGGGATGGCATCAGGAACATATCAGAGCCAGCGTATATCTTCCTCGCAAGCACCGGGTCAAATCCTATCGTGACAGCAAATTTTTCGGGTAGCTTCTTAGCGATTTCAACAAACATGTCCTGATAGATTTTGTCCCCGGAGCCGAGGACAACAAATTGCAGGTTCAGTCCGGCAATCTCATCGAGGGCATCTTTGATAAGGTCGAACCCCTTTTGAGCTGCGAGGCGTGAAACGATACCCACAACAGGCACATCGGGAGAGTAGGGAAGGCCCTGTTCCCTGAGGAGGCCCTTTTTGTTTTCCGTTTTGCCGGTCTCGAAATTCTCCAGACTGTAATTGAAGTAGATGTGTTTGTCAGTTTGGGGATCCCATGTCCTGTAATCGATCCCGTTCAATATGCCGTAGAGGTCTGCCGAGCGTTTGCGAAGTATCCCGTCCAGCCCATAGCCATATTCAGGCGTCTGGATTTCCTTTGCGTAGGTAGGGCTAACCGTGTTTATCGCATCGGAATAAACGATGCCGCCCTTGAGGTAATTGACCTTTCCGTAAAATTCGAGTGCTTCCATGTGATAGACGCTCCATGGCAACCCTATCTCAGGGATGATCCAGCTGTCGAACTGCCCCTGATAGGCGATGTTGTGAATGGTTATGAGCGTTTTGATGGATGACAGTTCGGGATCATGACGATAGACTTCCTTGAGATAGACGGGGATAAGCGCTGTCTGCCAGTCGTTCAGGTGGATGATGTCCGGGACGAAATTCAGAGGTTTGAGCATCTCGATCACGGCCCTGGCAAAGAAGGCGAATCTCAGCCAGTTGTCCGGATAGTCCCCTTCCGGGGTGCCGTAAAGCTCATCCCTGTCAAAGAACTCCCTTTCATCTACGAAATATACGGGCACCTCTTCATAATCGGTTCTGTCTATAAAACCGACACGCCTTTTGCCCGCCATCTCAAGCTCTATACTGACCCCGGTGGAACTTAAGTTAAACCTGCATCTGTCTATTTTTCGGGTGTATAGTGGCATGGCTATGCGCACATCCACCCCGGCCTTTTTGAGGGCCAGTGGCAGGCTTCCAGCTACGTCTGCGAGGCCGCCCGTTTTTGCAAATGGATAAACTTCAGACGATACAACCAGAACCTTCATCTGTTAGCTCCTTTTTTGAATTGGTAGATAATTGTAAACCATCTGTTGTCGGACGATGGTTTAAATCTGGCCTTCATGGCGGCATTTAGTGCTGCTGACTCGAACACCCAGCTTGTGCTCTTGCGCACCCTTGCCTCGATCACGGAGCCGTCCGGTGCCACTTCAAGGTCTATAACCACCTCCCCGCTGTCCAGACCGCAGGAATCGGCTTCTGGAGGAAATTCAGGGTCGGGCACCTCATTCTCCATGTCGGAAATGGGGATGGAGATGGTGAACCACACTTTTACAGGATTTCCGAGTGAATCACGTCCCGGCTCGAAAACGAAACCTTTAATGGTTTCCCTGATTACATTTTCCAGTTCAGGTGGCAGCGGCTCCCTGAACTCCATGTCCGAAACCCTGCCGTTTGTATCAATAAGCACGTTGACCACGACGGTCTCGGTTAGATTTTTGAAAGGCGAATTGTCCGGAAAAGCCGGCTTTACGTATCTCAATATTTTGGGTTTGTGGGAAGTTGTGGTCACATCCTGTTCCTTCTTGCCGGGACCTATCTCCCATGAGATCAATTGGCCCGTCATCAAAATAATAATGAATAAGTGTATCATTTTTTCACCTCCTGACTGACCGTCAGAATAAGAATTAAGGGTTATATGAGAACAGGTAACGCTTTCTTAAGAATCTTGATTTTGACTTCACGGACGGGTTGAGGTGAGACTTCTCCATCGAGGTGATAATATACCGGCCTATCAGAAACTATGTGAACGTCATCGGGAGTCTGGAAATAAATCACTTCCGGTTCGTTCAGATGTGTTCCTTTGAGGACAAGCCACATCTTTTTGAGAAACACGGAGGTTTTGACCTTTCGGATGAGGTCGATGTCTATGAGTCCATCTGTCAACGAAGCATGAGGAAACAGATGAAAGCCTCCCCCCATGAACTGACCACATCCAACACTGCATATATGGAATTGTTCGCTCAGGATTTTTTTGCCTGTCCTGATTGTCAGGTGAGGCGGCGTGAAAGAAAAGAAGCTTTTTATGACTCCGACGATGTAGAGCAGATCGCCTTTCAACAGCGGTATTTTTCTTATGATACTCGCGACATGAGCGTCGAAACCCATGCCGAAGCCATTGAAAACAGGGCGAGTCTGATGTTCCTCTTCCACCATGCACACGTCCACAAACTTTATCTTCCGAGTTTTGAGCACCTTATCAATAACCTTTTTCCAGTCTCTGTCCTCGTCGTGGACAGCTTTTGAATAGTCGTTCCCGGTTCCGAATGGGATCACAAAAAGGGGTTTGTTTTTGTGCAGGAGTCCCCAGCCCACCTCGTTGACAGTGCCATCGCCGCCAGCCGCCACCACCGAGAAAACATCATCCCTTTTAGCAAGCTGGTAAGCTAATTCCCTTGCATGGCCGGGCCTTTCGGTAAGATGAAGTTCGTAACTGACACCTCTTCCCTTCAGGTGTTTCTCAAGGTCCGGTAATTTTTTCAGGGCAGCGCCCCGTCCCGCAGCCGGATTGAGTATGATTCCTAATTTCACGCCTGTCTATAATAAAAGCACTTGCCACAACCGTCAACAAAAAGCCGGGACGAAATTCCGGCATAAAATTTCACCTCGGGCGCCCTCTGTGCCCGGGCGCCCGACATAGGCTCTAAAAGTGAATGATTCCAACGATCCTGTCTTTATAAGTTAAATCAGCAGAATGTGGCCTGACATTAACGATATTTAGGTCTCTTATGTTTACATCCTCAAAAAGCATACCTCTTATATATCCATTGGTATCGATCAGGGGAATTCTTAACTCACCTACAGGGTTTTTAAAAGGTGCCCCTTTCTTTAGCGAGGCTAAAATAGATTTTAAGGATGTCGTGTCAATTGATGTGTAATAATAAGCACCATGGTGATAGCAGCAACCACAGCCGCACCCTCTCCAACGGGGTCCCCAAGGATGCCCCCATACGTAAGGGGAGTGGGTTAACTGGGCCGAAGCGACCCCCAATGCCTATCAACAGCAGGATTATAACTCCTGCTCCCTTTAAGAGATTTGTCTTTATACCCATAATCTCACCTCCTATGTTTAATCCCTGATTTCTGGATTTTGTCTGAATCACAAAGCAA
>Ga0256842_1002757_pt1 | contig 12211 bp, 8 predicted proteins | sample 4559240metaG_FD_185973 | JGI IMG/M metagenome (GOLD analysis project Ga0256842, IMG submission 185973) | Hydrothermal vent microbial communities from Guaymas Basin, Mexico - 4559-240 | ecosystem: Environmental > Aquatic > Marine > Hydrothermal vents | place: Mexico: Guaymas Basin | collected...
CAGCTACCGCAGTTAGTTTAAATCATGAAATTAACAATCCTTTGATGATTATTGAAGGAAATCTGCATATGTTAAAAGAAGAATGTAAAGATTTAAAAACAAATAGATTTAATGTTATCATTGAACAAATACATAGAATTAGCGGAATTATGAAAAAATTAAAGAAAATTCAAAAACCTTTAATGGAAGATTATGTTAAAGGAGATTCTGAAAAAATACTTAAATTGGATTAAAAGATAGCAAAATAACGTCGCAGAAAGAATCATTATCTCTATTGAGATTCTTATTTAAAAAAAAGTACAACTTTAAATTCTCAAATTAACTAAACGAAAAAAGAATTGACGCTAAAATACAGAATAATTTTTTAGTTAATGTCATTGAATAATGATTTTTTCAAAAGGTAAGGTAAGTTAAAAAAGAATAGCAAAAAACACCAAAAATGAAAAATATCCCAATGAAAATTATTATACTTAATCCTGAAATTAAACATCGATTGGAACTCCCTGAAAATCAGGATAAATAAACCAACTAAGAGGTAAAAATGTTTTATGAAGAAGTAATTCAAAGATTGATTAAAGAAGAAAAAAATCCCATTAATAAAATGTATCTAAATGAAATAAATATTCATTCCAAAAAATTCTCGGAAATACTTAATAAAAAAACTGATTTTAATGAGCATATTAAAGAAATTGCAAATAGTATGACAGAATTTTCAGCAACTCTAACCCAACCAAAATATGAATATTCTAAAGTAAATAACAGCGGGTTCAAATCTAAATCTAAATTATTTAATCCTTATTATATAGATGATCTGCTAACTAAAATTATTGATTCAACTGGTGTAATGAAAAATAACTCCATGAAATGGGGAATGAAAACATTTTCAACAGAACAGAAATTCCATTTTAGGAAATTATATGATAAAGATAAAGAAAACGTGTTTACATTTAGAAAATCAGAACCGGTTTTAGCATTAGTCCAACCGGTTGATTACCAAATTAGAGCTCTCCATAAACGCACATTTTCAAAATATATTATCTCGGTGCCGATTATTATTTTTGACGTAAAAAAAGTTTTAACTGTTGATGATGCAATTAAATTTAACCATTTGGCAAATCTGGCGTTTGATATGAATAGCGCTTCTAAAGCTATAATCGTTGCCGAAAATTTAGAAAGAGGATTTTATTATAATCTGGATAATTCCTATATTGATAAAATATTTGTGTTAAGAAAATCATATATTAACGGCAAGAAATTACGTCCAATCTCAGATGAGGTTGTTCGTTCTCTTATTGAAACTGTAGAGGATATTCTCTTACCTGATGAAAACGAAATGAATGTTGTATTTAGCGAAGGTGTTATAGAATAATAAAATATATAAATATGGAGGAAATAATGTTAAATCTCAATGTAAATGATGCAATGACGATTAAACTTCCGGCAGAATTACCGCCAAAACAAGAATTCGATCCACAATATCGAAGAGCTCCTAAGAGAGAATCCAATCTTACTAAAGAAGATATTGTCGTTGCTGTGAAAAATGCTTTAAGGTATGTACCAAAAGAATTACACAGTATTTTGGCACCGGAATTTTTAGAAGAATTAATGACAATGGGTAGAATTTATGGTTATAGGTACCGACCACAAGGTGCACTTTACGGAAAACCACTTAATGAATATAAAGGTATTACTAAAGCAAAAGCTCTTCAAGTTATGATTGATAATAATCTTGATTTCGAAATCGCTTTATATCCTTACGAATTAGTTACTTATGGTGAGACAGGACAAGTTTGCCAAAACTGGATGCAATATCAACTCATTAAAAAATATTTGGAAGTTATGACTGAAGATCAGACTCTCGTTGTTTCTTCCGGTCATCCGGTTGGATTATTTCCTTCCTCGCCATCTTCTCCGCGCGTAATTTCTACAAACGGGTTAATGGTTGGACAATGGGATGATCCAATTAACTTTGCAAGATTGACCGCTTTAGGTGTAACAAATTACGGACAAATGACAGCCGGCGGTTGGATGTATATCGGTCCGCAAGGGATTGTTCACGGAACTTATATCACATTGTTAAATGCTAATAGAAAATATCTCGGTGCCGGTCAAGATGAAGATTTAAGCGGAATCGTATATGTAACTTCCGGTCTCGGTGGGATGTCGGGAGCTCAAGCAAAGGCTATTGAGATTGCTAAAGGAATTGGAATTATTGCTGAAGTAGATAAAAGTAGAATTGAAACCAGACATTCTCAAGGTTGGGTTTCGTTAGTTTCAGATAATTTAGATGAAATAGCAAAATGGGTAAAAGAATATAAAGAAAAAAAAGAAAGCGTTTCGATTGCTTATCATGGAAATGTTGTGGACCTTCTTGAATATTTAGATCAAAAAAATATTAATCCGGAATTGATCTCTGATCAAACTTCTTGTCATGCCGTTTATGAAGGTGGTTATACACCTGTCGGCGTAGATTTTAACGAGGGTAGAAGATTAATTAAAGAAGACCCGCAAAAATTCAGAGAATTAGTAGATATTTCCTTGCAAAGACATTATGCCGCCATTAAATCTTTAACTGATAAAGGCGGTTATTTCTGGGATTACGGTAATAGTTTTATGGCATCAGTATTTGATTCCGGTGTTAAAGATATTGCTAAAAACGGCAAAGATACTTTCGATGGATTTATCTGGCCTTCTTATGTTGAAGATATTATGGGACCGCTTTGTTTTGATAAGGGATATGGTCCTTTCAGATGGGTTTGTCTCAGCCGTAAAGATTCAGATTTACATAAAACAGATCAGATTGCAATGTCTTGTATTAATCCTAAAAGGAATTCTTTAGATAGAGATAATTATCATTGGATTAAAGACGCTGAAAATAATAAACTTGTGGTAGGAACAAAAGCTCGAATTCTTTATGCCGATGAAGAAGGTAGAGTGGAAATCGCTTTGAAATTTAATGAAATGGTTAGAAAAGGCGAGATTGGACCTGTTATGCTTGGACGAGATCATCACGATACTTCCGGAACTGATTCACCATTTAGAGAAACCGCTAATATTTATGATGGAAGTAACGTTACCGCTGATATGTCGGTTCAGTGTTTTGGCGGAAATATCGCACGCGGAATGACATTGGTTGTTTTGTCAAATGGTGGTGGTGTTGGTATCGGCAGAGCAAGTAATGGCGGAAACGGTATTGTTTTAGATGGAAGTTACTTAACTGATGAAGTAATTAAAAAAGGTCTTTCTTGGGATGTAATGGGTGGTGTTGCAAGAAGAAATTGGGCACGTAACGAAAATGCAATTAAAACCAGCTATGATTGGAATTTAAAGCATCAAGGTTCCGGACAGATAACAATTCCATTTGTTCCTGAAGAAGGATTTGTAGAAAATCTTGTTGATGAAAAATTAAAATAAAAATTAACCTAAAATTAATACAAACAAATTAAGCATCAGAGATGATGCTTTTTTTTATTGTACAAAAAAGTTACAGTTGTAAAAATAGTACACTAAATCTATAACTGTAACATCTTTATTTTTAAAAGGTTAAAAATATCTTGACTTATATTTGCGGTAAAATAAAAGTAAATTTGTTGTTAATTTTGTTAACAATTAGAAATAGTGAAGTCTTTCTCATTTGGTTATCCTTTTAGTGAGAGGGTAACCTTCTTCCTCACCAGCAAGGGACAATTAAACAGGTTCCTTGCTGATTTTTTAGCCAACTTTTCATTTTCAAATATTTATTAAATAGGAATACTATGGAACTGTCACAAAATAAGTTATGCCATCTATTTTTGAATAATTTGTTTTTTTGTTGAATAAATATTTAATATTTAAGGATAAGTAATTTATTTGCTTTGAATAAAAATTTCTTTGATATATTGCACAATTTATATGGTAACATTTCTATGATGCTATTAATTTCCCCAAAAAAACGTCGATTTAGTCATTTCATAATTGACAGGATTTAGGGTATAGAAATTAATAAGAAAAATTTAGATATTACTTGGAGGAGAAAATGTTTAAGAAGACTTTATTATTGATTTTTATTATAGCGATATTTATAAATCTATCTGCTGTAAGCAAAACAATGAATTTACGAGCGGGATTTTTAGTTCCGAACGATGCGAAAACCGGGTTTATCGGTGGATTATGTTATGGAACAAAATTTGATGAATCTATTTCATTATATTTTAGTTCAGATTATTTTTATAAAAATTATTCAAAAATTAAAAAAATCGGATTCCATACTTCTTCAGGGGGGAATAATGTGAGTGAAATGCAAAAGTCTGCCGACATCACAAATTATTATTTACCAATGATGGGAAATCTTCAAGTAAATTTTCCTTTGAGAAATGAGGTTAAGTCATATGGTAGTGTTGGTTTAGGTTACGGTTTATTGTGGGAAAAAGTATTTGTCGCTGCCAATCAGGAAGAAGATACGGGAAAAATTGATGATGTGAAATTCTATTCCGGATTTAATTGGAATATTTCTGCCGGAGTAAAAACGAAATTAGGAGGGAATTCTTCAATCTATGGAGAAATTTTTTATAATGGTGGAGTTATGAAACGCAATTTAAAAGCTGATGATTACGGGGTAACTTGGGATCAAATTGATATGAGCGGAATTGGAATGCGGATTGGAGTTGAATTAAGATATTAAATTTAAAGGGTAAGAAATTACCTTTTTTGAGGTTTATAAATTAAAAAATGGTGAAATTATTATGAAATTCAAGTTTATTATATTATCGATATTGTTGTTAAGCGCAAGTTTGTTTTCTTTAAATTATTCCGAAACTTTCAAAATTGCAGAAAAAATGTATAATGATGGCCTTTATGAAGAATCCATTTCAGAATTTTCTAAAATAGTTCAAAATGCCCCTACATCTTTTGAGGCGGAAAAATCAATTATTTACATTGGTCAAAGTTATGAAAATGAGGGTAAATATGTAAAAGCGATAAATTCTTATCAACAACTTTTAGATGGTTATCCAGTCAGTGTTTTGCGGGATAAAGCCGTGTATAAATTGATCAATATTTATTACAAAGAAAAGAATTATCCTAAAGTTATCAAATTAGCAAAAGCTCTTTTCAAAAAATATCCCAAAACAGAATTTGCGGAAAATTCAATTACAGATTATTTAAACTCTCTTTATTTTGAGAAAAAATATAATGATGCAATTGTCGCCTGTTCAAAAATGATAAAAAATTATCCCAAAAGTAAATTTTTACCTGAGATATATTTTATTCAAGCAAAAGTATTTGATCGAAATTCAATGTCTGAGAATTATCAAAAAAACATTGATTTTATTCTGAAAGAATATAAATCTTCGGGAGTTTATTGGGAAGCTCAACTTTATGTTATTGAAAAGTTAAATAACAACAAAGAAATTATTTCAAGATTGACAAAATTATTGCAGAATAATCTGCCCCGAACTTATGAAGAAAAAATCAAATTCCGATTATTGCATTATTTATTATTAGAAAAAGAATATGCAAAAAGTTTGGATGTAATTTCCGGTCTTGTTAGTAAATTTTCAAACTCATACCGGATGCCGGAAGCTATTTATTACAGAACTTATTGCCAAATCAAATTAAATAAATTTGCTGAGATTATTCAAGATTTTCCTAAAAATGAGAAATTTTTTAAAGAAAGCTCGTGGAAATCAAAGTATCTTCTTTTAGTTTCCGAAGCGTTTTTTAAAACAGATGATATAAAACCTGCTAAAAAATTAATTGCCGAATTGCCAATACTTTCCGATTCTTTGGAATATAAAAAAGACATTATCCAAGCTGAAATTTTGTTGAAAGAAGGTTTTTATAGAAAAGCAATTTCGAAGATTTCCGCTTTAAATAAACAATTTCCAAATCTTAATATTAATGATGAAATAAATTACAAAATCGCCGAAATATTTTATGCCAATTTAAAAGATTATGATTCTGCGATAAGATATTTCAAATTGGTTGTCGGTAATCCCGATAGATTTCTGGAAAAAACAGCAAAATATAAAATTGCGATTTGTTTGGAATCTGCCGGAAATATCGAAGAAGCGATAAAAGTCCTCTATAAAATTGATGCGGATAATTATCCCGATTTAAAAAGTAAAATTGAAAAGAAAAGGGATTATCTCAACAATTTTGTGAGAAAAGATACAAATAAAGCGGTTAAGGATTTGATCCGTTCTTTTGTGAATTATATTAATGATGCTGATAAACAAAAAGCAAAATTGAGCCTCTCGGATGTTCTTTATTATGATCTGAAAGATTTTGACAGTGCAGCAGAAATTTTAGATTCACCGGAAGCATATTTTCAATACAAAAAAGCTTATATTCTTCTCAAAAAATTGAAAAAAGATTATGACGAACAAAAGGTTAATCCTCAACTTAAAGATAAAATTAACACTATTTCGGATAATTTGAAAACCATAAATTCTTTAACATTTGCCGATGATATTCAATTGAGATTGGAAATTTTGGAAAAGAATGGCAATGTGGGACAAAATATGGTTGAAAAAATGGAGCTGTTATCTTCTAAAAAAGATTTGATTAATAACAATTATTATCACACAATATTGAGTAAATACTATGAAAATCAAAAAAATACGGAGAAGATAATTTACCATTTGAATTTGATTAAAAAAAATAAAAACATTAGTTTATACGAATATTTTGAGGCTAAATCGAAATTGGCTGATATATATTTTTCTAATAAAGAATATGATTTAGCTGCAAAAACTTATGAACTTGCCGAAAGTGTGAAACCGATTAATTCTGTGCAGAGAAAATATAATTTTGCCTTTTCTTTGAATAAAATCGGTAAGCAGAATAAGGCGATTCAAGAATATCTGAAAATTGTGAATAATTATCCTGATTTTGAAAAAAATGATGAGATATTTTTAGCTCTTTCAAATTGGTTTGCTAAGAATCAAGATTTTGAAAAATCAACAGAATTTCTCCTAAGAATTAGTCCTGATAAAAAAGATGATTCTTATTGGCTGAAATTAGCTGCAAATTACGATAAATTGCAGAAAATCGAGGCTGAGAAAAAAGCTTTGATGCACATTATTAAAAAATCAATTCCTACTTTGAAGAAATTGGCGGAAATTCAATTTAAAACAAATGATTTAACTTTTGCCGCTTATTCTTATTCTCAATTATTAAAAAAATCAAAAAGCAAAAAATTCAAAATCAATGTTTATGCTAATTTGGGACATATTTATTTTCTTCAGAAAGATTATGAAAATTCAATAAAGTATTATTTGAAGACAATATTTCCTAAGAAAAAAACGACAATTCAAGCAAATTCCATCCCTAATTTTATCATTATTAAAGAATTGATTATTTCGTACTATAAAATCGGGAATAGGCCGAAAGCGGAAACTTATGAGAAAAAATACAAAAATCTTCTCAAACAAAATCCGGTTACTAAAGCGGAAATTTTGCTTAATCGCGGAATTTATTATCAAAAATATAATCTTAAAAAATCCAAAAAGATTTTCGATTCAATTGTGAAAAACAAAAAATTGCCGGAAGACCTTAAATATCAAGCCAGATTTTGGCGAGGCGTAAGTTTGATAAATTTAAAACAATCTGATAAAGCAATTGCCGAATTTAATTCCGTGTTAAATTCCAAAGACAAAGAATTGGTTAATCGGGCTCAATTGAAATTGGGGATTCTTTATTTTTCCAAAGAGAAATATCAGGACGCTTTGAATCATTATTCTTACGTGATAGAAAATGATAGTACTGGAACTTTGGCGTTAGAGGCGACAAAAAATTATGCGATTGTTTGTAAAACCATTGAAGAGTGGGGGAAAGCGATTGATGCTTATGAATTGATTATCAGCCGTTGGGGTGATGACAAAGTGAAAGCTAAAACCAGATTTGACATTGCTTTTTGTTATTATCGAGATAAAAAATATCCGAAAGCTGCCGAGATGTTTGAAAAAGCAATTTCTAATTTGAAAGATGATGCGTTAAAAGCGGAAGCATTATATTGGATTGGCGAGAGTTATTTTCATAATGAAAATTATGAAGAAGCTGTTTCAAATTTTCTAAAAGTTTCTTATCAATATCCTGATCAAATTAAATGGAAAAAAATCTCGGATTTGAGAGCGGCAGAATCTTATTATCAAAAAGGCGATTATCAAAAAGCAAAATATATGTTTAAAAAAGTTATAAAGAAATACGGTCCGGGAAGTGATGTTGGTAAAGAAGCTTCAAAAAGATTAAAGGAATTGGGTAATTAAATGGATATTGCTGTAGATTTACACTCGCATTCAGGTTATGCCGGCGGAGTTGGAAAAATTACTTTGAAAGATGTTTCGGAAACAATGAAGTTGAAGGGGATTGATATTTTCGGAACCGGCGATTCTCTATTTCCACCGCGAGCTGATTTTTTGAAAGAAAATTTAATTGGTGAAAACGGTATTTATCATCTAAAAAAAGATTCTGCTAAATTTGTTTTGCAAACAGAAATTATTCTTACCACTAAATTGGAAAATTATAAGCAACGAATTGTGGCTCATCACGTAATTTTATTTCCCGATTTTCAATCTATTTATAAAATGCAAAAGTTGTTGGAAAAATGGGGAATGAAAAATACGATTGGACGACCTTTTATCACAAATGAAAACAAAGAGCAACTTGTGGAAAGGTTATTTGAAATACAAGCAATTGATCCTTATTTGGAAATAATTCCGGCTCACGTAATGACTCCGGAAGGAATTATGGGGAGTAAAAATAATCTAAAATCCATTCAAGAATTTTACGGTGAATTTACTTCTGAAATAAATGCAATTGAAACAGGTTTAAGTGCCGATCCGAAAATGTTGGAAAGAATCCCTGATTTTGCAAATTTAACTATGATTTCAAATAGCGATTGTCACAGTTCAGCTCTAAATCGAATTGGAAGAGAGTTTACTACTCTCGAAATGAAAGAAATGAATTATTTTGAAATGATAAATTCTATTCGCGAAAATAAAGTTAAATTCACGGCGGAGTTTAATCCGAAAGAAGGAAAATTTTTCAATACCGGACATCGCAAATCACGAACCGGTCATTCGGAGCCTTATTTTTATGAAGGTGATTTTGTCGAAAAGTTAATTTGTCCAACCTGCCAAAAAAAGGTTAATATCGGAGTTAATCTACGTACAAAATACCTTTCGGATGCAAGTATAATTCCTCAAAAAAGAAAATATTTATATCTGATTCCATTGATAGAAGTTATAGCTTATTCGCTTAAAATAAAGAATGTAAAATCAAGACAGGTGCTGAAGAGTTATCATAAAATTATGAATATTTTTCCCAATGAAATTACTATTTGGAAATCTACAGATTCTGAAATTGTAGAACAGCTTGACAAAGAAATCGAAGCAAAAATTGTCTCAAATATCTTATCTGTAAAAAATGGTGATTTTGCGTTTAATCCTCCCGGTTATGACGGAGAATATGGCGTTTTGGAAATACGATAAATATATGAATAATGAATAATGATAAATAATGAATGATGAATAATGAATAATGAATGATGATGAAGAGAAAAAAATAAGAAAATAAAGGAAGTTAATTATGAAAAAAGAAGATTTTATTGAAAGACGAAAAAAACTATTTGAGAAAATGAACGATAATGAACTTGTGATTTTGTTGAGTCGAGAAGAATCCGAACTTTATTTGAGATTTAATCAGGATAAAAACCTTTTTTATATGACCGGTCTGGAAACACCAAAAACCGTTCTTGTAATGTTCAAAAAAGGGGAAATCGAAACAACTTTTGCTTTTATTGAGAGAAATGTTCCGGAAAGAGTTGTCTGGTATGGTGAAAAAATGAAGAAATCAGAAGCAACCGAAATTAGTGGAATAGAAACAATTTATTTTTATGATGAATTAAATGCCGTTCTTCATTACTACCTTTCTGTTGCCGAAAATGTTTATGTGAATTATGAAACTTCCGAGCCTTTCGCTTCCAAATCAAATGCTTTGGTTTATATAAATGAATTGAGGAATAATTATCCAAATTTAAAATTTAAGCAATTTAATAAAATCATTTCTTCGCTTCGTTCGGTAAAAGATGATTCTGAAATTGAAGAATTACAAAAAGCTATCGATATAACCGGTGCCGGTATCGAGAGAATTATGAAAGATTCCAAACCGGGAATGTACGAATATCAATTAGAATCAATGCTTTATGATACGATGCTTTCAAACGGCTATCGAGAATGGGGATTTACTCCGATTATTGCTCAAGGTAAAAATGCAGCCACTCTTCATTATAGTGCAAATAATACCCTTATTGAAGAAAATAAATTGGTGCTTTTAGATGTTGGTGCTTCTTCTTCAAATTATAGTGCTGATATTAGTCGAACTTTTCCGGTAACAGGAAAATTTACCGAGAGACAAAAAGACGTTTATTCAGCAGTTTTGTTTGTTCAAAAAACTATAATCAATATGGTTAAACCCGGTATTTCAATGAAAGAATTGAATGAAGAAACCGCTAAATTAATTTCTAAAGAATTAATCAAATTGGGATTAATTACTGATGAAAAAGATTATAAAAAATATTATATGCATAGTGTTTCTCATCATCTTGGATTAGATACTCACGATTTGGGAAGTAGGACTTCTGTATTGGAGGTTGGAAATGTAATTACGGTTGAGCCCGGAATTTATATTCCTGAGGAAGAAATTGGAGTTAGAATTGAAGATGATGTTTTAGTTACGGAAGCAGGTCATACTGTTTTATCAGAGAGTATTCCCAAAGAAATTGAAGATTTGGAAAATTTAGCTTCAGGAAAATAATTATGAAAAGAACAGCAGTTTATTCCGGTACTTTTGATCCAATAACAAATGGACATCTTGATGTTTTAAAGAAAGCTTCCAAACAATTTGACGAAGTTATTTTGGCGGTGGCAAAAGCAACCGGTAAAAAAACTCTTTTTTCCGATGAAGAAAGATTGGCATTATGTGAAAAAGTAACGGAAAATATTTCAAATGTGAATGTTAAAATATTTGATGGACTGACAGTTGAGTTTTGTAAAAAAGAGAAAGCTTCTGTAATGATAAGAGGTTTGCGGGCAGTATCTGATTTTGAATATGAACTTCAATTGGCTTTGATGAACAAAAAATTAGACCAAAATCTTGATACGATATTTTTTATTCCCGAGCATAATTATTTGTATCTCAGCTCAAGTATGGTTAGAGAAATAATCAGGTTGGGTGGGAAATTAGATGAATTTGTGCCGGAATATGTTTACAATGCACTTTTAAAAAAATATAACAATGGAGAAAATTATGCAGAATAAGAAAATCAATATTAAAATTGATGAAAAAACAGCGGAAGGTATTTATTCGAATTTTATGCTTTCAACTTTTTCAGGATCGGAATTTATTTTGGATTTTGGGCGAATAGTCCCGGGTGTAAAAGATGTTAAAATTTATGGAAGAATATTAACCAATCCTCATCATGCAAAACAATTTTTAAAAGTTTTGCAGCAAAATATCGAAAGTTATGAAAAAAAATTCGGGGAAATTAAGACGATTAATCAAGATGGGAATCCAATTGGGTTTACCACAGATGGACAAAATTCTTGACGAATTTAGTCTAATAAATTTGATGCAGTTTAGTTTCTTTAGCTTTTGTTTTTAAGAATTTATATGATTCTTGCAACAGTTAAATTAATTAAAGTTTTTATATCATAAATAAAATAGGAGTCAAACTGATGAAAAACAAAACATCTCGCAATATTCTAATTTTAGTTGTTTTAGCAGTTACAGTCTATTTTTTAGCACCGCTTTTTATTCATGATCTTCCTGATTTTTGGACATCAAAACGTCTGAAACTCGGTTTGGATTTACAAGGTGGTATGCAGGTAACTTTAGATGTTGATACATCTAAAATTCCGGATGCTGAAAAAGATGCTGCTGTGAAATCGGCTGTTGAAATTATTAGAAACCGTATCGATCAATTCGGTGTTGCAGAACCATCAATCCAAAGAATTGGAACACACAGAATTCTTGTTCAATTACCGGGATTAAAAGATTTTGGTAGAGCAAAAGGTATTTTAGGTAAAACAGCTCTTTTGGAATTCAAATTAGTTGCTAGCAATGACCAAACTAAAAGAACATTAAGCAAGTTGGATAAATATTTTGAATCTAATATTAATAAATATCCTGAATTAAAGAAATTCGCAGGTTCCAGTGAAGCTGATGTTGATAT
>Ga0256842_1002758_pt1 | contig 12208 bp, 8 predicted proteins | sample 4559240metaG_FD_185973 | JGI IMG/M metagenome (GOLD analysis project Ga0256842, IMG submission 185973) | Hydrothermal vent microbial communities from Guaymas Basin, Mexico - 4559-240 | ecosystem: Environmental > Aquatic > Marine > Hydrothermal vents | place: Mexico: Guaymas Basin | collected...
AATCGGCTTTCTTTAAAATTGCAGATATTATTCCTTATGATAAAGCCATAGAGCAAATGAAGAAATTCATTGTTAAATCTTATGGACGTAAAGGCGATAAAGTTGTAAACATGAACTATGCTGCAGTTGACAGAGGTGGTGAAATTACAAAAATTGATATCCCTGCAGAATGGAAAGAACTTAAAACAGATGGTTTTAAAATTGTTCGTGAAAAAGAAGTTCCAAAATTAATTTCGGAATTTTGTGACCCAGTAAATGCTCAAGTTGGTGATATTTTACCAGTATCTGCATTTAACGGAATGGAAGATGGTACTTTACCTCCAGGAACCGCAGCTTACGAAAAGCGTGGTGTTGCAACACATATCCCTCAGTGGTTAGACGAAAATTGTATTCAGTGTAACCAATGTTCTTATGTTTGTCCTCATGCAGCAATTCGACCTTTCTTATTAACAGACAGCGAAGCCAATAATGCACCAGAAGGTATGGCGACTTTACAAGGAATGGCAAATACCAAAGATTACAAATTTAGAATTCAAGTTTCTGCACTAGACTGTACTGGTTGCGGTGTTTGTGTTGACGTTTGTCCTTCTAAAGAAAAATCGCTTGTAATGGTTGACATCCTTAAACGTAAAGACTTAGAAGTACCTCGTTGGGATTACCTTAATGATGTTGTTGGATATAAAGAAGAAGTTGGTGATAAAACTAAGAATGTTAAAAATTCTCAGTTTGCACAACCTTTATTCGAATTCTCTGGAGCTTGTGCTGGTTGTGGTGAAACACCATATATTAAAGCAGCTACACAGTTATTTGGAGAAGATATGATGATTGCTAACGCAACTGGTTGCTCTTCAATTTATGGAGGTTCTAACCCTGCAACTCCATATACAATAAATCAAATTTCTGAGCAAGGTCCTGCTTGGGCTAACTCTTTATTTGAAGATAATGCTGAATTTGGATTCGGTATGGCATTAGCCAACAATAAACTTCGTAATCGTATTGCCGACCGTATGGAAAAAGCAATGAACGAAGGTATTTCTGCTGAACTAAAAGCTGGTTTCCAAGATTGGTTAGACAATATTCATAGCACTGTTGAGACAAAACGTGTTTCAAAAGTTATTCTTCCATTAATGGAAAAAGAAAATAACGCTAATGTGAAAGAGATTCTAGGAATTAAACAATTCTTAGTTAAAAAATCTCAATGGATTATTGGTGGTGACGGTTGGGCTTACGATATTGGATATGGTGGATTAGACCACGTTATGGCAATGGGCGAAGACGTAAATATTTTAGTTGTTGATACTGAGGTTTATTCAAACACTGGTGGACAAGCATCTAAATCATCACAAATTTCTCAGGTAGCTAAATTTGCTTCTTCAGGAAAACGAATTGGTAAAAAAGATTTAGGTATGATGGCTACTTCTTATGGTTATGTTTATGTTGCACAAGTAGCAATGGGAGCTAGTCAAGGACAATACTTTAAAGCTATGAAAGAAGCCGAAGCTTATCCTGGTCCATCTATTATTATTGCTTATGCTCCTTGTATTGCACACGGAATTAAAGGTGGTATGAGTCAAACAATGACAACCGAAAAAGAGGCTGTTGCTTCTGGATATTGGACTAACTGGAGATTTAATCCAATGTTAGAAAAAGAAGGAAAGAATCCATTTGTAATCGATTCTAAAGAGCCTAATTTCGATTTATTTATTGATTTCCTTAAAGGAGAAACACGTTTCTCTTCATTAGGAAAAACAATTGGTGCAGAAAAAGCTCAAGAAGCTTATGAAGCAGCAAAAGAACGTGCTGAGTGGAGACACAAAATGTATAAATTAAAAGCCGCTCAAGATTATTCAATCTAAGCAATCTTTAATTATATAAATATTAAAACCTCTAAACTCTATTTTGAATTTAGAGGTTTTTTATATCCTAATGTACCATAGCATCCGCTCCTTTATTACACAAAAAGAAATATTTAGAATATTATTATTTATTCAAAACAGCATTGTACTGTCACAAATATCAAATAACTTTATTATCAGTAAATAATAATTGTAAATATTGAATTTATTTGTGCTTTGTTAATAAAATAACACCAATTAAAACAAAACAACAAAGCAATTTTTGTAAACTAGAGAAATGTTAAAACTATACATCTCAAATAAAATTGAAAATCTTAGCCTTCAATTTGCTCAGCATATAAAAGGCTATAGTAACTGTTTTGCATCGGAATTGGTTATTATGCAAACTTCAGGTATGGAACGTTGGTTAGCACTAGAAGCGGCAAAATACAACCGTATTTTTACAAATTTTAATTTTATCAAACCTAACTCTTTCATCAACCAACTTTATCAATTAGCAGGAATAGAATCCGATTCGCTATACAATACTGAAAACTTAAAGTGGATTATTTACCGATTCTTAGAAGATGACGAGTTTAAGAAACAATTCGAACAAGTTGCTCTGTATTACCAAACAGATGATATTAAACGACTTCAGCTTTCTGTTAAAATTGCTGACTTATTTGACCAATATTTACTGTACCGACAAGATTATATAGAAGCATGGAATAAAGGTAACTTAGCCAAAGTTACAAAACAAAAAGACGAAACTAATCAGCAGTACAGAAATAAACAAGAACGCCTCGATAAACACCAAAAATGGCAATTTTGGTTGTGGAACAAAATAAAAGAAGAACTCCCTAACGAAAGTTACGATAAAGTACAACTTAGAGATCTCATCATAAAAAAGTTAAAAGACAAAGATTTTCAACAACAAATAAAACGACAATACGGAAGAATCTCTCTTTTTGGTTTATCAGTAATTACTGATTATCATATTGAAATCTTCCATCGGTTATCCGAGATTTTAGATGTTAATTTATTCTTTCTAAATCCTGCACCAGAAACCTATTGGTACGATATTGTAAGTGACAAATTTGTATATTATATAGAGAAAAAAACAGGCTTAGGAATAGACGAACTTAAGTTACATGTGGGTAACGAACTATTATCTAACTACTCAGCACTAGCCAAAGACACCTACAATATATTATTCAAATCGGATGACTTTGTCAATGCAATCGACGATACATTAACCGAAGAGCCTAACAGCAACACATTGTTAAGCAAAATTCAAAACGATATTTTTAATAATCTAAATATAAAACGAAATCCAATTAGTCTTGAAAACTTAAAAGACAAAAGCTTAATGATTAGCTCATCGTACACACCTATGCGAGAAGTTGAAGCTTTGTACAATCAACTTTTAGATTTTTTCGATACAGACAAAAACTTAGAAGCTAAAGATGTCATTGTTCAAGTTAGTGATGTAGATCTATATACGCCATATATAAAAGCCGTTTTCGATAATTCCCCATATCAGTTACCCTATACAATTGCGGACAGAAGCTACTCTGGAGGCGATACTTTGGTAGGTGTAATGGAAATTCTACTTCAACTCTCGCAAGAAGACTTCACATCCGAAGGGGTCTTACAACTCTTGAACTCAGAATTTATTAGAAATAAATTTGAAATTACTAATGTAGAATTAATTAGAGAAGTGGTTAGAGAAGCTAATATTCGGTTCGGAATAAAAGGCTACGCCTCTGACGACACTCAATACGTAAGCTGGATGTATGGTCTCGAACGAATTCTCTTGGGTTATGCTATAAAAGGGGGAGATGAATTCCAGCTAGAACACTACTCTACTTATCCTCTCGATATTATCGAAGGTTCAGATGCAGAAGAGCTACTCCAATTTAAAGCGTTTATCGATCATCTTATATTAAACTTAAACCATCGAATCCACGACCGCCCATTATCAGAATGGAAAACCTTCATCGAAGACACAATTGATAACTTGCTTGCGGTGAACGAGAAATCTGAAACCGAAGTAAAATATATCCAACAACATCTTTTAGCTATCGAACAAATGAATCACTGGCTAGAAGAACCCATAAGCTTCGATGTGTTCCAAAAATCCTTTCTCGATGCCCTCTTCTCAAATCCAAGGGGAGGAAATTTTATTACTGGAGGCATCACCTTTTGCTCAATGATTCCAATGCGCTCTATTCCGTTTAAAGTTACAGCCATGCTTGGATTAAATGGAGATAAATTCCCAAGAACTGATAATCCAATAGCATTTAACTTGATAGATATCGAATACAAACGTGGTGACAGAAACACCAAAAATAACGACAAATATTTGTTCTTAGAAACCATCTTATCAGCACGTAAACATCTTTATTTAAGTTATATCGGAAACAGCACAAAAGACAATTCAAGCTATAATCCATCCCTCTTAATTGAGGAGTTAATAGCCTATATTGAAACAGGCTGTTCGGGAATCTCATCCAATGAGAAGATCCAAGATTATTTCATACAAAAGCATCCATTACATGCCTTTAGTCAGAAATATTTTGACAAAAGCTCAACATTATTTACTTATATTTCCGAAGATAATGATAAACAAAAACACGAAATAGAAATAAAATCTCAAGTTGAAAATAACGAAGAATTAAAAACACTTAACCTTCAGGATTTAATAAGTTTCTTTGAAAACCCTTTTCAATATTATTACAATAAAAAATTACAAATATATTTCCGAGACGACCCAAGTTTATTACCCGAATCGGAGATATTTGAAACTGATAAGCTGTTAGAATATTTTATTAAAACTGACCTATTCAAGTACAAAAATAATATTGAAGAGTACACCAAGAAAGCCAAAAAAACAGGGGCACTACCTCTTGCAAATATGGCTCCCATAATTACTAACGAAGCTTTTTCCGAGATCGAAGAAATAAGGAATCAGTATCATGAATACACCGATGGTAAAGAAGCCAAATCATTTCATTTGGATATGAAATTTGGTAATATAACCCTAAAGTCGTCCATTTCTCCCATCTATAATAAAAAGTATATTTGCACAAATGTTTCTGGAGAATCTAGCAAAGCCAAATATTTGTTAAAAGCATGGCTACCCCATCTAGTTATTATGGCTAGTCAACAAAAATTTGATAGTATTTTTATTGCCAAATATTACGAAAACCCTCTCGTATTTGAGCACAACCTAATAAATCCAGAAAAGGCCCAAGAAATCCTTGGTCAATTAATCCAAATTTACCTTGAAGGACATAAAAGAATAACTGCATTTATGCCACAAATAGGATATAATTTAGCTAAGAGTTTGAAAGCAAATAAAGGAAATGAAACTAAAATAGAAAAAAATTTAGAATCCTCATTTAACAAATTGCACTCCTTAGATACCCCTGATTATACAACAGGTATTTACGATCCATATATTCAAAAAGAAAGCGAAATGGCTTATTTCGAAAATCGAAAAGAAATAAAAAAAGACCTTCAAAAAATCAGTCAATTATTATTTTCTACCTTAATCGAAAACAAAGAATTATAAATCGATAGCAGTTATTGCGCACTTCTTAATATCTTTGTACATTAATTTAATTAGAAAAATGAGTAGTATTACCATATTAGGAATAGAATCTTCTTGCGATGACACCTCGGCATCAGTTATTCAAGATGGCGTTATGTTATCGAATATTATTGCCACACAAGATATTCATGAACAATACGGAGGCGTAGTTCCAGAGCTTGCCTCAAGAGCCCATCAACAAAATATTATTCCTGTTGTAGATACAGCCTTAAAACAAGCCAACATAACTATTACAGATATCGATGGTATTGCATTTACCCGTGGACCTGGTTTATTAGGAGCATTACTTGTCGGAACTTCCTTTGCAAAAGGCTTAGCTTTAGCTAATAATAAAAAGTTAATCGAAATCAATCATCTTCAGGGACATATTTTGGCTCACTTTGTAAAAGAAAATCCAGAAGACAATCATCAACCTTCCTTTCCTTTTATTTGTCTTTTAGTTTCTGGCGGACACACTCAAATTGTTCTCGTTAAAGACCATTTAGACATGGAAATTTTGGGCAGCACTATTGATGATGCTGCGGGAGAAGCCTTCGACAAATGTGCCAAAGTCATTGGTTTACCTTATCCTGGAGGACCCGTTGTTGACAAATACGCCAAATTAGGAAATCCCAATGCTTTTATTTTTAACAAACCCAAAGTCAAAGATTTCGATTATAGTTTTTCTGGATTAAAAACTTCTTTTTTATACCAAATTAGAGATAGAGTTAAAGAGAACAAAAACTTTGTAAGTGAAAACACTTATGATTTATGCGCTTCGCTTCAAAAAACAATTATCGATATTTTGATGGACAAAGTAATTAAAGCGATGAAAAAAACTGGAGTTACAGAACTAGCCGTTGCAGGAGGTGTTTCTGCAAATTCCGGAATTAGAGAACGTTTGACCCAATTAGGTAAGAATAGAAATTGGAAAATATTTCTTCCAGAATTCAAATACACCACCGACAATGCTGCCATGATTGCTATTACAGGATATTACAAATACCAAAAAGGTGAATTTGTAGGACAAGACGTAACACCAAAGGCTAGATTCCACTTAAGTCCTGCTACAAACAAATAGTAGAAAAACATAAATGAAACAACACGATAAATTTCTTAACGATCAATTTAAAGCAGGAACTCATCTGCCCCTAATTGATCGATTTTATACCTTGCAAGGCGAGGGTGCTTTTGCAGGTGAGGCTGCTTATTTTATTAGAGTTGGAGGCTGTGATATAGGTTGTCATTGGTGCGACGAAAAAATTTCTTGGAATCCCGCTCAACATAAATCTGTAAGCATCGATAAGATTATTGAGAATCTAAAAAATTTAAAAGGTAAGACATTAGTAGTTACAGGTGGTGAACCTAGTTTATATAACCTTTCGGTCTTAACCAAAAAAGCTCATAACATAGGATTCAATACTCATGTAGAAACATCTGGAGCATACACTCTTACTGGCAAATGGGATTGGGTTTGCTTATCTCCAAAACCACAGAGTATGCCATTAATAGAAAACTTCGAGAAAGCTAGTGAGTTAAAAGTAATTATCTTTAATAAAGAAGATATTGCATGGGCCGAAGAATGCTCCAACAAAGTTTCAAAAAATTGCAAATTATTTCTTCAACCAGAATGGAGTCGTCACGAAGAAAATACAGGTTTAATTGTCGATTATATTAAAGAAAACCCCAAATGGCGAATCTCAATACAGTCGCATAAATTTATGAAAATACCCTAAAGTAAAAATATTTCTATTCCACAAAATAAAAGAAAACAAACAACGTTGCTTATACATGAGTATCCACAAATACATATTAATCTTTGTCAGTATTGCACTTCTCTTTTCTAGTTGTATTAAAGAAGAATATAATAATGATGATAACGCAAGTCTAGTGTTTTCTACAGATAGTATCTTTTTCGATACTGTTTTTACGAATGTAGGCTCAACAACCGCTTACTTAACCATACACAATCCATCAAACAAAATATTAAATATTAATTCAATTGGGCTTGGAATGGGGTCTGCATCTCAATACCGATTAAATATAAACGGACAAACGTCAGAACTAGTCAGAAATATTGAGCTCGATGCCAATGACAGTTTATATGTTTTGGTAGAAGTTACTGTTAATCCAAATGCAGAAAATGAACCTTTTGTAATTCAAGATTCATTGGTCTGTAATATTAATGGTAAAAGTCAAGATGTTAAATTAATAGCATGGGGACAAAATGCTCATTATATCGATGGCAGAAAGAATGGTCATATACAAACCCAAACCTGGACTGCCGATAAACCTTATCTAATATATAATTCTATGCAGATTGATAGTCTGCAAACCCTAACAATTGAGGAAGGTGTAAAAATTTATCTACACAAAGATTCCTATTTAATAGCAAAAGGCAAACTAAATATCCAAGGGTCTTTTGATAATCCAGTAGTCATACAAGGCGACCGCTTAGAACAAGCATACAAGAACGTTCCTGGTCAATGGGGAAATATTATTTTGACAGACGGAAGTGGTGTTCATCATATCAATTGGGCAGAAATCCGAAATGGTATTATTGGGATTCAAGTTGGCTCTTTATCGGCTTCGCAAAAACCTGCTCTAATAATAAAGAATTCAAAAATAGAAAATATGAATTACGCAGGTTTATTTGCTCTTACATCAACGATCCAAGCCCAAAATTGTTTGGTAAGTAACTGCGGATTTTATAATATGGCTATTCTTGCAGGTGGTGCATATCAATTTGAGCAATGTACATTTGCCAATTATTGGAATTATGGACAACGCAGCGAACCATCTGTTATTATAAGTAATAATTTCACTAATGCCGAAGGTCAACAAATAGTTTACGATTTAATTCAAGCCGATTTCTCAAATTGTATAATTTATGGCGATAAAGACAACGAACTTTTATTAAGTAACGACTTATCAGTTCCGTTCAATTATTTATTTGAGAATTCGCTATTAAAAGTAGAAGAAGAATTCACTTTAAACCCCGACCATTATACCAACGTAATTAAAAATATTAACCCTAACTTCATAAACAGTTATCAACTAGACTACCAGCTCGACACCTTATCACCAGCAAAAGATATTGGCAAGTTAAGTATTGGGCAAGCGGCTCCAATAGACTTAAACAACAATTCTCATATTGCAGATGGCTTGCCCGATTTAGGGGCGTACGAAAGAGTAGAATAACTTAAAAGTAATTAATATGCTAATTAATAAAAATATAAAAATGGCAGAGCTCATTCATCAAAATTTTGAAGTGCTCACTGTTATACGCAGATTCGATATCGAATTAGGCTTTGGAGAAAAAACCATCGAAGAGGTTTGTATAAATAATAAAATTAATCCCGACTTCTTTCTAGAAATAATAAATTCATTCAACGACGAAGATTATTTCTCACAATCCAATCTTCAAGCACACGATGTAGAAGATATTTTATTTTATTTAAAAAATACACATCGTTTTTATTTGACCAAAAAATTCCCAGAAATTGAACAACTTATACACGAGCTTGAATTTTCAGAAAATAATAGCCAGAACAAACAGCTTTTGGAGAATTTCTTCAACGAATATAAAGAAGAATTCATCAATCACGTTCAACGCGAAGAAGAACGAATTTATCCTTACATAACAGATTTGGACAAAGCATTAAAAAGTAAGAAAGCTTGTATAAATTTTCATGAAAACATGAAAAAATACACTATTTCTAATTATCAACAAGAACACGAAGATGTAGAAGAGAAGCTTTATGATCTAAAGAATATCATCATTAAATATTTACCATCACCACTAAATACTGATGGTTACAATTCCATATTAATTAAACTTTTTAAGTTAGAAAACGACCTCAACGAACATTCTCGGATCGAAGAAAAAGTGATTGTCCCCAAGGTTTTAGAAATGGAAAAAGCCTATCATACTGCTGTTTTAGCTAATCAAATAGAAATAGCATGAGCCAATACAACTGTTTAATCTTAGAACCATCATATTTAATTCGTAAAGGTTTAGTTTCTTTTTTTAGAGAATTTAGCAATCTAGGATTAATATTCGATGCCGAAAATATGAAAGAATGCGAAGAATTCCGTAACAAACATAAAATCCATATTTTAGTTTCCACAGACGAATTCATTAGGGATTTCGAAGAAGAAGATTTTTTATTAAAATACATTATCAAACACAACCGAAAATCTAAAGGTTCAGACATTCTAAATATTTTACATCCAAAAGATATTTTGATAGAACAAATCTCAAAAGATATACAAAGTCTAAAACCTAGTAAAGAATTAGACGAAAAGCAATTAAGCGCTCGAGAAGTTTCTGTACTAATACAAGTTGCCAAAGGCAAAACTAATAAAGAAATTGCCGATAGACTATTTATAAGTGTTCATACCGTAATTACACACCGAAAAAACATCACCCACAAATTAGGAATAAAAACCGTTTCGGGTTTAACCATGTATGCTATCATTCATAACTTAATACAACCCATGGCACTTAAATAATCTCTATTCAAATTTCTAAAACATACTTTCTAACATAGAAAATAATCAGTTATTTTGTATCATTGTAAAAATAAAAAAAACATACAATGATAGAATCCGTTTTTAATCACCGATCTATAAGACAATACAAAAATCAGAAGATAGACGATAAATCTTTAGATTTAATCTTAAAAGCAGCTAGCAGAGCTTCAACCACTGGCAACATGCAGGTTTACAGCGTAGTAGTAACACAAGACGAAGCTATTAAAGAACAACTATGGGAAGCTCATTTTAAACAAGATATGGTCAAACAAGCTCCCGTAGTATTGACTTTTGTTGCAGATTTTAATCGATTTAATAAATGGTGCCAACAACGCAAAGCAAAACCTGGTTACGATAATTTTTTATCTTTCTATACCGCATCCATCGATGCTCTGTTAGCCGCCCAGAATGCAGCTCTACAAGCCGAAGATTTGGGTTTAGGGATTTGTTATTTGGGCACAACAACTTATATGGCAAAAAAGATTATCGACACTTTAAACCTTCCTAAAGGCGTGGTTCCTGTTACCACTATCGTGGTTGGTCATCCTTCCGAATCACCAAATTTAACCGATCGGCTTCCTATTGAAGGTATCGTCCATTACGAAACTTACAAGGACTATTCTGAAGAAGATATCGACAGAATTTATGCCGAAAAAGAAAATTTAGATTCTACAAAATCGCTATTAGAGGAGAACCAAAAAGAAACTTTGGCACAAATCTTCACCGATAATAGATACAAAAAAGAGGACAACATTGTCTTCTCGAATATGCTACTCGAAGTCTTGAAGGAGCAAGATTATATGAATCAATAAAACAAAATATTAATTACAAGAAAAAAAAATATGGAACTAGAAAATATTTTATTCGAAGTAAAAGAAAAGATTGCTTATATCACCATCAATAGACCTAAGCAAATGAATGCTTTAAACAAAGCCACTTTTGTCGATTTGGAAAAAGTAATCGATGAAGTTAATAGTAACGAATCGGTACTTGGAGCTATTATTACAGGCTCGGGCGAAAAATCGTTTATAGCAGGTGCTGATATTAAAGAATTCTCTCAATTTTCTGTTTCGGAAGGTGAAGCTCTAAGCCGAGAAGGAATGAGAGTTTTCAAAAAAATCGAAGATTCAAGAAAACCTTTCGTAGCTGCCATTAATGGCTTTGCTCTTGGTGGAGGATTAGAATTGTCTATGGCTTGTCATATCCGTGTAGCCGAAGCTCACGCCCTTTTTGGTCAACCAGAAGTTGGTTTAGGAGTAACCCCTGGATATGCAGGGACACAGCGATTAACACAACTAGTAGGCAAAGGTAAAGCTATAGAATTATTAATGTCTGCGGAGCTAATAAAAGCCGATATTGCCTTAGAATACCGTTTAGTCAACTACGTAGTTGAAGCAGGAAAAGCCGTAGAAAAAGCAGAAACTCTATTAGGAAAAATAAATAAACAATCTCCAATGGCTGTAGCTGCAGTTATTCGTTGCGTAAACGATTACTACACAACTGGGATTGATGGTTTTAATACAGAAGCTGTTGAATTTGGAAAATGCTTTGGAACGGAAGATTTTAAAGAAGGAACGACTGCCTTCATGGATAGACGAAAGCCAAAATTTTCTGGCAAATAAACAAAAATATTATTAAAAGTGCTTCAGAAATTAAAAACCCTGAAGCACTTTTATCAATAAAAGCAACGAATACCCATAACTTGACGTCTTAAGCATGCTAACTGCAATTTAATGTCACACTTAACACAAAAAGCACATTGAATATCTACTCAAACAAACAAAAGTGGAAACTATTTCTATTAGTTTTCGGATTCTTGATTGGCATCGCTTCATTGCTATATACCAACACTTTAGTAAAAGATTTAGAAAAAGAAGAACGTAAAAATGTTCAACTTTGGGCCGATGGTATGAAGCGCTTAGGAAACATGGATTCTGATGGAGGAGATATCAGTATTATTTTGGAAGTTATTAAAAAGAATGAAACAGTTCCAATGATTGTTGTGAACGAAGAAGACGAAATTTTATTTGTTAAAAATATTGATTCTCTAAAACAAACTGATTCTTTATACTTAAAAAAAGAATTGGAAAAAATGAAACTAGAGAACCCTCCTATTATTAATCATCTGACAGAAAATATTCAACAATACGTCTACTATCAAGATTCTATTTTACTAATGCGATTATATTATTATCCGTACATCCAACTAGCTATTATTTTAGTATTTATATTGATCGCCTAC
>Ga0256842_1002760_pt1 | contig 12206 bp, 14 predicted proteins | sample 4559240metaG_FD_185973 | JGI IMG/M metagenome (GOLD analysis project Ga0256842, IMG submission 185973) | Hydrothermal vent microbial communities from Guaymas Basin, Mexico - 4559-240 | ecosystem: Environmental > Aquatic > Marine > Hydrothermal vents | place: Mexico: Guaymas Basin | collected...
TCTCAAAAAGTTACACTATTAGCTAGAGATATTGAACTAAAATGGAATATGGTATTATCTATTAAAAATGTATCATATTTGTATAATATGGTTAGTTTAAATTTTGATGCAGATATAGAAGATAATGTAGATGGTGATATAAAAGATATGATGTATACCCTTATAAAAACTATATGTTCTCATATTACAAATACAATCAATAGTCAAAAACAAGATAAATTAGTAGATCTAAAGTATATATTAGATGATGTTGAGGTTATTGATGGTAATAATATTAGTATTGTAAATTTATATAAATTTACTTTATTTATAGAATCAGAAGAGTTAAATATATTTATAGAGTTTGATAAACCTACATATAACTATATTAAGCAAATACAAATGTTAGGTGCTTTTTTTGGATAAAAAATATGCAATAGTTACAGGATATAGCAGTGGTATAGGAAAAGCTATTTGTGATCTTTTAAAGGAAAACAGTTATAAAATTATCTGTTTAAAAACTCGTTTAGAAGATACAAAAGCTTTAGAGATAGAGATTAAAGATATATTAAAACAGTGTGATATTAGTTTGCTTATTAATTGTGCAGGTATTGGTATATTTCAACCACACGAAGAGATAAGTATAGAAAAAATAAAAGAACTTATAGATATAAATCTAACAGCTCCTATTGTACTTACAAAACTTTTATTAAGATCTTTAAAAAAAACAAAAGGTACTATTATAAATATAAGTTCAATAGAAGCTACAAAACACTCAAAATTTTCAGCTTTATATACAGCTACAAAAAGTGGACTAAGAGATTTTAGTTTATGTTTATTTGAAGAGTTAAGAAAAGCAGATGTTAAAGTAGCATCAATAAATCCAGATATAACAAAAACAAATTTTTTTGATGATTTGCAATTTGAGCCATCATCACAAAAAGATAGTTATCTTGATCCATTTGATGTGGCACAAAATGTTTTAGTAATATTAAATAGTAATGGTACTATAACTGATCTTACAATTAGGGCTCAAAAGTTTGCTATATCAAAAAAAAATAAAAATAAAAATTAATAGTGTGAATCATATATAAATTTAAATAAATATAGATATAATATATTCAAATATAACAATAAAAGAGGAAATAATAATATGGGAAAAATTTTTGTAGATGCTTGTATGGGAAAAGACACTCCTTATACACCTGTATGGATGATGAGACAAGCTGGAAGATATTTACCAGAATATATGGCTGTAAGAGCCCAAGCTGGTAATTTTTTAAATCTTTGTCATGATCCAAAAAAAGCTTGTGAAGTTACACTTCAACCTGTTGATATAGTAGGTGTTGATGCTGCAATATTATTTAGTGATATACTTGTAATTCCAGATGAGATGGGTATGGACTTATCTTTTGTAAAAGGTGAAGGTCCTAAATTTTCGGATCCTATAAAAACTCAAGAGGATTTAGATAGATTAATAGGAGCAGATGAAGCTGCTAGTAAATTAACTTATGTTTTTGATACAATTAAACTTATAAAAGAGCAATTATCTGATGATAAAGCACTTATTGGTTTTACAGGAGCTCCATGGACACTAGCAACTTATATGATAGAAGGTCAAGGAACCAAAACATATAATATCTGTAAAAAAATGATGTATAGTAACCCAGAGCTTTTACATAAAATTTTAGCAAAAGTTACTGAAGTGGTAAAACTATATATGGAAAAACAGATCCAAGCTGGTATTGATGTAGTTCAAATTTTTGATAGTTGGGCTAGTGCAATAGAGCCATCAAATTATGATGAATTTTCATGGAAATATATGGTTGAAATTGCTGATTATTTAAAAGAAAAATATCCACATATTCCTATTATTATGTTTCCAAAAGGGGTACCTGCATTTTTAGATAAAGTATATGGTAACTTTGATGTATTTGGAGTAGATTGGGCAACACCTATGAGTCTTGCAAAAGAGAAATTAGGGGATAAATATGTACTTCAAGGGAATATGGAACCATGTAGACTTTATAGTAAAGAGCAAACTACAGCTTGTGTAGAGGATATTCAAAAGATTATGGGTGGTAAAAGACATATCTTTAATCTAGGGCATGGGATACTTCCTGATGTACCGGTTGAAAATGCTATCCATTTTGTGAAAGAAGCGCAAAGAGTAAGTGGAAAATAGTATAATATTTGGACCCATACCATCAAGAAGATTTGGTATGAGTCTTGGGATTGATCTTTCTCCAAAAATAAAGCAGTGTAATTTTGACTGTCTTTATTGTGAGTTAGATGGTTCTAAAACAGTATCAAAACAGGATAAAAATGATATCTTAAGTGTGCAAAATATTATAAAAAAATTAAAAGATGCTTTAAATGAACATAAAAATATAGATGTTATAACTTTTACTGCAAATGGAGAGCCAACTTTATATCCTTATCTTTCAATTTTAATTGATGAAGTAGATAAGATCAAAGGATCTAAAAAAACACTTATTTTAAGTAATGGTGCAAATATTTATAAAAAAGATATTCAAGATACTTTATTAAAAATAGATATGGTTAAACTCTCTTTAGATTGTATAAGTAAAGAGTGTTTTAAAAAATTAGATAGAATAAATAGCTCTATAGAGTGTCAAAAAATAGTTCCAGGTATGATAGAGTTTCAAAAAAAATTTAAAAATCAATTAATCTTAGAGATACTTTTTGTAAAAGATCTAAATGATAAAGAGATAGAGTTAGAACTATTGTATCAAAATATTAAAAAGATATCACCAAATAGAGTAGATATAGGTACAATAGTAAGACCACCAGCATATGATGTAAAGCCAGTGGATTATAACTTTTTAGAATATACAGCAAATAAATTTGAAAATCTACCAGTAGTTATAACACACTCAAATAAAATAAAAAATCTTCAATCTTTTAATCAAGATGAAATTCAAACTTTATTAAAAAGACGACCACTTACTTATGAAGATATAGATAATACTTTTGATGCAGATTCTAAAAAGAGATTGTATGATATGTTAGATCAAGGTAAGTTAAAAGCTATATTAAATAATAATATAACTTTTATAAAAACAGATATTTAACATTAACAAAAATCAGCCAAAAGACCAGCTTTTAGTTGGTTGTATTTCTCTTGACCTTTAAATTTTTTTACAAGATAAAGAGCAAAACACATAGCAGTTCCTGGTCCTTGAGAAGTTATAATATTGTTATCTTCAATCACTTTTTTATTATCTGTATAGTTTTGGTTTTTGATTTTTTCTTCAACAGATGGATAGCAAGTGAAATTTTCTTTTAAAACACCTGCATTATCAAGTGCATATGGAGCTGCACAAATAGCACCTATTAGTTTATTTTCTTTATTCATCTTTTTTATAAGATTTTGTGTATAATCATCACCAGCTAAAAGGTCAGTACCACCCCAACCACCAGGAAGAAGTATCATATCTATATCATTTACAGTAATAGAAGATATATTTTGATCTGCTAATATGGTGATACCATTTGCACCTTGTACTTGTAAATTATCATTTAAAGAAGCTACAATTACTTTTATATCTGCTCTTCTTAAAATATCTATTAAACTAACTGCTTCAATCTCCTCAAAACCAGTTGCTAGAGGTATAAGTATTGTTGTTGCCATATTGTTTCCTTGTGATTTTATTTAAAATTATACCATAAATTTATTAGTCATTAACTATTGTTTTGATATTATAAGCTATAAATGTTTTAAAAAGGATATAAAGATTATGACTATACTTGATGGGAAAGCATTATCAAAAAAAATTAGAGATAAAGTAAAAAACGATGTAGAGACTCTACAACACAACAATATCACTCCGGGATTAGCTGTTATTTTAGTGGGAAATGATCCTGCAAGTTCAGCATATGTAAAGATGAAAAGTAAAGCTTGTAAAGAAGCCGGTATTTACAGTATTGTACATGAGATGCCAAGTAGTATAAATCAAGAAAATATTTTAGAGATTATTGATCTTATGAATAAAAATCAAAATATTGATGGTATTTTAGTGCAACTTCCATTGCCAGAGCATATTGATACAACAGTAATACTAGAGGCTATTGATCCTACAAAAGATGTAGATGGTTTTCACCCTTATAATGTAGGGCGAGTTGTAGCTGGGCTTGATAGTTTTATACCTGCAACACCTTATGGAGTTATGGAGCTTTTAAAAGAGTATGATATAGATCCAAAAGGGAAAGATGTATGTGTTGTAGGAGCTAGTAATATAGTAGGTAAACCTATGGCTACACTACTTTTAAATGCAAATGCTACAGTTGATATTTGTCATATTTACACAAAAGATTTAAAAGAACACACTTTAAAAGCAGATATTATTTGTGTTGGAGTGGGAGTTGTAAATCTAATAAAAGAGGATATGGTAAAAGATGATGTAATTATAATAGATATAGGGATAAATAGAATAGAAGATGGATCATTAGTAGGTGATGTAGATTTTAAAAATGTTTCATCAAAATGTTCTTATATCACACCAGTTCCAGGAGGTGTAGGACCTATGACAATAGCTATGCTTTTAAAAAATACAATAAAATCAGCAAAAAATAGAAAAGGTATATAAATATGAATTTTCTTAAAAGATTTTATAATTGGAGTGGTACTTGGACAGGAACAGTAGTAATTGTACTAAGTATTATATTTTTTATAGCTCAAGCTTTTGTGATACCAAGTGGTAGTATGAAAAATACACTCTTAGTAGGTGATATGCTTTTTGTAAAAAAGTTTGCTTATGGGATACCAATACCTACAATTCCTTGGTTAGAGCTAAAAATTTTACCAGATTTTCATGGTAATGGTCACCTAGTAGAGGGTACTAAACCAAAAAGAGGTGATATAGTAGTATTTAGATATCCACATAATCCAAAAATTCATTATGTAAAAAGATGTGTTGCAAAAGATGGTGATATACTTTTTATAAAAGATAAATCTTTATATCTTCATCATCATGAAGGAAATGAATGGATAAAGAAAAATTTTAAAGGGTATAAAACAGTAAAAATAGGAAAATATCTTTTTGTAAAAGATCCGTATATAAAAGAGCATCCAGGAATACATCATGATCCTAGTGTTACAAAAGATAATTCTCCATATGAACCTATTTTTAATACACTACCTATTGAGGTACCAAAAGATCAATTTTTTATGATGGGTGACAACAGAGATCATAGCAATGATAGTAGATTTTGGGGAACAGTTGAGTATAAATATATAGTAGGAACTCCATGGTTTATATATTTTTCATGGGATAAAACTAAAAAGATTAGATGGGATAGAGTGTTTCAAACACCAGCACAACTAGAAAGTAGTAAATATATAAAAGAGATAAAACATCAAAAAGGGATATATTAATGAAATATTTTATTGGTAGTGATCATGCAGGGATTAACATAAAAGATTATGTAAAAGAGCTTTTTGAAAAAGCAGGTCATGAAGTGGAAGATTTAGGTCCATTTTCTAATGATAGGGTAGATTATCCAGATTTTGCTGCTAAAGTTTGTAAAGAAGTTTTAGCAAATGATGGAACTAAAGGTATATTAATATGTGGAACAGGTTTAGGAATGAGTATGAGTGCAAATAAATTTGATGGTATTAGAGCTGCACTTTGCCATAACTCTTATAGTGCTGCAATGGCACGAGAACATAATGATGCAAATGTACTTTGCTTAGGGGAGAGAGTAAGTGGGTATGGAACTATAGAATCTATAGTAGATGCTTGGAATACACATGAATTTGCAGGTGGAAGACATGCAAATAGAGTTCAAAAAATAAATAACCTTATGGGTAGTTGTAGGGTATAAAGGATATTTTATGGTACGAAGTACACCACCGTCTGATTGGGTAGTTTATCTTGTAGTTTTAGGAGTAACAGCTGCTACATTATATGGAAAACATCTTATGGTAAAAGGTGATGAGCCTATAGAACAAGCTATAAAAGATGATACTAAAGAGATAGAAGATGCAGTTGAAAATATAGAAGAAAAAATAAAATGATAAATCCAAAAATTATAGATTATATATTTAGCTCAGCATCAATCCAAAGATGGAATGACTATCCTAGAATGGTTGATCTAGTAGAGTTAGATAAACAAGCACATAAGTTTATTATAGCTTATTTTATAGCAAAACTTGAAGATGATATTAACTATACACATCTAATAGAAGCTGGAATTTTTGAATTTTTAAGAAGAGTAGTTGTAACTGATATTAGACCAGATGTATTTAGAAAAGCTTTGCAAAAAAAGAAAAAAGAGATAAATGCATGGGTAGTATCTAAGCTAGAAGATAGTTTAAAAGATATAGACCAAGGTAATTTTTTACAAAAATTTAAAGATTATTTAGAGGATGAAACTATCTATAAAAAAGAGAGATTTATCCTTCAAGCAGCCTCTTATTTATCTACTAGATGGGAGTTTGGAATAGTTTATCAAACAAGTGCTTTTTTAAATGATATAGATGAGGTAAAAAAAGCAGTAGAAGAGGAGATTGAGGATTATTACGAGTTAATAGGGGTGCGAAAAATTGCATTAAATAAAAAATTAGCAAAGATAATTGACCTAAGTGGACGACTTAGATTTCAAAAACGATGGGCTCAAACACCACGAATTCCTGAAACTTCTGTTTTAGGACATATGTTAACTGTTGCATTTTTTGGATATTTTTACTCTTTAGAGATAAATGCATGTGAAAAACGGTTACAAAATAATTTTTTTGTTTCACTCTTTCATGATCTTCCAGAAGCTTTAACAAGAGATATAATAAGTCCTGTAAAATATAGTGTAGATGAACTAGCTGAAATTATAGCTCAATTTGAGGTGAGTCAAATAGATGATAAAATTATGCCATATATCCCTTATAATCTTAAAAAAGAGTTTTCATATATTTTAGGACTTGATGAAAATAATATAAAAGATGAGTTTGCAAATAAGATTATATTAAATGGTAAAATAACAGAAGTTGATGATCTAAGAGGTTATAATCTTGATAAATATAGTCCAATAGATGGTATTGCACTAAAACAGTGTGATAAGTTAAGTGCATTTATAGAAGCTTCACTTTCTATATCTCATGGTATTAAAAGCAAAGAGTTAATAAATGGTAAAAAACAAATCTTAGATTCTTTAAAATCTGTAGATGATGTAGATTTTGCTAAAATAGCGCAAAATATAGATGAAGAGTTTTGTACAACAGGTACAACACAAATAAGAATGGAATTTGAATAATAAAAAAGGAATGGTAATTGAAAAAAATAGTTTTAACTACAGCAGTTGCAGTATCGTTATCTATAGGAGCTAATGCAGATTTTTTAGGTTTAGAAGCAGGGTATGCATCATGGTCTTCCTCTTTAACAGGAACAGTTAAAGGAAGCAATATAATAGATACAGAGATAGATTTAGAAAATGATCTTGGATACGATGAAGAAATAAATGATTTTTTTTGGGTTTATATAGATCATCCCTTACCATTTTTACCAAATATAAAAGTGCAAAAAACAGATTATACTACAAGTAGTTCTACAATTAATACTATTACTTATGATGGAAAAACATATTCTGGAAAAATTAATTCTTCTTTAACTTTAGATCAAATTGATCTTATAACATATTATAGAATTTTAGATAATTGGGTAAATTTAGATTTAGGATTAAACTTTAAATTTATAGATGGAAATATAAAATTTTCTGATAGTATAGGATCAGTAAGGGATACAGATAAAGATTTTTCAGCAGTTGTTCCTATGTTGTATGCAAAAGCTAGGTTTGATATGCCATTTTCTGGTTTAAGTGTTGAGGCTGATTGTAGTTATGTAAGTTATGATGGTAGTAAGTTTACAGATATGAAAGCAGGAGCTGTATATCAAAGTAGTATTGGTCTTGGAGTTATGCTAGGATATAGAAGTGAAAAAGTAGTATTAGATGATATAGATGATGTAAATACAGATATAACTATTAGTGGACCATATGCTGGATTGTTTTACCATTTTTAAAAATAAGGAGATATACTAATAATGAAAGAGTTAGAAGCAATAGATAAAAAATATGTATTAAATACATATGCTAGAAATTATACAAATTTTAAAAAAGGTGTAAATGCTACATTATTTGATCAAGATGAAAAAGATTATATAGATTTTACAAGTGGTATAGGGGTGGTTTCTGTAGGACATGGAAATAAAAGAGTATCTGAGGCTATTTGTAATCAAGTAAATAATATTACTCATATCTCAAATCTTTATGTTATAGAACCTCAAGCTCTTTTAGCTCAAAAGATACAACAACTTTGTGGTTATGATATGGCTATGTTTTTTGCAAATAGTGGTGCAGAAGCAAATGAAGGTGCTATAAAAATAGCAAGAAAATATGGTCAAATAAAATTTGATAATAAAAAATATAAGGTAATTACCCTAGAACACTCTTTTCATGGAAGAACAATTACAACTGTAAAAGCAACAGGGCAAAAATCTATGCATAAAGATGATTTTTCACCATATCCAGATGGCTTTAGTTTTGATGCAAAAATAGATGATATATACTCTAGTATAGATAATGAGACGGTTGCTGTTATGATTGAACTTGTTCAAGGTGAAGGTGGTGTGCAACCTTTTGATAAAGAATCTATTCAAAAATTAGCATCATTTTTAAAAGAAAAAGAGATATTGTTAATAGTAGATGAGGTACAAACAGGAGCATATAGAACAGGAGAGTTCTTAGCATCAAATCTTTATGATATAGAACCAGATATTATAACTATGGCAAAAGGAATTGGAGGTGGAGTTCCAATTGGAATAGTACTTACAAAATATAAAGATATATTAGTTCCTGGAGATCATGGAAGTACATTTGGTGGAAATTACCTTAGTACTGCTGCTGCACTTGAGGTATGTAATATTTTGGATGATTTAAAAAATAGTGGAAAACTTGATGAAACTATAATATATTTTGAAGAAAAATTAAAAACTTTTTATGAAAATCATAAAGATATATTTATTTCAAGTGTAGGACTTGGACTTATGAGAGGTCTTAGGGTAAAAGATAGTGATACTTTAAATTCTATTATAAAAAATGCAAATAAAAATGGAGTGCTAGTGTTAAAAGCAGGAAAAAATACATTAAGATTTTTACCACCTCTTACTATAACAAAAAAAGAGATAGATGAAGGGTTTAAACGACTTGAAAAGGCTGTATGTTAGTAGGAGTTACAGGTGAAAATACGAGTTTATTACGAAGATACAGATTTTGGTGGGGTGGTGTATCATACAAATTATATAAAATATTGTGAAAGAGCAAGAAGTGAGCTTTTTTTTCAAAGTGGTATAACTCCTGTAATAAACGGTGCTCATTTTGTAGTAAAAAAGTTAGATTGTGATTTTAAATCTTTTGCATATTTTGGAGATATTTTAGAAGTTTTTATAGAGATTGTTAATATTAAAGGTGCTTCAATTATAGTAAAACAAGATATAAAAAAAGATAACAATATTATTTTTACAGCAAATATTACTTTAGTATTGGTAAAAGATAGTAAAGTACAAAGATTAACTAACTCTATAAAAAATTTATTTATAGATTTGGTACAAAAAAAATGTTAGTGCATATTTGTTGTAGTGTAGATAGCCACTATTTTTTAGAACAAATTAAAAAAGAGTATCCATATGAAAAAATTATTGGTTTTTTTTATGATCCAAATATACATCCATATAGTGAATATATTTTACGATTAGAAGATGTAAAATATAGTTGCAATATTTTAGGTATAGAGCTAATTGAGGGAGATTATGATCTTGAATCTTGGTTAAAAAGTGTCAAAGGGTATGAAAATGAACCTGAAAAAGGAGATAGATGTACAATTTGTTTTGATAAAAGACTAAGCATAACTGCACAAAAAGCAGTAGAGTTAGATCATGATAAATTTACAACAACTCTTTTAATAAGTCCAAAAAAATCTCAAGATAAATTAAAAATTATTGGTAATACTTTGGCACAAAAATATAATTTAACATTTATTTTCAAAGATTACAGAAGTGGTAATGGTATGGAACTACAAGCAAAAGAGGTAAAAAAATACAATATTTATCGTCAAGATTATTGTGGGTGTATGTTTGCTTTAAATGCTCAAAGAGAATATCAAGATAGATTAGCAGATGAGTTAATATCTCCAATAAATAAGCAAGTTTTACCAGAATCTATAGAAGAGAGACTTCAGTTATACAGAAAAAGAGATCAAAATTCCACTTTGATAAAACAAAGATTTTTAAATTATCGATTATTAAATGCAAAAGTGATGGTAAAAAAACAAATAATATCATCATATTTTTTATGTTATTCAACAATTAAAAATAAAAAATCAACAGGAAAAATAGAAAAACTAATCAACAATATAGGATATTTTGCAAGAGATGAGATAAAGTTATTATCACTTGATACTTTTAATACCATAGCAAATACAAACTATAAAACTACTATGGAGTTAAGTTACAGTCCACCAAAATTTAAAGATGAATTAAAAATCAGAGATAAAATTTTAAATAATAGTTTTTACAACCTTAGTGCAATAATAGTATTAGATAAATTAGAAGATATAAAATATAATATTTTCTGTAATGCAAAAATATATGAAGATACACAATATAATACCCTAATATGTTAAGATATTAATTTTATTACATTGTAAGTATATTTATATTACTCTATAAAAAATGTTTGGTTTTAGGTGGTATTTATGAAGATATATATATTTATTGTGTTATTTAGTCAATTTTTATTTGCAAATGATACATACTATTATAAGAAGAATACAAAAATAGATTTAATATATACAAAAAGTATTTATAGAGATCTATCTTCTATAGATTATTATAAAACAAAAAACAATATACTCCTAGGTGTATCAAACAGTATATTAGTAAAGATCACAAATAAGATATCTATAGATGATATTGCACAAGATTTTAATCTAACAGTAAAACAAAAGTTTACAGATAATTTATATTTAGTAGAAGTAAAAAATAAAAATCTTACTTTAGATATAGCAAATAAATTAAATAACTTATCATACATAAAGTATGCGCAACCAAATTTTTTAAAACATTTAGGTAAACGATAATGCAAAAAAAGATATTGTATTTTTATTTTATAATTATATTATTTTTTTTAGGTTGCAGTAGTGAGTCATCTTTAAAGCAAACAATTAAAGATAATAATATATCTCTTCTAGGTGAACCATATTTTAACCAACAATGGTATATAGACAAAAATGATCTTTTTTATACTCAACATAATATAAATAATGATGCAAATATACATCCAGGGGATATATTGCAAACATATAGTGGAAAAGGTATCACCATAGCTGTAATTGATGAAGAGTTAGATATTTTTCATGAAGATTTACAAAATACAATAATTAATACTTACAATATTTTAACAAATTCAAATGATACATCACTTTTAAATACAACAGCATATCACGGTACAGCTGTTACGGGTATAATAGCAGCAAGGATTAACAGTAAAGGAATAGCAGGTATCGCAAATCAATCAAATATAATATTTTTACAATATGCAAATGAGATGACAGATAGCCAAACAATAGAACTTTTTGATAAAGCTGTAGAATTAGGTGCAGATATTATAAATTGTTCTTGGGGAACATATGATGTATCTTTAGCAGTTAAAGATAAAATCATAGATATAGCCACAAATAGTAAAAATGGTAGAGGGATACCTATAATATTTGCTTGTGGAAATGATGATATATCTATGCAAAATGATGAGTCATCAATATCGGAGGTTATATCCGTAGGTTCATCAAATAAATATAATTTAAGAGCATGGTATAGTAACTATGGTTCAAATTTAGATCTTTTGGCTCCTGGAGGATATGATCTAGGTATTGCTACTTTGGATCCTACAGGTAAAAATGGTATATCTTATATAGATGATAATTATCTTTTATATGATGATTCAAATAAATTTATAGGTACATCAGCTTCTGCTCCTATAGTTACTAGTATTATAGCTTTGATGCTAGAAAAAGATCCAAGTTTAACTAGAATAGAGATAGAAAGTATTTTGAAAAATACTGCAGATAAAATAGGTAATATAGACTATATCAACAACAAAAATGATTATTATGGGTATGGTAAAATAAATTTAGAAAAAATTATGGAAAGTATAAAGTATTA
>Ga0256842_1002761_pt1 | contig 12202 bp, 7 predicted proteins | sample 4559240metaG_FD_185973 | JGI IMG/M metagenome (GOLD analysis project Ga0256842, IMG submission 185973) | Hydrothermal vent microbial communities from Guaymas Basin, Mexico - 4559-240 | ecosystem: Environmental > Aquatic > Marine > Hydrothermal vents | place: Mexico: Guaymas Basin | collected...
AATTGTGCGTTGGTGTACGTTAAAAGATTTCGCTAACTCTTTAGATGTCATTCCTTTTTTTTGTAACATATTTAAAATTTTTGCTATACGAGTTACTTTTTGCATTCTTTTTATCCCGTCTTCCTAGTATGTTATTAAGTTAAGAAAGAAAATAACATTATTTTTTTTTGGATGTCAAACCTAAAAAAATTTTAATTTAATAAATTCAATAAGTTAAATATAAAAATTTTTTTTAAGCGACACACAGTTGTCGTTTTGGGATTGTGGAGAGTAAAAAATAAATTATAGTAGACGCCAAGTTATTTGGAATGGTTGGATGATTGAGAACTATTAAAAATTTAAAAGGAAGTGTTAATATGAAATACATAAAATTTATTCTAATTCATAAATAAAATTAATTAAAAAAATGTAATCTAGAGTTATTTGCAATCTCACCTTCTGGTTAATAAACCAATTAGGTAAGGTGAGGTGGCTTTTTTGTTCCAACAGCTAAACTGTCAGGAGGGTATCATGCCACAGTTTATCAATTGGCCAAATCTTGTAGAGAGTTTGTGGGGCAGCCCAGGAAAAAGACAGCACATCGAGGGAGTTTACCGGCTTCCAAAACATGCAGAAGATCGCACATCCTTTTTGCGTGCCCTTAATCTTGCTTTTAGAGAACACCAGCCCGCACCCGCTGATCCCTTTTCAATCTGTCCTACAAATCAAGAGGTATTTAAGGCAGCGGTATGGGCCATTGGAAGCAACATGAAGCCATGGGATAAATTTTTATCTATAGAACCCGATTTGAAAGCTCATCTATGCAACTATGACTTCACGCGAGTACGTGTACATGCCACAAGTACTCCTAATTATGTATCTCACCTTGGAGAAATTTTGGGCGGACAAACTGGACACAAAGATGCCCAAAGAATAATCCAATGGGCGAGTATGCTTAGTGTTTCCTTTGGAACATTAGGTTTAAATAACTACTATATGGAGCAAATCCAACCCCTTGCAAAAAAGATTTTGAACTCCCTTAAAATTTTTCATAATTCCCTCTCGCAGGCAAAAAAGATACCCGCACCCACGGGGTTTGTATTGAATTGTGATCCACATTATGCCGCAGAGATTACAGCCATATGCCTTGTGGCCATTTTAAGTAATCCTGTCAAGAAGTTTGAAGAACAAAACTTTAGAAAATGGCCAGGCATAGGATTTGTGCTTGGCATGGAGTTTATAAGAAATCTCGGATGGCCTGGTTTCAAACCTGACCGCCATGTATGTAGGCTTTTCATTAATTGGGATCTTAAAAAGGCTTACAAGTCCATGATAGAAAAGAGCCCTGCAGCTCATTTTATAAGGAGCATAAGTGGAAGACGTTTGTCTTCCGAGATTTTCCATGCCCTGGTTGGTTTGGCGGTGTCTCCTCCTCCTACGGCGATGCATCCCTCGTTCTCGGACAACTTGATATGGTTGTTGGGTTCAGAGATAGAGATAAAGGGTAAACATTTAACAGGAACCCCCTTATACACAACATCAGAACCAACCCTTCCTCATCCCTTTTACAAGACCAAGGTGGTGGACTGTTCGAATGACGGCAGGAGGAAAGATTGGGTGGCAGCCATAAAACAGGGCATTTTCAAGGACATGAGCGCATGGGTTGCTAACTCTCTATTCCCCTTGGGAAAAGAGAGGGTGTGGCCTAAACTTGCCTCTTTGGATGCAGTTATTCTGATGCCAAGTGACATGTTTATGAAGGTTGTTGAAACAGGAGGTGTCGAACCGGTCCAAACACCCGAGCTATCTCGGCCAGATTTACCCTTGTCTGATGAACTCGCTTCTGACAGTTCGACTTGGTGTAAAGAATGCAAAGAGCCTCCTATGCATGATTCTCGTCCTTCAGAGGAATACTACGAGACATTGGAATGGCCTGATTTTCCCTTGCCTGATGAACCCCGTGATAGGGAACATGAAACACATCTGCCCAAAGTGCCCATTGATGTGAAACCGACAATATGGCCAGAAGAGGAAAAAGAAAAGGAGGAGGAGAGTAAAATACATAGAGAAACGGAGGAGCCAAAGCCACGTGATCCATTTGGCCCGCAAGACAGAGAAGATATTGCTATCCCTGACGAATCAATACTGAAAAAAGGCCCGTATTACGGAACATTGATACTAGAGCCTTACGGCATGTATGTGCCGTCATTGCAACAATGGGCGAAGCAATTGCTAAATGATGGATGTCCTGAATGGGAGTGTATTAATGAATTTATTCAGAAGAATCCACGTAACACCGGACCTGCTATAATACTTTTCCCAGATACCATCGCAACGATACCTTTGAGTCTGAAGAAAACTATAGAGAAGAAAAAACTAAAGCAGAACGGGTACATGCCAGATGGCTGTACAGCCACTATGAGTGCATTGAGAACGATATTTTTCCATGAGCTTGGGCATCACATCTTTTCAAATTTTAAGTATGTAAACGACCAGGCTGAGAAAGTGTACCACGAGGCCCTTGCCAATTGGTTCGCCCACATGCTCCTTGCGCCATGGGAGAAGAAACTTCTCAAGAAATTGAGTTATACTCAACCGGATATATATAGAGCATACCTTGGACTGGTTTTTATGGAGAATGGGGTGGTAAGTCTGGAGAGGTTATTCAGGTTATTGGTTAACCACGCTTATGCCAATACATTGGCTGGTGCGGTCTCTGCCATAAGGAGTCATTTACATGGTTTAATACACTGGTTCCATAGCATCCCCACATCTGCTTACGTTCCCATTGAACTAGACATGGCATTCAGGCTCATTACTCTGCTTTGAACTTCTTGCTTATAGATGAAGCGGGAGGAGTAGAAATTATCTTCCTCCCACTTACTTCTTTCTGCCCTGTGGACTGGTAGGCTGATGTCAAACCTTTTCGTCTATTCCTCTTTCTCTTATAAAACCCCCAACTTATATCCCCAAAAAATTATCATTTTTGTCTAAATTTTTGTATGTAGCATAAATCAGGAATTTTTAAGGGCCCTTTAAAAAAAATTTTGTATCTACATAAAGTTAAGAAATATTCTGAATCAGGCACCCACTTTGAAAGTTGTTTTAACCCCAGCCACCAGCTTACATTTTAAAAAGATTGTTAAATAGGACAAATAAGATAGTTTTTGGAAAGATCTCTTAAGGTAATATCATTTCTAGGTGATATAAATTACATTCTCTATAATCCAATGCTTCAAAAATATCATTAGTATCTTCTCCTAAAGTGATTATCTCTGCTATAAGCTTATATTTTTTTAAAAACATTTCTGGATTATCGCGAAGTTGTTCACATTTTGTATTCTCTAATTCCTCTAAAATGCTATTAAATTTTTGTTCTGTAATTTTTATTCTTTGTAAAAACTTCATATAAACATCCATATCAACATAACGAGGATAGATGATTTTAATCGTAGCTCCTTTATACATGTAACAAGAAAAAATAAATACACAACCTCTCTTTCCAAATGATTTGAATATGTGGGCAACATAATCAGGTATTGGATGTCTACCTATATCACCTAACTTGCTTATAAATTCCATTTTGAGTCCCCTCCCATGGTAGTTATTAACTTAACAAAATATATGCACAGCTATTATTTCTTTAAGTTTTTATGTTTTCTTTTTTTAAAAGATTTGTTTAAGGTGTGGCGTGTTCTTGTCTTGTTTTGTCTGTTAAATAATTGATCAGCAAGGCGTGTAATCAAATCCCGCCGTGCCAGTAGCTTCAACCATCTAGTGGGTATGCCCGATTCACCGTAATATGCTCCGCTAACTTGTCCGCATACGGCAGCTGTGGTATCTTCATCAGATTAGCAGCCCTGAGTATGGCCTCCTCAAAGCTCTCAGCTTACATAAAACACCACATTGCTGCTTCTAGGCTGTCCACAACATATTCTGACCCGCAAATATCATCAATGCTTTTTGTTAGGTGGTCTCCATTGGCAATGGCAACTATTTTTTTGTTCCCTGAAACAATCCTTTGTCGCCCAGTGCAACTTCATCCTTTGGCATGCCATGTAACGAACGACATATGATGCGTGCTAGCAGACGACAGGCATCTACACACTCCAAAGCGCCATGGGTAATTCGGGAACTTTCTGCAGCGTATCTCTCTGCAGCTTCCATATCTGGGAAAAGGAACATTGGAATGGGGGCCAATCTCATTATGCATCCATTTCCAGCAGACTGCAGGTCTGTTGGACCGGCGAAAGGATTTCCTGTTTCGCGGAATTGCTCAAGTGCCCAAGCCACTGTATTACCTCTGGACGATATGATCGGGGGAGGGCCTTTTGATCTTTTACCTGGACAATGGACTGATGATACCTCCATGGCTCTTTGTCTAGCCACGAGTTTACTTGAGTGCAACGGGTTCGACCCACGGGAATAGATGGAACGATACTGTAGCTGGTACGAGTATGGTTATCTCAGCAGCAACGGTGAGTGCTTTGATAGAGGTTTAAATGTTCCTAGTGGTTTAAACTCTACAACTGTGCCAACTGCATCGTCGACAGCCAAATCGAGCAGACAACCTCGAAACCTTTCTCTTTTATCCATAGACCTATCATGCTCCATCTATTTATTTATTGTATAGGTGTATTTATCCCTTCTACATTGGTAGTTTAAAGTGCAACTTTAGGTATGGAAAAATTGGCGTCAATCCTATAATGTGGAGTAAAAAAATCAAAACCCAAAAAGAAAAATCTCTATTTCTATATTATACTAAATTGAGGTTTTTATCAATTACTTAATTTGGTTTCCGAGAATATTTTTAAGTTGATAAAAATGGATATCAAGGAACTTCTATAGAAGAATTTACCTATGAAACAACATATTATTATCTCCTAATCAAAAAGGGACATCAATAGTAAGTACCATTATAATAGAAATAGAAGGCTTGCATAACGAATTTAAAAACAGAACAAAAAGCATAAAAATTATAGCAGGAGACGCAATTTGTTTTATTATACTTAAAATTTTTGCTAAAGAACCTACTTATATTATTAATTTTAACAAAAAATAATATCTCCCCCTTTTTGCTGTTAAATTTAATTAAAATATTTACAGTCTTTTAAGTAAACATGCCCTTATTTAACAATTTTTTACAAATAAAATCAAACAGTTAAAAGAAATAGCGACATATTGTTGTCGTTTGGAAGTTGTGTAGTAAGAAAGAAATTGATATCTTAGATTTCAAGTTATTTTTTTGGGGACTAGTAAACATTAGAAGCCTTGTAAAAAGCGAGGTAATAATCATGAAAAAGTTTAAAACGTTAATGCAAAAGTAAATGATAATTTCATTTTGAGGTAAGGACTAAAGTTTAGGTAGTCTTGTTGACGTGCCAACTTTAATATCTTTTTTCTATTGTAAATTTTGGAAATTAAAAAAGGGGGGGGTAAGACCATGTTCACAAACATCAATGCCACAGAAGATTTAGAGCAGGGTTTTGAGACTTGGTTTTTTGCTAATTTAGGTTTTTTAGAAAGTGTATTTGAAGAAGATAAAATATTTTTGGTCAATGAAGATACTATGGATAAAATTTATCCTCCAAGAAAAAAATTGGGTCTTAATGAAGTATGTTTAAAAGAGATGCTGATGCCGTTTAAAGAGAAAAGATTTGATTATGATAGAGATACTGATAAGTTTATAGATAGATTAGAAAGGTGTATAGAAAAAGTAAAAGGAGTTGTTGCTGTTGGTCTGTTTGTACCTAAACTGTCCGAAGATTTAGCTGAAGATTTGGGGTTAAGCAAAACAAGGGAATTAATTTTTATATGTCCTGAAAGATTGAATAGTTGGGCATCAAAAATAAAAAGTAATTTCAATAGATTATCAGTAAGTTCTGTTAAAAAGATAGTGGCGACAAAGATCATTTTTCACGAACTTGCTCATAAATATATGTATAATCCTTCAGATGGCGATAAACATAAGGTTGTTTGGAAAAAACTTATTGAAGAAAGTCTTGCAAATGCAATAGCATTTAAATTATTGTCCAATTCCTTAACATCTAAGGCCGTGGTATCAAGAGCTATTTTAGAACAACCATTTGAATATAGACAATATCACTGGTGGTTGGATTATAGAAAGAGTGATGTTATTGGTTTGTTGGGATGTTTTTTGTTCTGTTTTGAACCTTTTGGAAAGATTAATTTGGCCTATATAGCAAAACAGTGGAAGTTTAATTATGTATTTTATATAGACTATAAGTTGTTGGATAAATGTTATTATATCTGTGACTATCCTCCATTTTACAGACTTTGTAATAAATTAGGACATTTTGAAAAAAATATACCGAATGAATATTTTTGGAAAATGATGGCCGCGCAGATGTTAAAACAGTTAGTTGCATGATTTTTTTTATAATGTAGACAACTATTAAACTGTTGAAGAAATATTGTATTTTACGCGTTAAAAAATAAATTGATATGGTTCATAAAAATTACAGATAAAATTTGATTTGTATACTTGGAGATAATTATATGGAAAGTTTAAAAAAAGAAAAACTAAAAAATATTTTTACAATTAAAAATTCATTTGCAATTAGTGCAGGGGCGGGCAGTGGAAAAACCTATACACTGTCAAGAAGATATATAAATGCGTATTTAGGATTTGATTTTTTTGTATCAAAAAATGGAAACAGAATGGTTGAATTTGAAGAAAAAGATAAATACAGCGCAGAAATAGATGAAATAGTAACAATGACTTTTACTAATGCAGCAGCAAATGAGATGAAAGAAAGGATTTTTTCACTTATGAAAAGTATTATTGCTGCAATTGAAGGAAACCAATTCGAAAAAGATAAATACCAACTTGAGTTTATCGATAATCTTAAAGAAAATGAAAAAAAATATGTAAAAAAGAGATTGAAGAAAGGGCTTTTTAAAATAAATGATGCAATCATTACTACAATTCATGGTTTTTCTTTAATGATGATTAAAAGGAATAGTGATTATTTAAAAATTAATATTGAAGACATAATTGACGAACTTGAACAAGAAGAGCTGTTTGTGAAAAGTTTTGAGGAATCTTTGAAAGAAAATAAAAAACTAGTTGAAGATATTTTGGAAGATATATCACTATATAAAATAACCAATTACAGTAAAAAATATGTATTTAATACAAAATTTAAAGAAGGGATTGATAATTTTGAAAATAATACAGAAGAGTTTAAAAGATTGATTAAAAGTTTTTATAAGATAGAGCAAAACATTATCGAAAATGCCCAAAGTGAAATTGAAGGAATTAATGAGTGGTATAATAATTTAATTGAATTCGGTTCAACAATAAGTTTAAACGAATTTGTTGAAGATAAAATTGGCGAAAAATTAGATTACCGCACAAAGTCACATAAAGAAAAATATTCAAGCTTAAAAATCTTTAAAGAATCATTGAAAGAAGAATTATATGAATTTGATGAAGAATATGAAGAGCTGTTTGTTTCATACATAGAAAAACTTAAAAAATTTTTACAAAGTGTATATAATAACTACCACAAAAATTTAAGCAATAAACTTGATTTTAATAAAATTATTCAAAATCTTCACAAATTGCTTGAAAAAAAAGATATTAAATTCAAATACGTTATGATTGATGAGTTTCAAGATAGTAATACCACTCAATATGAAATAACTAAAAAAATAGCAAAGAATTTATTCATAGTCGGTGATGAAAAACAGGCAATCTATGCATTTCAAGGTGGCGAAATCGAGGTTTTTAAAAAGGCCAAAGAGGAGATAGGAATTGTAGAGTCGTTAAATGAAAATAGAAGAAGCGATAAAGAAATAATTGAATTTGTAAACAAACAATTTGATAAGCTTTTTAAGAAAAAAGATTTGGTTATAGATAATGATTTTTGTGCAGAATATGAAGGTCTTGATGTAACTAGTAAAAATGATGGAGAAGTTGCAGTTTTATATACCGATGAAAATAAGCCCCAAAAAGAAGCTGAGAATATTGCCAAATTTATTCAAATGGTAGTGAATGGAGATATTTATCCACATATAAAAGAAAATTATATTGATAAAAGTAAAAAAGCTATAGGTGTTATATATGATTCAAAAACACATATGCACTATTTAAAAGCTGAGCTTGAAAAATTAGGAATTCCTGCAAAAATTAACGGAGTTGAAGAATTTTGGGATGAAGATGAAATAAAAGATATTATGTCAGTTTTAGAAGTTAGACAAATAATAAATAAAGACAGATTAAATAGTACTGATAGGTTTTTTATAACGGGGGCTTTAAATGGAAGAATTTATAATAAAACAGATAAGGAAATAAAAGAGCTATTAAACAATGATAAAAAATTAAAAGAAATTTTTAGATTTAACGAGTTCGGATTTAACGAAGAAGTGTTACATAAATTTATAAGAAGAATTTTCATAAGCAGTGGGGCTTTTAAAAGATATGAAAATCCAAATGCTGCAAAAGCAAATATTGAAGAATTGATAAGAGAGGTGATTAATTTAGAGGATAAATACAATTATGATGAAGAAAAAATTCTTAAAATTTTGCAAAAAAATTTTTTTAACGCAAATAAAAGAATAGCTGGTTATGATAGTGAAATAGCAAATTCTGTAGAATTATCATCCATACATTATACTAAAGGACTTGACTATCCTCTCATAATATTGGCTCAGGCTCATAAAAATTTGCGACCAAACAGGCAAGACGCCATAATAGATACAAAATACTCCATTGGAGGTAAAGAGAAATATTTAATAGGGTTTAAAATAGACGAATATAAACCAATAAGTTACAGGGTCGCTGATTTTATAGATAGACTAAAATTTTATGAGGAGAAAAAAAGACTTTTATATGTGGCACTTACTAGAGCTAAGCATAATATTGTTGTCTCTACCATTAAAAATCCACCAGAAAACAGTTATGCAAAATGGCTTGCAGTTGAAAATTTAGAAAAAATAGAATTAAAGGATACAAATATTAATAAAAAAGAAGAATTTATTTTAATAGACTATTTTGAAGGTGAATTTACTGAACCTATAGAAATTCCTTCATTTAATAAAAAGTTAAATTTCGGTTCTGCGGTTCATAAAATAATAGAGCTTTATCATGACAATTTTAGTGATGAAAAGATACAAAAGATATGTGATGTTTATACAGTGGATTTTAATGAAGTAAAAAAGATGATAAATAAATTTAAAAATAGTGAAATTTATAAAGAACTGCAAAAAGCTGATATTAAAGAGTTTGAGTGGGAATTTGAAGATGAAAAAGGTTTTGGAAGAATTGATTTATGGTATGTATTAAATGGTATTTGTAAAATAGTAGATTTTAAAACAGGTACAATAGGTAATTATTCAAATCAGCTTGAGAGATATAAAAAAGCACTTCAAAAACAAGGATTTAAAAAAATTGAAACAACTTTGTTTTATTTGGGGGAAAAACATGATTAGTTATTCTAAGTTAAGAGGCAGAATATTTGGTAAAAAAGCAAAAACAATAGCTTCATTAATATATAATTTTCATCAAAAAAACTCCTTAAAAAGAGAAATTTCTTTTTTAGAATCAAAATTTATTATTAAAAACATTATAAATAGTTTAAAATCATTACATAAACTAAAGTATTTTGAGTACCTAAATGAATTTGATGACATTACTAATTTTTTAGTTGAAGTTAAAAGAAATAAAGTTGATATTGGTAAGTTAGAATTTGAAGAAATTAAAAAAAATGAACTAAAATACATATTAGAGGAATATAATAATTTTTTAAAAAATAACAAGTTAGCTGATATTGCAGATATGGAAAAATTCGTTCTGCAAAATATTGATGAAAAACACACTGTAGATAAGTTCGTAGATGGAAATATTCATTTTTTCGATTCGGTTCTTCAAAAAGAGATATATGAAAGAATAAAAGACAATGTTTTAGAAGAAAGATTGCCTGATAAAAAGACAAAAATTATCACTATTGAGTGCTTTGATGAATTTGATGAAGCAGTTAAGGTATTTAAATTAATAAGAGAGTTGATTGATAAAAGAGAAAATATAGAAAATATAAAGATTTTTACAACCAATATTGATAATTATTTCAAAATATTTGAAACTCTTTCATTTGAATATAAAATACCAGTATACTCAACTAAAGGACTTGAAGTTAAAAGATATAAGAAAGGAAGAGATTATGCAAAACAAAAAGCTAAATTCTTAAAGAGAAAATTTAAAAAATTTGGGATAGACGTTGATAGGAAAGAGTTAGAGAAAGAGATTTTAAATGAGAGATTTTTAGTAAAAAATGGAATTGAAATAACAGAAACAAATCAGATATATTTATATAAAAACATAAAACATTTATTTTTAGTAGGTACAAATATAGAAAATTTTCCACCAAGTAGAAATATAAACATATTCTACGTTAAAGATTATGAAAGCATATTTTTTAAGAACAGTCTTTTTGAAACATCCAGATCAATTTTAAATAGAATGCAAAGAATAGCTGATAATATTATAGCTACTCATCAAAAAGATAATCTCTCTATTTTAATTGATAAAAATCCAATAGAAAGAAAATTTAAGTTTAATTCTATAAAAGATAAAATTATTTCAAACTATAAAAATGTTCCTTTTGATTTAAAAAGAGGTAGTGTATCACAAATAAATACATATACTAAATGTCCTAAGCAGTATTTTTTTAAATATGTTTTAAAATTAAAATCACCTCAAGAAGAACTAAGCGACATGGATGTAATGCTCAAAGGTAAGATTATGCATAGTGCTTTTGAAATAGCAATAAAAGAAAATATTAACGATATTGAAGTGTTAATACAAAAATCATATAAAGATGAAGAAATACAAAATGAGTTAACGGGAAGTATATTTGAAGAACTATATAAAGTAGAACTTAGAAAAATACTAGAAAATTTTCTAAAATACATCAAAACAATAAATACAAACAATTCAAAAGTTGAATATAAAATTTTTCTTAATGAACATCTTGAAATTATTAATGAAGAAAAATATCAACAAAATGATCCTCAAGAATATTTTTTTAAGGGCATAATAGACAGGTTGGATATTGAAGAAGAACAAATAAAAGTTGTTGATTATAAATCATCCAACAGTAAAAATTACAGTGAATTTAAGGTTCAAAATAAAAATGAAAAAATAAAAGATATTCAGCTTGGATTGTATACTTATTGGGCTAAACATAAATTTAATAAACCAGTAAATGCTTCACTTATAACCTTTAAAAAAGAAATTGATGAATTTGTTAATATGAGAGAGTGTGATGGAGACGAATTAAAAGAACGTAATAAAACAATAGCTATTTGTTATAATCCTGCTTATGAAGAAAAACTTAAAAATCATATTTTCAATACAGTCACTAAAATAAAAAATGGAGAGTTTGATTATATAGATGAGCCCGATTGTGACTATTGCGATTATAGAAAGATTTGTAAAAAAGTTTAACTAAAATGATAAATAAATTACACCTGTATATATAGAATCAATTTTAATTTAGGTGTAGATTTCCTAATGGAATAAAAATGCATTAATAAAAAAAGAAGGATGCCAAATGTCAAATAAGTGGCAATGTTCGGAGAAAATAAAAGACTACAAAAGTGCTTTTCATTGCTTTAAAGAGAAATTTCTAGAAGATAAAAGATCTATATTTAGGTTAGAAGATGATGATAAGATATTAGATAAAGATAGTATCCAATACCTTATTAATAATTATATAAAAAAAGGGTTTAGTGGAGACGCTTCTTTTATTGATAAAATAAAAAAACAGTTAATAGAATACGAACCTGTGAATGTCAGTGAAGTTGTAACCAAAAGTTATTTTATTTTTTCCCATCAAGCAACCTTTTTAAAAAAAATCTGTAGTTCCTGGATTGAAATTAACACTTAAAATTGGCCTTCATTTTTGAATATTTCCAGAAGATTATTATGCAAAAAATTAAACTGAAGTAGGGAATTTTTAGGACCCTAGCCCTAGCATGGAGAAATTTTTGTTGACTTTAACATTTTTATGAACACCCCAAGGGGCGGATGAGCATGTTTACTATCTAATTCTACGTGGGGAGTACTATACCTACTTTCAGCTCTGACATGGCTTTTCTTCTAATTTTTTACCCAATACAGCATTACCAGTCACACCATACAGAGTAGTTCACACTTCCTCTAAATATTCTTCTTCTAATTTTTCTAATACAACAGAAG
>Ga0256842_1002762_pt1 | contig 12200 bp, 13 predicted proteins | sample 4559240metaG_FD_185973 | JGI IMG/M metagenome (GOLD analysis project Ga0256842, IMG submission 185973) | Hydrothermal vent microbial communities from Guaymas Basin, Mexico - 4559-240 | ecosystem: Environmental > Aquatic > Marine > Hydrothermal vents | place: Mexico: Guaymas Basin | collected...
TCTTTACTGTTTCAAGGTCTTCAAAAAGCGAAGCCAAGGATCAAAAAATAGATAAGGTTTTAGATGAGAGAGCCAAAAACTAAGGTATGCATCAAAATTAGGGCTGCCCATGGAAAAGGTCTTTGTTAATAGGGACAGAAAGGAGATTTAATTTTTAGTACCACCTTTGGTGCAGGACTGATTGTATTCAGTGTTTTTATAAGATTTTAGTTTTAAGGAAAGAAACATGAAAAAGGATAGTGCAAATTTACCAAAGGTTGCCATAGTCACTGGTGGATCCAGGGGAATTGGAAAGGCCATATGCTTGAAACTGGCTCGTCAAGGTTACACTATATATTTTACATATGTATCCAGGGATGATAAGGCCAGGGAAGTTTGTGATGAAATAAAAAAGCTTGGCACTAAAGGTATGTCCTTTAAGCTAGATGTGAGTGATAAAGAGGCAGTAACATCCTTTTTTAAAGAACACATCAAAAATAAGGTTTTTCTTTCTGTCCTGGTAAACAATGCTGGTATTACCAGAGATGGTATAATTTTAAGAATGAGCAATGAAGATTGGCAGCGTGTAATTGATGTTAATCTAACAGGAACTTTTAATTTCATTCAAGAAGCATCAAAGATCATGGTAAGGCAAAGATATGGACGGATAATCAATATTACTTCTGTGGTGGGACTTTGTGGCAATCCAGGACAGGCAAATTATTGTGCCTCTAAGGCAGGTATTATTGGCCTGACAAAGGCGGTTGCCTTGGAACTTGCATCCCGGCAAATCACTGTTAATGCAATTGCACCTGGATTTATTATAACAGAGATGACGAAAGACCTTGATGAAACCACAAAAAAGAATTATCTTTCTAAAATTCCCCTAAAACGTTTGGGGACCACAGAAGACGTGGCGTCAGCGGTGGCCTGGCTTGCATCAGAAGAAGCAGGATATGTAACAGGTCAGGTAATCTCTGTGAATGGCGGATTATATCTTTAAAAAAGCAAAAAAGGAGGACTTATGTCTGAGCTTCTAGAAAAAATCAAAAAGATCGTATCAGAACAATTGGACGTTGATCCAGAGCAGGTTGTACCAGAGGCATCCTTTGTGGATGACTTGGGAGCAGATTCTCTAGACTTAACAGAGCTCATTATGGCAATGGAAGATGAGTTTGGAATGGAGATTGATGATGAAGAAGCACAAAAATTGAGGACTGTGCAGGATGTGATTAATTACATTGAATCAAAATTAAACAAATAAAAAAAATAGGGGAAGGGATCTTCCTTCCCCTTGTTAAAAACCCTGATACAAAGGGGTATTATATGAATAAACGAGTGGTTGTAACAGGTGTTTCAGCAATAACTCCGCTGGGAAACGATGTAGAGACTTCGTGGAAGAGATTGCTTGCTGGAGAATCTGGTATATCTTATATTACTAGGTTTGATTGCTCTAACTATAAAACAAAAATAGCAGGGGAAGTAAAAGGCTTTGAGCCAGAAAAATATATTCCCCGTAAGCAAGTAAAGAGAATGGATAGGTTTAATCACTATGCAGTGGTTGCTGCGCTCATGCTCCTAAAAGATAGTGGTTTTGAACTTGATGAAAAAAGAGGGGAAGATGTAGGGATTGTTCTTGGTTGTGGACTTGGAGGACTTGAAACAATAGAAGAATTCCACGAGCGACTCCTTAAAAGGGGACCATCCAAGATATCTCCATTTTATATCCCAAAGCTTATCTCAAACATTGCTGCTGGTCAGATTGCCATATTCACTAGGGCAAAAGGTCCAAACATGGTCACAACCTCTGCTTGCGCTTCAGGATGTCATAGTATTGGGTATGCGTTTTCTGATATCAAATTGGGCAGGGCTAAAGCCATGATTTGTGGGGGAGTTGAGTCCACAATAACGCCTATGGCAGTAGCTGGTTTTAATGCAATGAATGCCCTATCCACAAGAAATGACGAGCCTGAAAAGGCATCTAGACCCTTTGATAAGGATAGAGACGGATTTGTTATATCTGAGGGGTGTGGTCTTTTGTTTTTAGAGGAATTAGAGCATGCAAAAAAAAGAGGTGCAAAAATCTATGCAGAAGTTGCAGGGTTTGGTGCATCTGCTGATGCATACCATATCACTGCTCCTGATGAAACAGGAGATGGCATGGCAAGGGCAATGGTGGCTGCTATAAAAGAGGCAGGCATATCACCTAATGACGTGGACCATATAAATGCACATGGTACATCTACTCCTTTAAATGATATTGCAGAAACAAAGGCCATAAAAAAGGTATTTGGAAAACATGCGTATAATATACCGATTACTGCAAATAAATCTATGATTGGTCACATGCTTGGAGCTGCAGGGGGTGTAGAAGCTGTATTCAGTGCACTCACCATATATAATGAAAAGATTCCCCCAACTATAAATCTAGAAAATCCAGATCCAGAATGTGATTTAGACTATGTATCTGACGGTCCAAGGGACAAAAAAATAAATTATGTTCTCTGCAATTCCTTTGGTTTTGGTGGCACAAATGCATGTATTTTATTTAAAAGGTTTGAAGAATAGCAATGAAAGATCAAAGAATTTCATGGGTTGAATATTTTGCAGAGATAGCAAAGCTTGTTGCAAAAAGATCCACATGTATTAGACGTCAAGTGGGTTGTGTTGCTGTAAAGGATAAAAGGATCTTGGCCACAGGATATAACGGTGCCCCTTCAGGGATAAAACACTGTATTGAGGTTGGATGTTTAAGGGAACAATTTAAGATCCCATCAGGAGAAAGACATGAGCTATGTCGAGGGCTCCATGCTGAGCAAAATGTTATAATCCAAGCAGCACTCCATGGAATATCACTGAGAGGGTGTGATATATATTGTACCCATCATCCATGTCTTATTTGTACAAAGATGTTAATAAATTGTGAGGTAAAAAATATCTATTACCTGGAGGGGTATCCTGATGAGCTGTCAAAAGAAATGTTAAAGGAAGCCCGAATCTCTGTTATAAAGATTTAAAGATCCCCAAAATCTCCCTCTTTTTTTCAGGATAAATCTTATGAACAAAAAATTTATGGATCTTGCCATAGAACTGGCAGAAAAGGGAAAGGGTCAGACAGCTCCAAATCCATGTGTTGGCGCTGTTATTACAAAAGAAAATAAGATATTGGGAAAGGGTTATCATAAAAAATATGGTGGCCCACATGCTGAAGTAGAGGCAATAGACGATGCCCTATCAAAAGGACATAACTTAGAAGGATCTACCCTTTGGGTTACTTTAGAGCCTTGCAATCACTATGGGAAGACCCCGCCATGCACCAATGCTATACTTAGATATAAGATCAAAAAAGTAAAAATCGGGACAAAAGATCCTAATCCCAATGTATGTGGAGGGGGAGCTGAATATCTAAGAGGCAATGGTGTGGATGTTGAAATTGGAATTTGTGAAGATGAGTGTAGATTTCTAATAAATGATTTTATCACATGGAATAATAAACAAAGGCCCTACATATACTTAAAGCTTGCCCAAACCATTGATGGGAAAATAGCTTCCAAAAGTGGTGATTCTAAATGGATAAGTTGTGAAAAATCTAGAGAAATGGTTCACAGCTTAAGAGAGAGAGTTGATGCCATATTGGTAGGAGGAAATACATTTTATAAAGACAATCCAAAACTAACACCAAGGCTTACATCTAAAAACAAAAAAGATCCATATGCTATTATCTTAACATCTAATCTGCCAGATCCAGATGCAAATTTTTATCTTTTACAAAAAAGACCTACTAAGACGATATTTTTTACTACTGATACCGTTAGTGAAGAAAAAATAAAAAGATTACAGGACAGGGGTGTAAAAATATTTCCTTTATACAAAACTGCCCAAGGGGTTAATATAGAAGATGGGTTTAAATGGCTCTTTTCAGAATTAAATGTGTATTATGTTTTATGTGAAGGTGGAGGTAAGTTGGCTAATACCCTTTTAAATTCTAATTTAGTTGATGAGCTCTTTTTATTTGTCGCCCCTATTGTAATAGGTGATGACAGTGCAATCTCTTCTTTTTCTGGAAATGACATAGGAAAAATTTCAGATGCAAAAAGACTAAGTGTAAGGGGTGTCAAGATTGTGGATAGAGATGTATTGATTCACTTAACTCCATAAAAAATAAAGGAATATTTTGTGTTTACAGGCATTATTCAAAGCATTGGTGAAGTTGTAAATATCCAGAGATTATCCAAAGACATGAGAATTACTATCCTGCCTTCACCACCCTTTGAAGACATAGCGTTGGGAGAAAGTATTGCTGTTAATGGAGCGTGTCTTACAGTGGAAAAATATCACAATAACCAATTTAGTGTGTATGTTTCAAAAGAAACATTGGGCAAAACTAATCTGATTTATCTAAAAATAGGGCACAAGGTTAACCTAGAAAGGGCACTTACACTATCAGATAGACTCGGTGGACACCTGGTGTCTGGACATGTGGATTGTTTATCTAAAGTAAAACAGATCAGCCGTGATGGGCTTTCTAAAAGATTTATACTTGAATTTCCTGAAAGATTTTCAAAATATGTAATAGAAAAAGGGTCAATTGCCCTTGATGGAATAAGTCTTACCATAAACAGGTGTGGTAAAGATTTTATTGAAATAAATATTATACCTGAAACTCAAAAGAAAACCACTATTTCCCAATGGCAGGTGGGAACATTGGTGAATACTGAGTTTGATATCATAGGGAAATATGTGGAAAAAATGACAGCTCCATGGCAAAAAGAAGAGCAAAAGGCAGAAAAACATGGATTAACCATTGATTTTTTAAAAGAACACGGATTTTGATTTGCTTTTTATATTTTGGGAGTTAAACTTCTCAATGAAATATTTTACCAATAAAAAAACTTAACTTGAGGGCATAGATATGGAAAAAAAATATGAGATTGAAGGTGCAGAATCTGTAATGTGCACCACTGAAGAGGCAATTAATGAGATCAGAAAAGGGAGGATGATAATTTTAGTAGATGATGAAGATAGGGAAAATGAAGGAGATTTGACCATAGCTGCAGAAAAAGTCACTCCTCAGGCAATAAATTTCATGGCAAAATATGGAAGGGGTCTGATCTGCCTTGCTATGGCCCCAGAGCTTGTTGATAAGCTCAAATTAGATCTTCAGCCAAGGAGGAATGAATCAAGGTTTGGCACAGCATTTACAGTGTCCATTGAAGCGGCTAGGGGAGTTACCACAGGGATATCTGCATATGATAGGGCCACAACCATTTTGACTGCTGTAAAGGATGATGTAACCCCAGAGGATATTTCAACTCCAGGGCATGTGTTCCCCTTAAGGGCAAGAAGGGGTGGAGTCTTGGTTCGTGCTGGCCAAACAGAGGGTAGTGTGGATCTATGCAGGCTGGCAGGACTCAAGCCTGCAGCAGTAATTTGCGAGATCATGAGAGATGATGGGAATATGGCGAGAATGCCTGATCTTATAAAGTTTGCTAAAGAGCACAATCTAAAGATAGCTACCATTGAGGATCTAATTAGATATAGATCCAGATTTGACTCTCTGGTAAGGCGTGTTGGAGAGGCTCGACTACCCACTAAGTATGGAGAATTTAAGGCTATTGCATATGAAAGTGATATAGATGATTATGTACATCTTGCACTTGTAAAAGGGGAGATAAAAGAAGATGAGCCAGTGTTAGTAAGGGTTCATAGCCAGTGTTTGACAGGAGATGTGTTTGGATCTTTGAGGTGTGATTGTGGCCCTCAATTACAAGCAGCACTGCAAATGATAGAAAAGGAAGGGAAGGGTATTTTTCTCTACATGAGGCAAGAAGGAAGAGGAATTGGGCTTGCTAACAAGATAAAGGCTTATAGCCTGCAGGATCAGGGAAAAGATACTGTGGAAGCAAACCTGATACTTGGATTTAAACCTGATCTAAGAGACTATGGTATTGGTGCACAGATCCTTGTGGATCTAGGCGTAACCAAGATGAGACTTTTAACCAATAATCCCAAAAAGATTGTGGGATTAGAAGGCTATGGACTGCAAGTAGTGGAAAGGGTTCCCATTATAGGACCTGTTTGCGAAGAAAATTATAAATATTTAAAAACCAAAAAAGAAAAAATGGGACATTTGCTCGATTGCATAAAAGACTAATAATTGGAGAGAAAAATATGCAACATATTAAGACAATTGAAGGAAAGCTCATAGGAAAAGGCCTGAAATTTGCCATTATTGCCAGTAGATTTAATGATTTTATTGTCAGTAGATTGGTTAGTGGTTGTATAGATTATTTGATCAGGCATGGAGTGGAAGAAGATGACCTTGTGGTTATAAAAGTTCCTGGTGCCTTTGAGATGCCTGTTGTGGCAAAAAAAGTTGTAAAAACCAAAAAATTTCATGGAGTTATCTGCCTTGGCGCTGTAATTAGAGGAGCTACTCCACACTTTGATTATGTAGCATCTGAAGTTGCAAAGGGAATCGCTCAGGTTGCCCTTGAGAGCGAAGTAGCAGTGACTTTTGGTGTACTGACAACTGATACCTTAGAACAGGCAATTGAGAGAGCTGGCAGTAAGGCAGGAAACAAAGGAGCAGAGGCAGCACAGGCAGCATTGGAGACTGCCCAGGTACTCAGTCAAATAAATGATATGTAATCCAATGAAAAACAGGGAAACCAAAAAAAGAAAAAGAGGGCTTAGGACCAAAGGCAGAGAACTCGCCCTGCAGATGTTGTTTAGTTTGACATTTATTCCAGAAAATAAAATTAATATAGATAACAAGTTTGAACAATTTTTAGATTCTTTTTTTGACATTAAGGATGGAATAAATCCAAAAGTGATCCAGTTTGCAAAAGAGCTTGTAAGTGGTGTAATAGATCATGTACAAGAATTAGATAAAATTATAGAAGAGCATTCTGAAAATTGGAAGATAGAGCGTATTGGAAAGGTAGAATTGAGTATTTTGCGTTTATCAATATATGAGATGCTATATAGAGATGATGTTCCTTATAAGGTGGCTATCAATGAAGGCATTGAGTTGACCAAAATATTTGCAGAAGAGAAATCTAGGAACTTTATAAATGGAATATTGGACGCTGTAGGGAAGAAGATTTTAAATAAGTATAAAGATAGTGGGGAGAATGAAGATGTCTCAAAAGTATAACCCAAAAGAAATAGAACCTAAGTGGCAGAAGATATGGAATGAAAACAGATACTTCAACTCTACTCATAAGTCAGAGAAACCCAAATATTATGTCCTTGAAATGTTTCCCTATCCCTCTGGTAAGATCCACATGGGGCATGTGAGGGTTTACACCATTGGCGATGTGATTGCCAGGTATAAATGGATGAGAGGATATAATGTTCTACATCCCATGGGATGGGATGCCTTTGGTCTCCCTGCTGAAAACGCTGCAGTAAAAAGGGGAATACACCCAGCCAAATGGACTTTTTCCAATATTGAAGAGATGAAGTCCCAGTTAAAAAGGCTTGGATATTCCTTAGACTGGGAGAGAGAAGTAACCACATGTGTACCTGAATATTACAAATGGGAACAGCTTTTTTTTATTGAACTTTATAAAAAAGGACTGGTATACAGAAAAAAGGCCCCTGTAAATTGGTGCCCATCTTGCCATACAGTGCTTGCCAATGAACAGGTAGAAGATGGGAGATGCTGGAGGTGCTCCTCTGAAGTTGAACAAAGGGAACTCTCACAGTGGTTTTTCAAGATAACTGCATATGCTGAAGAGCTATTAGAATATTTAGACAAATTAGAAGGGGGGTGGCCTGAAAGGGTTTTAACCATGCAGAGAAACTGGATTGGAAAATCAGTTGGAGCAGAAATAGATTTTGAAGTTGAAGGGCTTGATAAAAAGATAACAGTATTCACCACAAGGCCAGATACAATATTTGGTGCAACATTTATGAGCCTTGCGCCAGAGCATCCAATACTAATTGAACTCATAAAAGATATTGAGAATAAAAATGAAATCTTAGACTTTGTTGAGAGTTGCAAAAAGATAGATACCAAGAAAAGGTCCACAGAAGACTTTGAGAAAAAAGGTATATTTACAGGAAGATATTGTATAAATCCCATGACCAAAGAGAAGATGCCAATATTTGTGACAAATTTTGTTTTAATGGAATATGGAACTGGTGCTGTTATGGGGGTTCCTGCCCACGATCAAAGGGATTTTGAATTTGCAAAAAAATATAACCAGAAGATTATAGTGGTAATTTCACCTAAAGACAAAGAGTTAAAGGGTGAAGAGTTAGATAAGGCGTATACTGATCAAGGATATTTAATAAACTCTGGCGAGTTTGATGGACTTTTTAATGAAGAGGCAAAATGGAAGATTGTAGAATATCTGGAAAAACAAAATAAGGCAAAAAAAACAATAAATTATAGACTTAGAGACTGGAATATCTCTAGGCAGAGATATTGGGGCACGCCAATACCAGTGATCTATTGTGATAAGTGTGGAATTCAACTTGTGCCTGAAGAGGATCTACCTGTGGTCTTGCCTTTAGATATCCAGCCAAAACCAGATGGAAGATCTCCTCTTCCGGAATCAGAATCATTTGTAAAAACCAAGTGTCCACGCTGTGGCGGTGAAGCCAGACGTGAGACTGACACCATGGATACATTTGTGGAATCTAGCTGGTATTTTGCAAGGTACACAGATGTAAAGAGTGACACTGCTCCATTTAATAAAAAGGCCTTGAAATATTGGATGCCTGTTGATCAATATATTGGCGGGATAGAACATGCCATACTCCATCTTCTTTACTCGAGATTTTTTGTAAAGGCCTTAAGGGATCTTGGTTATTTTGATTTTGATGAGCCCTTTTTAAGATTACTTGCCCAGGGCATGGTGTTAAAAGATGGCGCCAAGATGAGTAAATCAAAGGGCAATGTTGTGGATCCAGATGATATACTGAACAGATTTGGCGCTGATACAACTAGATTGTTTATACTGTTTGCAGCACCACCTGAAAAAGAATTAGAATGGAGCGATTCTGGGATAGAAGGTGCCCATAGGTTTTTGCATAGGGTATGGAACTTAGCACAGGAATTAAAAGATGTATTAATACCAATAGGTCCAGGAGCAAAAATCAAAGGAAAGTTGAGTAAAGAAGCCAAAGACCTAAGGTATAAAGAACATTATACCATCAAAAAGATCACAGAAGATATAGAAGAAAAATATCAATTCAACACTGCAATTGCTGCTATTATGGAGCTTGTAAATGAAATACAAGACAAAAAAGAGAGTCTATTATCAGACAAAAAGGATCTAGAAGTCCTCTCATCAGCATGGTCAACAGTGTTAATAACACTATATCCCATGGCTCCACATATTTGTGAAGAACTCTGGTCTCAAATGGGATATAAGACCCATCTTGCCCAATGTCCATGGCCAGAATATGATAAGGAGGCACTAAAAAAGGAAGAGGTATTAATTGTTGTTCAGGTAAATGGAAAATTAAGGGCAAGGCTCACAGTTTCCGCTGATATTTCAAAACAAGAACTAGAAAAACTCGCCCTTTCCAATGAAAATGTAGTAAAACACATACAAAACAAAAAGATCAAAAAAATAATTATAGTTCCAGGAAAGCTTGTAAACATTGTTGTATAAACAGATATGCAGAAAAAAATTAATATATTTAAAAAAATAAGGGCAATATCCACTATTGCCCTTATTTTTAGTTTTTTTATAGGTTGTGGATATAGATTTGTTGGATCATATGCTTTATCCTTGCCCAAAAATGCAAAAAAATTGACCATTGAGAAGATAAGCAATCCAACTACTGATCCAACACTTTCCCAAACTGTAAGAAGTATTATAATAGATGAGTTTTCAAAAAGAGATAATACTATAGAATGGACAACAAAACAAAATGCTGATGCAAAACTTGTAGTGGATATAGTGGAATATTCAAAGAATACTTTTATTGAAGATCCTGATAAAAATACTTTAAAATCAAATCTCTGTATTATTGTGAGGTTTTATCTCTTTGATAAAGAGGATAAACTTCTATATGACTCAAAAAACATTCAAAAATGTGAATCAATAGGTGAAGCTGGATCAAATAGAAGTGAATCTGATGCAAAAACAAAGATAATCCAGGATGCAATTAGACAAATGATCTTTGGTCTTGATGCAGGATTTTGATCCATGAGACCAGGATTTTATTTTTGTATATGCCCAGATCCAGAGATTATAAAGGATTTTATAGAAAGTGAAATCAAGAAATTAAAAGGCTCATGGGAAAAAAAAGTTGTTTGGGCAGATGATGAAAACCTCCATAAAAATTTTTTTGGGCTTTTCAATGCATCATCTATCATTGGAAAAAAGACAGCACTCATATTAAGAAAGGCCAATACTTTATCCAAAGATTTTTTTGATAAGCTGTCTAAATTTTTAAATAGATTTCATGATGATCTTTTCCCTTTTCTATGTATTGAATCAGAATGGATAAGGGGAAAGCCACCTATACCAAAACATATTTCTTCCCAAAAATATTATTTAGTTGCAGAAAAAAAGGGATGGATCTTTACCCATCCAGGGGTATCCAGTGAATTTTTGAATAAATATTTGAGAGATTGGGCAAATAAACACAATATAATTATTGAACAAGACATATTTTACCTTTTAAAAGAAATATTGCCCAAAGATCTAGCAGGGATAAAAAATGAATTAAAAAAGCTTGAACTTTCATCTAAAGATAAAAAAATTACACAAAAGGATTTAAAAGTTATTTGGCCATCTTTAGATTTTAATGTCTTTGATTTGATAAGTTCCATAGAAGGATTAAAACCTCCTAAGTTAATATGGGAGGCTATTTTAAAAAATAAATTTGATACATATGATGATGTGATTCCAATGTTACATCTAATACTTAGAGAAGGAAGGATATTGTGGCAACTTGTTCATGGGGAAGATGTCTATTTACCATACAAGACAAAACAAGAAAAAATGATGCTTGCAAAAAGAGTAGGCAAAAAAAATATCATTGAAATTTTTAATATTGTATGTGATGCGGATCTAAAATTAAAGACAACCAATTTAACACCAGGTGAGATATTTCAAATGGCAGTTTCTAACCTTCAAAAGATATTTTTAAAAAATGGATAAAACCACAAGGCAGCCAGATTATATTGGACACAGAAAAAGATTAAAACAGAGATTTAAAAAATCTCCAGATAGTTTTCATGATTATGAACTCCTTGAACTAATATTGGGTTATGGGCTCCCTAGAAAAGATACAAAGCCCATAGCTAAAGAGTTGTTAAAACGCTTTGGATCATTGAAAGAGGCATTTTTTGCTCCACAAGAACAATTAAAAGAGATTTCCGGTATCTCTGATGGTCTGGTTTTGTTTTTTCAAGCGATTAAAGAATTGATAAAGAGAATAGAACTTCAAAGCCTTGCTCAAAAAACCTCTATTACACACCCAAAAGATGTATTTGATCATCTGAAAAATTCCATTGGTATGCTGCAAAAAGAGGCATTTTATATATTGTTATTAAACACAAAAAATAAAATCATTAGCTTGGACAAGGTATGTGATGGCACCGTTGACAGGGTAAACCTCTATCCCAGAGAAATAATAGAGATAATAATCAAGAAAAAGGCCGTAAATGTGATACTCATACACAATCATCCTGGAGGTGAGCCACAGCCATCAAAAGAAGACATAGAGATAACAAAAAGACTCAAAAACATATTCAAAGAAATCGATGTCCATGTTTTGGACCACATAATTATCACCCCAAATTCTTATTTTAGTTTTAGAGAAAACAATCTTTTTTAAAAATCAGAATGTAATGGGCTTTATATAGCCCACACTGAAAAAGCCTTTTGTTAAATTGTAAAAAGTTGCGTAATATCATAAGAAGTTTTTAAAAAAATTGGTTGACAAGTTAAAATTAAAAATTTAACACCTCTCCTCTAATGGAGAAACTAAAATATCTCTAGGTTCCCTGTATTCAGGGTGAAACGGGAAGCCGGTGAAAATCCGGCACTGGCCCGCAGCCGTGAGAGGGGACGAAAGCTGGAGATAAAGCCACTCTTGGCACCTTTTGACCACGACTCCTCAAAAATTAAGGAGCTCGGTTAAAGGTGGCAAGGGGAAGGCTCCAGCTCGCCCTGGTGAACATCCCAAAAAGAAAATTTTATTCACCAGGGCGAGTCCTGTTGAATTTCCTTAGGTAAGGTTATTCA
>Ga0256842_1002763_pt1 | contig 12200 bp, 18 predicted proteins | sample 4559240metaG_FD_185973 | JGI IMG/M metagenome (GOLD analysis project Ga0256842, IMG submission 185973) | Hydrothermal vent microbial communities from Guaymas Basin, Mexico - 4559-240 | ecosystem: Environmental > Aquatic > Marine > Hydrothermal vents | place: Mexico: Guaymas Basin | collected...
GAGGGTCTAAGTTGCTTGGCATGATGGGCGCGCTGGTTGTTAAGTATAATAATAGGATATTTAAACTCAGTGGCTTTACCGACCGTGAACGTAGCTTGACTAACACCTCACGAGGCCAGACGGATAACTACGAAGATGCTACGCTTTGGGCGTATGCACATCCTGAGACATCCTGTCCTGATTGGATAGAAGCTACTTATTTTCCCCGAGGTAGTTTTGTCACTTTCCTCTACCGTGAGCTTAGTGATGAAGGTATCCCAAAAGATGCGAGGTATTTTCGTAAATATACCACGTAGCAAATTAACTAGGTTGCTACAGCTAGGATAATTATCACAATACTCATGTTTATCTGCGTGAAATTAGTAACGGGAAGGGAGAAAGCCTAGATATTGTGGTTTTAGAAATAGTTGCTGGTTTAGGTTATCTTGGATGGGATTAGAGGAACGTAAACATAGGAGATAAATTATGAATAGTGACCTAAGTAATATCAAGGTAGGGGATTGGATTTGGACGATTCATGAAGGATGGACTAAAGTTTTAGAGGGTGATTGTGGATGGGAAACCAGCAAGCATTCCTACTATAGTAATGGGAAAGAAAGCCGGCATGATGAATACCCCTCTGCATTTCTTGAGCCACCAGAAGGGTTCAATGCAGGCCCTAAGCCTTGTGAGCTTAAAAAAGGTGACGAGGTATTAGTAGGTAACAGCCCTGTGGAATGTATCGAAAGAAGATATTTTTCTCACGTGGATTCAGAAGGAAACTTCCATTGTTTCCCATTTGGAGAAACAAAATGGACAATGGGGGAAGAGGACGGAAGAACCATAGTGTGGCCATATTATAAGAAATGGGAGGAAATAAATCATGAATAGCGACTTAAGTGGTGTCCAAGTAGGAGATTGGATTTGGACGATTCAAGAAGGATGGGAGAAAGTTGTAGCTACGAAAGGCGTATTAAATAGTTACCCGATAGAAACACGTGCAGCTACGTATACTTTAGATGGAAAAAGTTATTTAAATGCTGAATATCCTTCAGCATTTATTGAGCCTCCAGAAGAATTTAACGCAGTCCCTAAGCCTTGTGAGTTTAAGAAGGGGGACAGGGTATTAGTAGGTGATAGCCCAAAATCTTGTAAACACAGAAGATATTTTTCTCACGTGGATTCAGAAGGAAACTTCCATTGTTTCCCACTTGGAAAAACAGAATGGTCAAGAAACGATGATAGTACTTTTATATGGAAATGTTGTAGAAAGTGGGAGGAGACATGAAAATAGTAAAAGTAATTGAAGGGTTAAAGGTGGCTTATTCACACAAAGACGGACATTGGTTATATTTTACAGTCAACGGAAAGTGTAGTCTGATGAATGTTGAAAGCTCTGCTGCTCTTGAATCGTGTAAAATAACACTTATTGAATGGATCGATAAAGTTTTAAAGGAGAGTAAGGGAAAGGAGGAGGACTAGATGGATAAAGGGATAGCTCAATTCCAGAGCCTGAGTCGTTGTGAAGCTACTCAGGTGCAGACAGAAGTTGCTAGGGCAATCCTTCATGCCTATGAAGTTGGTTTTAATCTCGCAGTAGGTTATCACGATAAACCTCTTGATGATTTAATGACAGCCCATCGAGACACACTAGAATCTATTGGATTTGGTCATATATCATTTACAGATGCTATGCGACTGATAGAGAGGCAAGCGAACAGATGAGATTTGCAATTACATCTTTTCAAAAATGGCTATTAAGAGTTATTGCAAGAAAAATAGTCATCCAGAGTTACGTACACAAACAAAACATTGTTGAATATTATGGTATTTTAACCGAAGCAACAAGAAAAGAATTTAGAGAAGATAATAAGATTACTCTTGATGATTTCCTTGTCGAATGTCACAAGATAGCTTTAGACAGATAACGTTTTAGATAACCGGTGGCGACTAACTGGCACAATAATTAACGACAAGCACCTTCCATCCGAGTTTATTTGCTTGTTAAGTGTTTGAACTGGAGATTTATATGACTAGCAACGTGTTTATCACTCCCGAAGAACTCAAAAACTGTATTTGTTCACAAGAAGAACTTGATGAAGCTGTTCGTTACGGTCATAGGGTTAATGTGAAAAGCATTGATGGCAAAGCAATAGCCTATTTCTACAAGGGGAAAACTTACTTAACTGAAATCACTTTAAACACCTAACGTTTAGTTGAGCTGACTTGCTTGCGCGTTCCAGTTGATTGCATTGTTAGATTCCGAACGGAGACGAAAATGATTGATACAAATATTTCTTTAAATATGGAAAACCCAAAAAAGTCTTTTGATGAAGTTTGCCTTGCAAGGTGCTGTGTAATGGCAACCGAAAGTCTAAATCCAGAAGAGTTCGACAGCTTTATTATTGCTTACAATACACTGATTGGTAGACGAGCCTTGCAAAACAAACCAATACATCATGAAGATTAATATCTAGCAACATAACAGTAAAGTAAACAACAGTTTCCCCAGCCTGAGCAATGGTGCGTTGTGCGGGTTTATCTATTTGCTCTTACATCTACAGGCCGGGAATTTCAAAAAGAGAAAGCACGTGAAGGTATAACTTAGTTAAAGCACTTGGTGATTATTGCAATACAATATAGCCAGACGCTAAACTCAGGAGACTACAAATGAATGATTTAATAACAGCAACACAACGTGAGATCATTAGAATAGAAAAAATGATTACCGAAACCAAGTCGATGTTCCCCGACAGCAAGGCTTCTTTTGTTATTTATGAATTATTACTCACACGAGCCAGAGAAGCCATAGCCACCAGTGATACTACGCTTCTCATCCGGTTATTACCAGAACTAAAAGCTGCTTAGCATTTAATAACCCATAGCCTTGAGGAAACTCATGATTAAATTAACCGAAGAGCAACTCGCGGTAGTAAAATCTATTTTATCTGCCTTAGGACACCACGATGAAGTGCATATTCGCGGAGCTGCGGGAACTGGAAAGACTACTATTCTAGAAGAAATAGCTAATCAAGTCAACTATGACAACGTGGTTCTTACTGCACCGACCAACAAAGCTGCGAAGATTATCGCAGAGAAAACCGGTCGACACGCAATTACCATCCACAAGTTGCTTAAGTTAGTCATCAAAGATGAAGAAGATAAACAGATGCTTCGAATAGGTGGTGAGGCTGGTTTTGATCCTGATGAGACTATGTTAGTTATCATCGATGAAGCGTCTATGCTGGATAAAAAACTCATGGCTATATTGCATGAGATCCAAGAGCGTCATGGATTAACCAAAGTCCTCTATGTCGGTGATCCTTATCAACTTAATCCAATTGGTGAGGACATCACCGAGGCGTTTAATTGCTCAGGAATCGAGTTGAAGACTATTATGCGTCAGGCTGCGGATAATCCAATTATAAACCTAGCCTACGCATTCAGAGACGCACAGACAGGAGGTAAGAATACTCAAGTCCTGACTAAACCCTTCGCTGATGGTGAACATATCTTCCATCATCGCAGTTTCTCACAGTTCATGGCTAAGTATCTTAACGAGTTCTCCGATGGTATCGAGACTCATATGGTCGCGTGGAGGAATGATCGGGTAAGTATGTTGAATAATTACATCCGTAAGAAGCTCTATGGTGAGGAAGCCAGTGAGCCATTCTTGCTCGGTGAGGAAGTCATGCTTTACTCCCCGTATCAGGAGTTTCATAACGGGAAACAAATAACTATCCTTGATAACTCAACATTCGCAACAGTAGTAGATGTCAACTATGCCCAGAAAGTCGTCAAAGACATTCCGATTGACTCGATCATCCTGACTCTCGATGTCGACGGACAGACTTACCAACTCGTCACACCGAAAGATCAAATCGAGGTGGATGAGTTTCTCAGGAGCATCGCAGCTAAGGCGAAGCAAGTGGAGAACCCTGCTGAGCGCAGTACGATTTTCAAGGATTACTATTATCCCGTAAAAAACTTATTCACCACAATCAAACCAGCGCATGCTATGACTAGCCATAAGTCTCAAGGCAGTACATGGGAATCGGTCTTTGTGGATATTGCTGATATTAATGCAAATCGCAATATCCAAGAACGCTACAGATCATGCTACGTGGCTGTAACACGCAGCTCAGAAAGGTTGCATATTTATGGAAGATAACATAGACTACACAATCAATCAATGTTGCCATCTTGACTATGGCAAAACAGCTCCGATGGAATATGGTATGTTCTGTGTCCGTGATCCTGAGATGATTATTTTAATCACTAACTATGACTGTGCTAGATGTGAGCATTATAAACTAAAGGAATCTAAATCATGCAAGTCACCCCGTTGACAGCTGTGCAAGTGTTGGTGCAGTTATTTGTGCTGTACCAGCTTATTATATTCAAATCCACCCAAGGAGCAAAGTTATTCATTCTATGTTGCTTTACTCTTGCAGGGACATTTGATCTAATTATCCCGTATCTAATCTGGCTATTTTCATAGGAGTCTTTCATGATTCACACATTCCTCACACTTGATAACATGACTCAAGAAGAATTAGACAACACAGAGCAGACCTTGTGCGAGATCCATGAGCAACATACACGAAGACGTTTCGCTCAAATTGCTAGAATCCTCTGGATGCAAGAACGCTACTTAGCTGCTGTTGCCACAGACGAAAAGCCATGTGGCTACGCAGCAAACCAGACATATATTGACTTGGATAACTCCGATGAAGCTTAAATTACCAAAACGAGCACGAAGAAAATTCGCACCTCAGCCGAAGATACTCTTAGATGGTACTATTCCTAGACCACTTCATGGAGTTAATCCTCGATCAATTAAAGGCAAAGCGTGGTGGGATAGACAGAGAAAAAGAGCCTACGAGCATAATAACTACCATTGTCACGCTTGTGGAGTACATAAGCGTGATGCACGTATATTCTCTTGGCTAGAAGCACATGAGATTTATGAAGTTAATTATGAAAAATGCACAATGAAATTCAAAGGTGTAGTTGCTCTCTGCCACGCGTGTCATTCTATAGTCCATGCAGGTAGAACCACTCAGTTATATCTAAACGGTCAAATTGACCATAGGAGGTTGAAATTATTCGTCACCCATGGGGAAGGGATATTCAAACATTACAACATAACTCCTCCGGTAGCTTTTCGTTTCATGCAACTTATCGAAAGTGGTATGTCTACAACTGGTGCAGCGGATGTTGTGGACAAAGAATATACAACTAATCCACTTGACATGCGCTCATGGAATCGTTGGAAGTTGTATTTTAACAACAAAGCATATCCACCGAAATATAAATCCCATCGTGAATGGTCGGATCATTATTCAAACTGGCAAGAAGGAGATAACTAATGAGATACATAACTCATGAGCTATATAACCACTCACTCTATGGAGCATAGTTTGATATGAAAGACTTAGTAAAAAACCGATTAATCCTAGGATCTAAAGTCGCTATTGTAACTGACACGCCTAGTAGTATGGATATAGTCCGTAAGAGGCTGCTTAGTGATAAAACCGCACAAATTATGCTAGGTAAATTCGCAGCAGCAGGGATTGATTACACGCAGGCTAGCTTTCTCAGTGTAGCCCAAGTTCGCCATACACGAGTGCAATACATAACCAGTGCAGAACGCAGAGCATGGGAAGAATTACTCCGGCGTGACTTAGCTATCGTGCAACCGAATGTAATTATCGCTGTTGGTGAAACCGCGCTTCGCGCTTTGACCGACCATGCTAATGTAGAAAAATACCGTGGTGCACCTACTTCATGTAAGTTATACTCTCCTTGTGTAGTTATGCCAATTGAGCACCATTCGTTATTTTTCTCCTCTCCTTCATGGCAGCCATTAGTGGATTTCTATGCACAGAAAATAGCTCGTTACCAGCATAGCCCTCTCAGCCCGTCAATCCCAGTGGAGACAGTCGTGACTTATGATGAAGCCCTCCTGCGACACGAGCTACTTAACCTAAACCCTGAGAGCTATCTTGCTTTCGACATTGAGTCCTCTATGGCAGAGATGACTTGTATAGGCTTCGCGAAGGAAGAAGATCGTGCATTCGTCATTCCTCTTGTCCGACTTCCAATGAATAAGTTTGTTCCTATGCTTCGCCTGATTGATGAGATACTTAGATCCCCTGTGAAGAAGGTTGCTCAGAACGGCAATTTCGACATGACTTATCTCGGGTATAACTACAGGGTGAAGGTTGAGAATTATGCATGGGATACTATGCTGGCTCATCATTCTATCTTTCCAAATCTACCTAAAGACCTTGGCACAGTTGCAAGTATCTATACTGACTCTCCTTATTGGAAAGATGACGGAAAGCAATGGATGATGCCATACGATCAAATCAACTGGGATCAATTCTTCGACTACAACGGGAAAGACTGTACTAACTTGATAACTATCCAACGAGCACAGCAGGAGTTACTAGCTGCCCGTGAAACTGAGGCTACTTTCCAACGAGAGATGGATTTATGCAAACCTCTTGTTGCTATGGAGATGACTGGGATAGCTATTAACCAAGACAAAGTAGAGGAACTTAAAACCGAGACAGAAGGACTTATTCACAAATGGCAGTTATTCCTAGACACGTTGCTAGGCGACTTAGCTATTAATGTAGCTTCGCCAGATCAAGTTAAGAAACTTTTATACGACCAACTCAGGCTGCCAAAGCGAATCCGTGGGGGCAAGTTAACCACTGATGTCGATGCACTGACCAGTCTCATTCCACTCAATCCGATTGTCTTGAAGTCTATAATGATCCTCAAGACACTCAAGAAAGAGTTCTCGGAGTACAAGGTCAAGCTGTCCCCCGATGGGAGAATGAGATCGACATTCAAACCTGCTGGTACAATGACAGGTCGACTTGCCAGCTCGAAAAGTATCCTCGATGGTGGAGTCGGGACTAACTTTCAGAATCGTACTAAGAAGATCAGAGTGTACTTCGAACCAGATGACCCAGAGACACAAGTCTTGGTTAATATTGACTATTCGAAGGCTGAGTCATGGATTGTTGCAGCCTTAGCTGAGGATCACAAGATGCTAGATGCGCTGTACGGAGAAGATTTCCACTCAGCTAACGCATCAGCGATTCTTGGTAAACCAGTTACGAAGGCAGATTATTCTGACCGTCAGCTAGGGAAACGGATTAGCCACGGGGCAAATTACCGTATGACGCCATTTTTATTGCAAAAAGTACTGCTCAAAGATGGTTATACTTTCACCAAGAGCGAAGCTCATGAACTCATGGAGCAATACCATATCGCTTATCCGAATATCCGTGCGGTTTTTCATCGCCGAGTAGAAGAGCAGCTTAAACTAGACAGAACTTTGACTAATTGCTATGGGCGAAAGGTGACATTCTGGGATCATTGGAGTGATGCCTTACTTAACTCCGCCACAGCATGGGAGCCACAAGGCACAGTAGGTGATTTGACTAACACAGGATTGATTAATATCTACAACAATGTTCCAGAGGCTAAGTTAAAAATCCAAGTTCATGATAGCGTGGTTTTTCAACTCGACAAAGAGTTGCTTAATCAAACCATGATAGATAGACTTTCAGAGTGTATGTTACAAGAGATGACCATCAATGGTATCACATTCACTATTCCTATTGACATTGAGATCGGCCCTAACTGGCTTGACTTAACTGACTGGGAGGATGTTAAACATGAATACGCAGCCTAGACCAACTATGCTATATCGCTATGATGCAATTAACGTATCCACTAATTCTGATTTCCCCGACATAGAAATCCGACTAAGAACATTCAAGATAACTAAGCATACATCGAAAGGTGTCTGGATAGCTCCAGGAGATATGGTTTACAATTCACATACTAGATGGGTGAGTAATTCTGCTAAGAAACGCTTCGCTTATCCTACAAAAGCCGAAGCACTTGAATCATTGCACTATCGTAAATATCGCCAAGTTGAGATCGTCTCATGGCAACTGCGCTGTGCAGAAGTAGCACTTGCCCAGATAGCCACTATGAGGGAGACTACTAACCCCGATCTGATTAGTCCCATACCAGATATATAAATCCCATACCATATTGACAGACCATAGTGGTCATGCTATACTCACGGTCTATCTAAGGAGTAACTTATGATTATTGGAATCAGTGGACGTGCTGGAGTAGGAAAATCAACCTTAGCAGAAGTAGCTGTAGAAAAATATAACTTCGTCAGAGTTAGCTTTGCTTCTTTACTAAAAGAAGAGCTTATCACTTGGCTACATGAACGGGAGTATGATTTCAATCCCGAAGCATTCTATGGAGATGACAGTGAAAAGCAATGTATGGTTATCTTGCCAGAGACGCATGAGTTGCCTAGTAGCATAGTTACATTTAACCCGATTTATCATACTCACATGGTTAGTTATAGGCAACTTATGCAATGGTTCGGGGATAAGCGTAAAGTAGATAACCCTGATTACTGGCTCCAGAGGCTTATGGAAACAGTAGATTTCAGTGTGGATATAATCATAGACGATGTACGATTCGTAAATGAAGCTGCGCTTATCCAAGCTCTCGGAGGTATAATTGTCCGTATAAACTGGCCAGCTAGACTAACTAACTCCACACATTTATCAGAGACTCAAATGGATAACTTTCCAACCTTTGACTCGGTTATCACAAAAGACGATAATATCAGCCTTCTTGAGTTTCATGATGTCTGCATAGACCATCTTAATCTATGGCTCGGGCGCATGGATGAAACTAACCGAGCCAATCACGCGACATCAACATTCAACCTATCCTCTTTGCGAGTTACCCATGACAGACTTAAATAACCCTCACATGACCCCTGAGTTACGCTTGAAGTTGTATCTCATGGAGCATGGATACCCGACAGAGAATATCCCGCTTATTCTCCGCTATTGTCCCCAGTTACTTCAACGGTTTACGATAGAGCAGATAGCCATTGCTGCGTTGACTGATGTGAAGTTATTCACACCTGTGAAGTCGACAATTTATATCCGGCCATTTATCTTCACCGCAGCAAGACAAGACCTTGAGCGAGGAGAAACTATAACTGATTTTATCGAGCAAGCTATGTCTATCTTCGCAAATGAAACAATAGAGCTGACTTTCTCCGAGATGATCCAGTCTATCCTCAGCGAGAAAGGATTATCTCATGATAAATGACTACCTAGAATACACAGCCAACTCAGCCTCTCCGGAGTCATATAACGCATGGGTGTTTTTATCTATGGTAAGCTCGGTAGTTGGAAAAAAGTCGTTCATTCGATGTAATTATTTCAATGTCTACCCAAATCTATATCTCATTCTCGCCTCACAGCCGGGAGTTGGGAAGAAATCTACTGCTATGAGGGTCGGACGTAACATAGTCTCTGATGCAGAGCTGGATGTCAAATATAGCAATGACTCCCAGACGCCACAGGCACTTATGCTTGAGATGGAGAAGTCATTTAATGTCATCCAGACACCGAGCGGTAGTATGTATGGCAGCTCTGCATTAACTGTCCTAGCTAGTGAGCTAGTTAGCCTTTTATTCTCCGGCCCTGTTATGGTTGATTTTCTAACTGACATCTATGACTCAGATAGGAAGTTCGAGTATAAAACAAAAAACATGGGGACAGTTACAATCAAGAATCCCTGCTTGAATATTCTCGCAGGAGTCACGACTGATTCACTTAATGCTCGTGTTATCCGTGATGCGACCGCAGGTGGATTCATGTCTCGGAGTATAGTTATCTATGATAACAATGTCAGACCATCTAGTGCATTTGACATGCCAAGTCAATCACAACTAGCTGCTCGGCAACGTGTAGTAGATCGCTTCACACAGATAGCGGATGTATATGGTGAGATGTCATTCACCTCCACAGCTATTAAGCTCTATCAAGCGTATGAAAAACGAGAAGACCTTGCACTGCAACAAAATCAGATGAATGTAGAATTTCGCTCGCGTAAACCTATCCATGTGCTGAAAGTAGCTATGCTGCTCGCGGCAAGTAATCTAACGACAAAAATAACAGAAGAGTGCCTTACTCACGCTATGACATTACTAGAGCGAGTCGAAGAGAATATGAAATTCATCCATATGAGTTCTGGCAGTCATAAAAACGCAGAGATCCACTCTCGGATAATCCTCGCCCTTGGGAAAGTAACCAGCATAGACTACGCAGATATACTCTCGCACTTCATGAGCAACACTGACGAAGAGACATTTGAGAAGAGTGTGGCTACGCTGGTAAACGTAGGCTGGATTAAGATAAACATCGACACATCATGCAAACCCGCTAAACAGACTCTTGTGCTGACTAGCAAAGGGAAAGAAATGTTCCATAAATACCAATAACGCACACTCATCTATGAAAGGTATGACTATGCCACAAGAAGCCTACCCCTGTGCAGGATGTGATGTCCTGACGACTCGTATTAACTATGCCCACGAACTCCCTAGCTGTTCACGAGAATGTGATGAACTTCTCGATGCAGTCAACTACATAACCCCTGCTGATGAAAAGGAAAACCCAGACCATGAATGAACGTATTCATAACGTAGCCAACAGACGACTATTACAAAAGAATGCCACCGGAGAAGTCATAGAAGACATAACCGGCATGTTCTCTCGTGTGGCTAACCACCTAGCTACGTCAGATGCAGAACTAGCTACATTCAATGCTTTGATGACAGATAACTACTTCCTCCCTAATTCTCCTTGCTTAGTCAACGCTGGAGTTCCTGATCGACCGAATCAACTCTCAGCATGTTTTGTCCTCGGTGTTCCAGATAGCATAGAAGGTATCTATGACACACTGAAAGAAACCGCACTTATTCACAAAAGCGGAGGAGGGACAGGGTTTAGTTTTTCTAACATCCGACCTACAAACTCAGCAGTTCAGTCTACTGGTGGAGTAGCATCTGGGCCAGTGAGTTTCATGAAGGTCTTTGATGCCAGCACAGAGGGGATTAAACAGGGTGGAGTTCGCCGAGGAGCTAATATGGGAGTCCTCCGCGTTGACCATCCAGACATCATGGAGTTCATAACCTGCAAAGATGATGGAGTCACGCTGCAAAACTTTAACATCTCTGTCGGGATAACCAACGCCTTCATGCAAGCGTTAATCGAGCGTAGGGAATACACCCTCTATGATCCACGGACTAAGCAGCCTCATAGCAAACTTAAAGCCAAAGATGTACTTGACGCTATTGTAGATTGCTCATGGCGTACTGGAGATCCTGGGATTATATTCATAGACCGGATAAATGACCATAACCCATTGATTGGTGATAACAATGAAATTGAAGCTACTAACCCGTGCTTACATCCAGACAGTATGGTTGAGACAGTAGAAGGCAGAATACGTATTACTGATATAACAGAACCAACTAAAGTGTACTCTATGCACAAAGGTCAGCTGGTTCTGCGTAAATGCAGTGCAGCTTTTTGTACTAAGAAAGATGCTAAAGTGCTAAAAATCACGTTGGCATCAGGGAAAGAGCTAGTATGCACACCAGACCATCTAATCCACACAGATGATGGTTGGGTTGAAGCACAACAATTAGTAATAAATAAGAGTAAGGTAACACACTTATGCAGATCTTCTAAAGGGCATGCATGGTCTAGAGTTAAACTCAGCACTCAGGCATATTATACACCAGAACATAGACTAATAGCAGAAGCACCAGATGATATGGACGTGCATCATATTAATGGTGATAGCTTTGATAATAGACTGTCAAATTTACAAGTGCTTAGTCATGGAGAACACTCAAGAATAACGTGTAATGATACATGGGTTCAACCAACTGTGCGTGATGCACAAGGGCATTGGGTAGGTGAAGGCATAAGATACCAACCGAGACAAATGCTATCTATGCCAGATGAATTACGTTCTGGTTTACGCTATGGAAGACGCGTAATAAAGATAGAAGACTATGGTGTGTCAGATGTATACGACTTGACTGTAGAAGAAACACATAATTACATAGCAGATTTCATGGTAGTACATAATTGCGGCGAGCAACCTCTAGCTCCTTATGAAGCCTGTGGACTAGGTAGCATAAACCTAGCTCAACTTGTCAATGCTAATGGCGTGTTTGACTATGACAAGCTTCGCCAAGTAACAATGGATGCAGTGTTATTCTTGCACCGTATGATGAAGAAGAGTGAATATCCAAACGAGAAGATTGCTAAACGTGTTCATGACTCGGCTAA
>Ga0256842_1002764_pt1 | contig 12183 bp, 9 predicted proteins | sample 4559240metaG_FD_185973 | JGI IMG/M metagenome (GOLD analysis project Ga0256842, IMG submission 185973) | Hydrothermal vent microbial communities from Guaymas Basin, Mexico - 4559-240 | ecosystem: Environmental > Aquatic > Marine > Hydrothermal vents | place: Mexico: Guaymas Basin | collected...
AGATATAGTTCCTAATGATAAAGCTACTAAGCTTGATAAAACAATTTTTTTCATATTATTTGGTTTCCTTTTTTATGTTTGTGGCGAAATTATAGAATGTAACGATTACAAAAGGGTTACAATATATCTCTAAAATGTAACCATAGTGAAACCAAATTTATATATAATGCCAACATCAAAACTTATAATAAGGATAACTTCAATGACTAAGTTACTTTCAATCGCATTAGCAAGTACAGTTGCATTTACATCTTTAAGTGCAAACGATGTATTAAAAGGTAGTGGAGCATCTTTTCCATATAGTGTATACCAAAAATGGATAAAAGCTTACAATAAAGAGACTGGTATAAAAGTTGACTACATCAAAAAAGGTTCTTCAAAGGGTATCAAAGATGCTAAAAAAAGAGCTGTTGATTTTGCAGGAACAGATAAACCTTTAAGCCCTAAAACTCTTAAGAAAAACTCACTTTATCAGTTTCCAGCAGTAGTTGGTGCTATCACTATGGGTTATAATTTTCCAAATGTGACTGATTTAAAATTGAGTCGTAAAGCTATCGTTGCTATTGCAGCTGGTAAAGTAAAATATTGGGATAATAAACTTATAACAGAAGCAAATAAAGATATAAAATTTCCTCATGAAAAATTAACTTTTGTTCACCGTGCAGATGGTAGTGGTACAACATATAACTTTACATACTATCTAAGTAAAGTTTCTAAGGGTTGGAGAAAAGCTTATGGTGCTAAAAAATCTCTTAATTGGCCAGGAAATCAACATATAGGTGGTAAAACTAACTCTGGTGTTGCAGCACTTTTACTTCAAACTAAATACACTGTTGGTTATATAGATTATGCAGATGCTAAAACAAATGGCATCAAAATGGCTACAGTTGAAAACAAAGCTGGTAACTACATCAAACCAACTTTAAAATCTTTTCAAATTGCAGCAGAAAAAGCTACACTTAACCCTAAAAAAGATTTTTATTCTATCATAGCTGACCCTAAAGGTGCTGATTCTTATCCAATGGTAGCTGCTACTTTTATCTTAGTTCCATCAGAAAAAACTGAGAAAAACAAAGAGGTAACTAAATTTTATGACTGGTGTTATAAAGATGGACAAGATATAGCTAAAAGTTTAGGTTTTGTTCCTTTACCAGATACTTTAACTAATAAAATTAGAACTTATTGGGAATCAAAAGGTATCAAATAGTTTTTAACCTCATAATGAGGTTAAAACTTTTACCCCTACAAATATAACTCCTAAAAAAGCTACAGAAGATACAAATACCAAAGCTGTTACAACTCTAGGATTACAATCATACAAAGAAGCAAGATTTACATTTGCAACAGCAAGTGGCATCAATAGTTCTATAAAAATTATCCCTTTTATCATAGAGTCTAGTTCTATATTGTGAAGAATTAAAAATGCAATGGTTGGCAATAGTATAAACTTAAAACTCAAAATCCAAATAACAAGAGTTTTATTTATCTCTTTAATCTTAGTCCCATAAAGGTATATACCAAACAAAAAGAGTTGCATAGTCATAGAAGCATAAGCACCCATCATCAAGGTATTTAAAACTATAGGTGATGGTTTGTACTCATATACACTAAGTGTTATGGCGATAATGGCTGCCCAAAGTATAGGAAGTTTTACGATGTTTAAAAGTGATGTTTTTGTATCGTAAGTTCCACGAGAATAAAAGTAAACCCCTATAGTGTAAACCACAAAAACATTTACAAGATTTATAACTGTAGTATAGGGTATAGAAGCTTCACCAAATATAGCTATATTTATAGGGATGCCAAGGTTTCCAGTATTTCCTATGATAGCTGATACGGTAGCTATAGAGTACTCTTTTTTAGACTCAAAAAGAAGTTTTGCACCCATAGCAGATATAACAACTACAACAGCTACAATCCCTAAGTATATAGATGGTGCAAAAAGAAGTGTTATATTAACAGGGTGTAGTAAAAGTCCCCAAAAAGTTAAAAAAACTTGTAAAAAGTAAACATTTATAAGTGTTATAGTTTTATCATCTATCTGTTGTTTAAAGCTCATCTTTGCTATAAAGCCCATAACTATAAATATATATACACTGATGATTGAGAAGATTATTGAGTTCATAAATTATATATAGGCTTCTTTTCTATGTTTTATATTTACAACTATGATTTTATCATCAACTATATCAAATAATACTCTATAATCTCCAATTCTAAATCTTTGTGGAGGATAATAATCTTTTAGTTTTTTAATATTTTTCAATATTCTAAGTACAATTTGTTTATCTATCTTTTTTAAATCTTTTTTTGCACTTTCTTGAATAGATACAATCATCTAAATTCTTTCATAATTTCATCAAGTGAGTAAGTTTTTTCACCGTTATTTCTAGCTTTTCTAGCTTCTAGTATATACTTAAAATCATCATCACTTTCCACTATCTCTTCAATATCTAAACTATCACCAGAACTATTTTTATTTAATATTTTTATATCATTTTTAAAATTTTCTAAAAAGTATAGTATCTTATCTGCTACACTATCATTTATATCTATTGTAAGTGTCATTATTATCTCCCAAAATTGAATTATTTAATAATATATAATTTGTTTCATATTATATATAAATTTATATTCACCTGCTTCATATTGAGTAATGCTTATATCCCAATAATTTTCTAAAGCCATACCTAGTATTATACTTAATGCTTCAGGCATAGCATGTGCAATTGTAAATTTTGAATACCTCGTTTGAAGTTTATTTATAATGCTATATATTTCACTAGCATACTCTACCCAATCATCTTCATAGGGAATAGTTCCATTTGAATTTAGAGTAATTGTTACAGTATTTACAAAATTATTTAATGATAAAGCATTATAATTAACTAAATGACTAGCAGAATTTATAATAATTAAAATTTCATTAATATTAGTATCTATTATAGATTCTTTTATTGTATATCTAATAGATTCCATTCTATTTTCTTTGTATCTTCTATCTTTTATATCTGCAATTTGTTCAAAAGTATTTTTTGCATCGTTATTTTGGTATATAAATAAACCTTCTGTTCGAAATAAAGTACCTATAATAAAACCAATTGAGGGTTTTTTGTAATATGCTAAATGAAACTTTACTCTACCATCTAATTTTTTTTCTAATTTATATAAGTCATATTTAATTATCCTTATAAAACTCATTAATCTATCAAAATCATATATATCTCCAATATATTCATAAATATAATCATAAATATCTATTGAGTGATATTTTTTTAAATCTAACTCATAATTATTTCGTAAAGTAATTTTTCCTATCTCTTTTAAAAGCATATTTAAAACATATTTTATATTTGTTCCACCATCAACTTTTATAACAATTGGTATATGTATAATCTCATTATTAAACTTTTTTTGTGTTTTTAATTCATCATATAATCCGAATAAAAATAAAATAAATAAAAAACCTGATAAAATCCAATACAAACTACCACCAATAGCATCTGCAAATGGGCTAAATATTAAAGCAAGTAAACCTGCTGTTTGTATATAAGTATTATCAAATATATTTTTAAAACTACTTAACATTTATTCAAAGCTATTATAAATTTCATCTAAATAATCTTCAAAAAGTGATAGAAGTTTTACTTGCATACCTACAAATGCTTTAGTATCATTATTCCTTGGTATTTTTTTACTACCTTTTAATATAATTAAAACATCACCTATAGATAAACCATAATCTATCCATCCATCTTTTAATATTTCATGACCACCAAAATGATGTCTTAATGTATCTACCATCTGAACAAAAGTATGCTCTTTAGCAAATTTATTTGGTAACTTACTCAAATTTTTAGTTCTATTTTTGACTATATCAGAACTACCTTCAAAGATTAATTTATAAAGAGTACTTGTAAAAATAGTAAATTTAATACCATTATCACATATAGTTTTAAGTTCAGATGTTATATTTGCATTTCCATACATATCAAAATATTGTGGCTTTTGATAAGACATACAATTTTTATTTATTATAGTTAACAATTCTACAATATTATCAACCATTTTATTAGTATTGATTTCCTGTTCTTCTTCATAGATAATTTTTTGTTTAAATGTATTATTTTTATCTATTATTTGTAATATATTATCTCTATTAGTCTGTAAATATTTTTCAAATAGTTTTACTTTTATTTTATATTTAGAATCTATAATTTCATTTTCTAATAATTCTTTAATAATATTATTATTTATATTTACATTTTCATTATTAGCTATTTTTACTAAAATATTAAGTCTATTATATGAATGTTTTTTATCTTCACCATGACCAAAACTATATAGGTTATCAAAGAAATCTATACCCTCTTTTGTATTATCATTTTTTACTATAAAATCTATTGCTTTTTCTACAACAAAATTGGTTATAAAGTTATTTTTTGTATCATTAAGAATTTCAATAATTTCTTTACAAATTCTTTGAATAAAATATGGACTATATGCACTATAATTTAAAATTAATTCTACAGAATCTTCTAAATATCTACTCCTACCATCAATCATTCTAATTGGATTTACAATCAATTCTTTAGCAGCTTCTTTTTTTAGATATGTTATCTTAATTTTTTCTATAGAAGAAAATTGATTTGCATATTCTGCAATAAATTGTTTAGCAGTATTTTGCCCGATAAGAATAGACTTAAATAAATTTTTATCTACTAAGGCTCTCCAGTTCTCCATAAACCTTTCATCAAATTTACCTTTTTTGATGCCATCATAAACCGAAGTAAATTCATCTATTAATAAAACTATAGGTTTATTATCTAAATATTTTTCTGATATTTTTATAAAATTTGACAACATAACTATAGTTGAAATAGACATCATATTTATATTTGTTTTATCAAATAAACTCATAGAAGTAGTGTTAAAATAATATTGATTTAATTCAAGTGCAATAGTATTAATTAACTCTGATAAACTGTTTATTTCACCCATACTAAATTTTATAGCAATAAAATCATTTTGAAGTAATTGTTCTTTTAGGTGATATGCTATAGATGATTTACCAGCTCTTTTTTGACCATAAAACATAATGGAGTCAACTCTATTATGTTTTATATTTTCACTTAATTTCTTAATTTCTTCATCTCTTCCTATAAACATGCTCTTATCTTTTACTTCATGTCCAACTCTATAAACATTATCAATATTTTCAAAATTTTCTATATTTCTTTTTATATTTTTCTCTATAAAAATTTCTTCTGATGATGTAATCGTATCATATGAGATAATAAATCTAATAGTTGATATATCTTGTTTATCTATAATAAATTCTTTTGAAACTTTTTCATCTCCCAAAAGTCTTGGTATATAAAAATCTTTTATTAATTTACCATCGATACTTTCTATTTTAATGAAAATTTTTGTTGCTTCAGATGATAGTTTATCATTATAAATAGTAAATTGAGTACCAGTAGGTAAATAAATATTTAAATTTGGTAATGAATTTTTTATAAATTCTTGTTCATAAGTTTCTAATTTTTGCAATAAAATTCTTAAATTATCATTTAATAATCCATATACTAAAAAAGAGGTACTTTCTTTAACTTCCTTTTGTAGTTCGTAAATATCATTGAAAATTATTTTTATAAAATTTTGTTTTTCTGTAAATGCATTAAAGATATTTATTTTTTCAACAAATTGTTTTATAATATTTTGATATTTTTTTAATAACTTTTTGTCATCATTTAGATAAAAATTAAAATTGAACTTATCAATATTTAGTAATATTGCATTTTCAGATAATTTATAACTATTTATAATCCTTATAGTTTTTATATTGTCATTAGTATTAGATAAAAGTTGTTGAGTAAAAGAATCAATAAAGTCATTTGAATCATATAAATTGTATATTGATTTTACTATTTTATTAATTTTATTTTTTTCTTTATTATTTAGTTGTTTAAATAGTATTTTAACTATATTATTAAGGCTTAAAGCTAATAATATTTTAGTAATATCATTAGCTTTATTAGTATTTATAATTTTTATTAATGATTGTTTAGTATTTTGCTTTAAAGGCTTATTAATTCTATGAGATTGAGTTTTTAAAATAGAACAAAGAAAAATATTTATTATAGATAAGAGATGTTCATCTTTATTTATATATAAGAAATAAAATAATGATAATGATATTGCTTTATCAAACTCTTCTAAAAAATTATATGCTTTTATTTTATATACAATACTGTTTAAAAAATATTTTTCTTTTTCTAATATATATTTATTTTTTATATTTTTATTTTCTAATATCGTTGCTATTTTATAAGCAGTTATCGCATATTTTGATTTAATCTCAAAATTTTCACTTTCTTGCATTTTTATTACTGTATTTTCTAAATTATTTATACTAAACTGTTCTTTTTGTATTAAAGAATCTTTTAAATCTATGTAATATTCATATTTTGATATATAATGATATTTAAAAGTGTATATAAAATCTTTAAATATTTTATTTTGCATGAGATTTTCAAATTCTAAAATTTGAATAGATTCTTTATCTTTAGAAGATATAATTGTTTTTAATAACTCTAACGATTTATTATGGTTGTGATTACAGTAAAGGTATTCTTTTGCTTTTTTATCATCAGATATCAATAAACTATATTTAGCCATATAATAATTATAACTTTCTTTATCTAATCCATTAAGTTTAGATTTTTCAATAAACTCAATTATTTTTTCTGCATCTGTTTTCTTATTTAATTTAAAATAAGATTCTATAGCAATAACGCAAAGTTTTAAAATCAATTCTTTATCAATACCTTTGTATTTTAAGATATTAGAGATACTTAAAATCAATAACTCATATTCATTTCTATCAAATAACATATTTAGTATTTTTATACTATCTAGTATATTTTCTTTATTTAATAAAATACTATAGTATTTTTGAAATAATTCATATGCAAAATTAAAATCTATATCTAAAAATTCATTGATAATAATTTTAAAAGAAGCTTCTTTATTCTTTAAAATATCTTCCTCTAAAGATTTTTTTAAATACATTTTTGTTTTTTCTATATCCTCTTCGATATAAAATAATAATATAGCTTTTCTATAGTGTGAATTATCTCTTGGGACATATATAACTTCTAATAATTTATCTAATTTTTCACTATATTTTTCATATTTATTTTTTAATTCAATTACATCATCATTAGAAGAACCTAAAATCTCATTAATCATCTCAATATATTTAAAAGCACCTTTATAATTAAAATCATCTCGGTACTCTTTTAGTAACTTCTTGTACCCATTGATAGGTTCAAAATCATTTAAATCTTTTTCGTAACTAGCTTCTACTTCTATATTTTTCCTTAATAAATTATATAATTGTTTTATATAGTAAATATTTATATTATCTATTTTGATCTCATAGCTTATATCGTACTTATCTAAAAGATATGTTAAACTTCTATATAATATATCTTTATGTTTATCATTCATTTGAGTATATTTATTTAATTGACTAGATAGTGGAGAAAGAGACTTTGTTGTATTGAAATATTTTAAATATAAAAACCAAAAATATCTTGTCTTATCATCTAGAACTCTTTTATAAAAAAACTTTTCAAATCCAAAATATGCTAGACTAAACTTTTCATTTTTTAATGCAAATATAATATCATTTTTTATAATATTAGTAGCACTTAATGGATATAAATAATAATATTCGTAGTAACTCTTTTTATTATAAAATAATATTTCACTTAAAAAATCCTCAAAAACATTAGGGTGTTTATCATTAGTTATAATCTGATAATTTAATTCATATATCATAATAGGAGCTGCTTTACCAGAAATAATAGAAAAGTTAAGACGGTCATTTTTTAAACGATATGAACTTTTTTTTAGTTTTTCATATTTCTTATCTCTAATATATTCTTGAAATCTACTTATAAGTTCTTGTTTTTGATATTGTGCTGTTAAAGGAGTACTTTCTATTTTATCAATAAATTCTTTTTGCTTTGTATTGATAGCCTTTTTTAATATACCTTTATTTAAACAGATTCTATAATAATGCTGATAAGATTTTGAATTTGAATTTTCCTTATATAGTTTATCTAACAATCTTGCTACATCTGATGGTTGACTTTTTATTTTTAATCCAATTAGGTTGGATAGATAATTTTCATATTTATAATCATTATTAATATCTTCTTGCTTTACAGTTTCTACTAGCTCCTCATAAACCTTTAATGCTTCTTCTAGTTCTTCTAGACTATTTAATGCTTGAGATTTAATTTCTAATAAACGAACTTTAAATTCAAAAGATATATCTTGCTTTAGAAGTTCATTAGACATTGCTAACAACTCATTAAATTTTTGTTCTGTTTGTAATTGAGTTGTTCGAATATTTAACTCTTTAATTGTATCTATATCATTCAAATTATAATTTAATTTATTAGATTTTTTTTTGATTTGTAAACCATTTGTTTTTTTATAATTATGATTTTTTTGATTGATTAGGATTGCTTCATTTAGATATTGTTGATAAATCTTAGTATCTGATGAAACATTACTGTTGGTGCTTATTAAATAGTTTAGTATTTTTTTAGTATTTTCTTTTTCATTATTTGCTAGTATTAATAATTTACTTGTAAAAAAAACGACATCTATATCTTTAATATACTTTAATCTTACTATGTATTCTTCTGCTTTAGATAAAGGTATTTTATCTTTTATTGAATTATATATATCTTCTACTTCTACTTCAGTATAATATTTATATATTAGTGATAGTTTATTATGAAAAAATTGATCTATTATAGTTTTAAAATAACTTATAATTTTATTTTCTTCAAAATTATCTTTATTATTATCTATATAATAATCAACACCAAAGTAGTTTAAAATTTCAAAGAAATATTCTTTTTCTATCTCTTTTGATAATATAAAATTATCTTTATTGTTATAAAAGAAATTAGCAAATTCAATTTTTACACTTTCGCTTGTTTTATTGATCAATAATTTACTGATAATTAAAATTAAATTAATTTGTTTTTCTTGTAGTATTTTTTTTAATATATCTAAATATTTTTTAGCTTTTTTATTTGTAATATGTTTAGGTAAAAAATCTTTAGCTAAAATTTTTAGTTCATTTAATTCTATGTAGCTAAATATATTTTTAATCTCTTCACAAGGTAAATGATAAAATTTGTTACATAAATAGTTTTGCATATCTATTTCTGTTTCTAATACTTGTTTAACAATATTACCATTAGCTAGATTTAAATTATAAATAATTTCTTTGGTAGCTTTTTTGTTTAAAAATTCACTATATTCTTTTTTTGCTAGATACTTTTCTAAATCATCAAATTTTTTTTGATTTAAAAGTTCTTTAGCATTAGAAAGAAAATTTAAATATAATTCAAGAGAGTTTGTATTTTGTTTATTTTCGGTATTTTTTATATTATCAAAATTTAATTCTTCTAAACTTTCAACTCTGTTTTCTTTAAATTTTTTTATTTTTTCATCTATCTCACAAGATACAATTCCATTGGTTAAACTTATAAAATTTGCATCAAAAATTTCTCCATTATTTAATTCAAATCGAACGAAACTTCCTTTTTCAATGCCATCAAACCAACTCAATATATCTCCAATTATATAAAATGTCTAAAATATTTTAGTATTGTAAATTTTATAAATTATTTTTTAGGCTAATTATACCATTATTAGTGCAATTATAATATAATCCACTTATGCAAACAATAGAAAATATAAATAACACTATAAAAGAAAATCCAGCTGTGATGGTTTACTTCTCAGCACCTAGTTGTAATGTGTGTCATGCACTAAAACCAAAGCTTTTAGAAGCACTTGATGCTAACTTTAAAGAGTTTAAAGTTGAGAGTGTAGATATATCAAAAGATGAAGATATTGCTCCACATTTTGGAGTATTTGCTATACCTACTGTTTTGGTTTTTTTAGATGGTAGAGAGTTTTTAAGAAAATCAAGACATATGAGTGTTGATGAGGTGATAAAAGAGATAGAAAGACCGTATGAGATTATGATGTCATGAAAAACATACTTATAACTGGTTGTTCTAGTGGTATAGGTTATGATACTGCTCACTATCTAGCTAACAATGGCTATAAGGTTTATGCAACTGCTAGAAAACAAAAGGATGTTGATAGACTTAAAAAAGAGGGTTTAGATAGCTACTTACTTGATGTTACATCATCTAAAGATATATCAGATATGTTAGAGATTATACTTAAAAATGATGGTTATCTTTATGCTGTTTTTAACAATGCTGGTTTTGGGCAACCTGGAGCCGTTGAAGATATAACTACTGATGTTTTAAAAGAGCAATTTGAGACTAACTTTTTTGGACTTTATGAGGTTACTCATCAGGTTTTAAAGATTATGAGAAAGCAGGGCTATGGTAGGATTATACAACACTCTTCAGTTTTAGGCATCATCTCACTTCGTTTTCGTGGAGCTTACAATGCTTCAAAATACGCCATAGAAGGTTTATGTGATACTCTAAGACTAGAACTGATGGAAACTAACATATATGTAAGTACGATAAATACAGGTCCAGTAAAATCAGACTTTAGAAAAAATGCTACAAAAATATTTGAAAAAAATGTAAACTTTAAAGATAGCATCTTTAAAAAAGAGTATGAAAAAGAGCTTTTAAGTGTAGATGAAAAAGATAGTAGCTCTTTTACAAAAAACTCTGATGTTGTGATAAAAAATATAGTAGATGCCCTAGAGGCTAAAAAGCCACAACCTAGGTATTATAATACATCAGCTACATATATACTTGGATTTTTAAAGAGGATACTCTCTACAAATACCCTCGATAAAATTTTAAGAAAAATATAGTTTATTTTTTAAGAGATTTTATTTTTATTTTTTTGCCAGATTTTTTAGGAGCATCATATTTATCTCTTGGTGTTCCATCGTAACGGTGGTTTCTCTCTCCACTTTTACCTGAAAATATTGCTTTTCCATTTTCATCTTTACCTAGATATTTGTTTGGAGCTTTTTTCTTTTTTTTCCATTTGTCTGGAGTTTCAGATCTATCTGATTTTTTAAAATCTTTTTTTGATTTGTCAAATTTTGGTTTGTCATATTTAGGTTTATCAAAAGGTTTTTTTTCTACATTACTAGTTTTTTCATCGTATCTTTGTTTAGCTATCTCTTTTATCTTATCTTTTGAGATTTTTTTATAAGTTGATTTATCATTCTCTTTTTTTTCAACAACTTTTGGTTCATATCCATCTATAATCTCCTCTTTTATAGTTCTACCTAGTAGAGTTTCTATAGGATATAGTTTTTTATGTTCAGTTGCATCTAGTAAAACAACAGCCATTTGAGTAGCTTTTGCAACTCTTGCTATATAGATAATTGCATTGTCAGGTAAATCATAACTAATAAGATAGTTAAATTTTAACTCTTTATTTGTGATAAGTTCTTTATCTGTTAGTATAGTTACATTTGTAGCCGTGATATTTTCTTTTAACATATCATTAGCATCAGAAGATACTAAAACAATATTTTCTTTTGAGTTTCTTGCTACTATCTCACTTATAAGAGCTAGTTTTCTTTCAGTTGGACATGGATGAACACGATGGTTGTTTGGTTTGATTGTTATGGTTGTTTTTGACATTGAAAAACCTTATTTAAAGTATTTTGATATTATATCTTAAAGTTGCTTTAAGTAAAATATTTTTTAAGGAGTTTGAATCTAAAATTTATGACAATAAAGATTCTTATCATCTTTTTAAACTCTCTACTTGGTTTTAAAGATACTAAGAAGATAAAGTTATTCATTATAGTAAACTCTTACATATCTAATCAGCTAATTTTAGATACAAAAATAACCTTTCTTTTAAGCAATATTTTGTTTGTTATGTAAGAAAATAATCAAATAACAAACAAAATGTTAAGTTATCTTTTTATACAGTTTCTAACACACACTATATATTTAAGGATAGTATCTTTTTTTAGTATATAAGTATGAAAATATTGTAATTTGTCATATTTTGTAAAAATAACACTTAAAAGTAGTGTTGGTTATTTTTGTGATTTGATGAAATTTTGTGTATAATGTTGGTTGATAAATAGTTATGTGTCAACTAAAGCACCAAGCTTAGAGT
>Ga0256842_1002765_pt1 | contig 12174 bp, 8 predicted proteins | sample 4559240metaG_FD_185973 | JGI IMG/M metagenome (GOLD analysis project Ga0256842, IMG submission 185973) | Hydrothermal vent microbial communities from Guaymas Basin, Mexico - 4559-240 | ecosystem: Environmental > Aquatic > Marine > Hydrothermal vents | place: Mexico: Guaymas Basin | collected...
TGACTATTTTCAGATACTTCCACCCTGAATCTAAGTTCACGATCTCCTGGATGATTAGAAACGATCTGTCTCAGTCTTAAAAGCAGATTCTTAGTAATATATTTCTCATCCAAGCAGATCTCCAATCCCACTATGGCATTCTTTTTTACTTCTTCTAAGGGAATTATATCCTGAGCAATGATCTTTCGAGATGTCTCATTTACTTCAAGAACACCTTTTATCATTACAGGCTCATCAGATTTTAATATGTCTTGTGCCTTTGAAAAAAGATCAGGAAATATAATCACTTCTATAGAGCCAGTCATATCTTCCAGCACTAAATTTGCCATTTTATCTCCTTTCTTTGTTCTCTTCACTTTCATACCTTCCATCACCCCTGCTACCTTTACCTCTCTTTTATCTTCTAATTCATAAAGCACCTGAATCTCGCAGGAACAGTATCTTTTTATCACATTTCTATATTCTTCTAATGGATGTCCTGTGATGTAAAAACCAAGCGCCTCTTTTTCTCTTCTCAGTTTTTCTTTCTCATCCCATTCCTCTGTTTCAGGAAGCCTTCTGTCTATGTCTGCTTTATCTGATTGAGTATCAGCAGGATTGTCTCCAAATATGGAAAGCTGATACACACAGGAGCCATTGCAGGACTTCATGATTTCATCTAAGCCATTGAATAGCCGAGCCCTTGAAATGCCTGTAAAATCAAATGCTCCACACAGAATAAGCCCTTCTATAACCTTTTTGTTTACCTTTGAGTTGTCTACTCTTCTGCAAAAATCCCATATATCTTTAAAAGGCCCGTTTTTTTCTCTTTCCTTTATAATGGATTTTACAGCCTTGATACCAACATTTTTTACAGCTGCAAGACCAAACCTTATCTTTTCTCCTACTATGGTAAAATCTGCCTGACTCTCATTTATATCAGGAGGAAGTATCTCTATTCCCATTTCCCTGCATTCTGCAAGGTTTTTTATTGTCTTGTCTTGATTTCCCATATCTTGGGTAAGAAGGGCTGTCATAAATTCAAGGGGATAATGGGCTTTCAGATAGGCTGTCTGATATGCCACCATAGCGTATGCAGTAGAGTGGGACTTGTTAAATCCATATCCTCCAAATTTTTCTATAAGGCCAAATAGATATTCTGCAAGCTCCTTTTTTACACCATTTTCCACAGCACCTTTGATAAAGCGTTCTCTGTGTTGATCCATGATCTCTTTTTTCTTTTTTCCTATAGCCTTTCTCAGCTCATCTGCCTCTGCCATGCTATATCCTGCAAGGACTCTTGCAATCTGCATTACCTGTTCCTGATAGAGTATTATTCCGTATGTCTCTTTAAGGATTGGTTCAAGTGATGGATGAAAATAGTCTATTTCTACCTGACCATGCTTTCGTTTTATAAAATCATCTACCATGTTGCTTCCAAGTGGTCCTGGTCTATAAAGTGCAATAAGGGCTATTAGGTCTTTGAATTCACGAGGCTGAAGCCTTTTCATAAGCTCTTTCATGCCAGAGCTTTCTAACTGGAACACCCCAGTAGTTTTTCCATCACAGCACAGCTGATACACTGCAGGATCATCCAAGGGGATCTGATCTATGTCTATTTCTACACCTCTTTTTTCTTTTATAAGATCTAAGGCGTGTCTGATTACAGTAAGGGTTTTGAGACCTAAGAAATCAAATTTTATTAGACCAAGCTGTTCTATTCTATCCATTGAAAATTGAGTCATTATCTCGTTTTTAGCGCCTTTATACAGGGGAAGATATTCCACAAGAGGCTTATCAGCTATGACCACACCTGAGGCATGAGTTGATACATGTCTGGTAAGCCCTTCTAATTGTTTTGATATCTTAAGCAGTTTTGCTATTTGCTCATCTTCTTTTTCTAATTGCTGTAGCTCTGGTTCACTCTTTATGGCTTCATCTAAGGTTATATTTGGGTTATTAGGAATAAGCTTTGCTATTCTGTCTACTTCTTTTAAAGGAATATCAAGTGCTCTTCCCACATCTCTTATAACTGCCCTTGCTTTCATGCTACCAAATGTTATGATCTGGCATACATTTTCTTTTCCATATTTCTTTGAGACATATCTTATTACATCATCTCTTCTGTTCATGCAGAAATCTATGTCAATGTCAGGCATACTTACACGACCAGGATTTAGAAATCTTTCAAACAGAAGCCCATATTCTATTGGATCAATGTTTGTGATATTAAGTGCGTATGCCACAAGAGAGCCTGCGGCAGAGCCTCTTCCAGGACCAACAGGTATATTTGATCTGCGGGCATATTCAATAAAGTCAGCTACTATGAGGAAGTATCCTGCATATCCCATCTGCTTTAAGACATCAAGCTCATACTCTAACCTTTTCCAGTATGCTTCAATAAGGCTGGGTTTAAGTTTTCCTTCTTTTTTTTCTTTCTGAGCAATCCTGAGTTCCAGCCCTTTTTTTGCTTTTTCAGTAAGGATCTCTTCTAAGCTTGTTCCTTCAGGCACATGGAATTCTGGGTATTTGTATTTCCCAAATTCCATTTCATAATTGCACCTTTCTGCCACATATCCAGTATTGTATATTGCCTCCTCAAATCCTGGCATATCAGAGAGCATTTCAGAAAGGGATTTAAAATAGAGCTGATCATTGGGAAATTTCAGTCTGTTTTCATCTTTCACACTCTTTCCAGTCTGGATACAGAGCAAGATGTCATGAGCTTCTGCATCTTCTCTGTTTAGATAATGACAGTCATTTGTTGCTACAAGAGGGATTGAATGTTTGTGTCCAAGCTCTTTAAGCACCTGATTTACCTTTAATTGTTCAGGAAGCATATTTGCCTGAACTTCTAAGAAGAATCTTTCATTGTCAAATATCTTGCACAGCTCTATAAGCTTTTCTTCGGCTATATCCACCCTGCCCATATTTATGTGGTATGGGATTACACCTTTAAGACATGCAGAAAGCGCAATTAGTCCTTCGTTATATTCTTTTAAAAGCTCTATATCTATTCTGGGATGGTAGTAGAAACCTTCAAGATGACCCAATGTAACCAGCTTACACAGATTTTTATATCCCTTTTCATTCATTACCAGCAGAACCAAGTGATAATCTGTGGGAGTGCCGTTTTTGGCAACTGACTTCTCTTTTCTGCTATTTGGTGCAACATATACTTCACATCCTATTATGGGTTTTATACCCTGTTGAGTTGCCAGATCATAAAATTCTACTACACCAAACATGTTTCCATGATCAGTTATAGCAACAGCAGGCATGTTCAGCTCTTTTGCCTTTTTCAGCATATCTTTTATTCTGATAGCGCCATCCAGCAGACTATATTCTGTATGCACATGAAGATGCGCAAAAGACCCCATCTCTCCCCTCCCGTTCTATCCAGCCTTAGGAGCTTATTTTTGTTAGATACTTGGGTTGTATCTTTTTAATATCCTTGAAACTGGAAGCAGAAATATGTTAGGTTAAATACCAGCTTCTATCAAATCCTCTTTTTGATAAATATGCTGAAAGAACAGGATTCGGAAAAAGTCCTTTTCATAGGAGATGATAGATTTATCCTTAACAGTCTCATATGTGACATTCTGAAGGAAGATAATATTTCTGTTATATTTGCTCCAACATGGGACTATGGAGTTAAGTGCATAAAAAACAATAATAAATTAAAATTTGTGATCATTGATTCTAATCTGATCTCTAAGCTTAAGCCTTCAGCAGTGATTCCTTTTATAAAAGAGGCAGAAGTGTCTTTTTTTATTATAGATGTAGCACCTGAAACATGGATCTATCAGATGTCTGATAAGCTTAAAAGCAGCTCTATCTTTATATATAAAAGACCGTTGAATGTAGATAAGTTTATAAAGGCTACAAAAAAGTTATGGAAAAGAAAGTAAAAGCAATTGTCCTTACAGGATACGGTCTTAACTGTGATTATGAAACAGACTACTCTCTCAGAATTGCTGGGATAGATTCTCATAGAATCCACATAAATGAACTTATAAGCAATAAGTCTATTTTAAGAGATTTTCATATCATAGCCTTTATTGGAGGCTTTAGCTGGGCGGATCATCATGGAGCAGGAGTGCTGTTGGCAGCTAAGCTTAAAAATCATATCTTTGATGAACTTGTCCGCTTCATAGAGGATGGAAAGCTCATAATAGGTATATGCAATGGATTTCAGACCTTGGTCAATCTGGGTATACTTCCTGCAATTGATGGAGATTATAGCAAAAGGGAAGTTGCGCTGATATCAAATGATTCTGGAAATTTTATAGACAAGTGGGTGAAATTAAAAGTAAATATCCATTCTCCCTGTATATTTACTTCAGGTATAAGTTCAATAGAGCTTCCTATAAGGCATGGGGAGGGCAAATTTTTTGCTAAGGATGAAGTAATAAACAAACTTTTTCAAAAGAATCAGGTAGTTCTTCAATATGAAGAAAATCCCAACGGTTCTTTAAGAGATATTGCAGGTATATGTGATCCAACAGGAAGAATATTTGGACTTATGCCTCATCCAGAAGCCTATAATCATTTTACAAACCATCCTGACTGGACAAGAAAAAGAGACTTTCCTTCTGAAAGAGGCGATGGAATAAGATTTTTTGAGAATGCTGCTAAGTATGTAAAAGAAAATCTTTTATGAAATCAAATCCCATTTATTTGTTTTGGCTCTTTTTTATTCTGCTTCTTGTGCTTGGACTTATCTTTGGAAGTCAAGGTCTGTATAATCTGTGGAAGTTAAAGAAAGAAGAAAGAATTCATCTTCACAAAGTAGAGCTACTTGAAAAAGAGAATAAAAGGCTCATGCAGGAGATAGAGAGACTTAAAAAAGATCGCAGCTATATAGAAGCTATAATAAAAAGGGAGTTGCGGATGATAAAAGATAATGAGATTATAATATACTTTGGAGATTAGCAATGGACAGATTTGATTTTATGATCACAGGTATAGGAAGTGTGCCATTTCTGGATGTAGAGGAAAGCTGTATTTTGATAAAAGAAAACTTTCCAGACATGCCTTTCTGGCCTCAGCTTGTAAAAAGAAGTCCATATGAAGACATGATTATACAATTTAGTGAAGGGATACCGTTTTTAAAGGTATCAGAAGAGAAAAGAGCGGTTTTTGCAATAAAAGGTAGCAGTCCAGAAAAAGAGCTAACTCGTTTTTATGAGATGTTCTTTTCAGAGCAGTTGTCTGAGCTGAGTATAAGTATAAAGTATGCTCCTGGACTTTATAAGATGGTTGAGCTTGTAAAAGATTCAGATGCCAGCTTTATTAAAGGGCAGATAGTAGGTCCTATTACATTTGCAGCTTCAATAAAGGATGATCAAGGAAAAGCAATAATAGGTGACAATGAACTGATGGATGTATGCGTAAAAGGGATAGCAATGAAAGGGCTGTGGCAGGTAAGAAAGCTTAAAGAAGCTGGTAAAAGAGTTGTGTTATTCTTGGATGAACCATATCTTGCAAGCATAGGATCTGCTTTTTCTACAATTTCAAAGGATAATGTGATTGAAGTGCTGAAGGAGGTCATAAATTATATCAGAGAAAGAGAAGATGTGCTTTTGGGAATACACTGCTGTGCAAATACAGATTGGTCAATGATAATCTCTGCATGCCCAGATATAATCAGCTTTGATGCCTTTGGCTATATGGATCATTTTCTTCTGTATAGAGATGAGATCTTAAGATTTTTAAAAAACGGAGGAAATATTGCATGGGGTATTGTCCCTACCACAGATTCAGATTTTGAAAAAAAAGGAGATGCTAACAGCCTTTTTAAAATACTTAAAAAAGGCATAGAAAATATTGTAAAATGGGGTATGCCTTTAAAAGAAGTAGCTGAACATTCTCTTTTGACACCATCCTGTGGGATGGGAACAATGAAAGTAGAGAATGCAAAAAGGGTAATTTCTACCTTAGCAGAAATCTTTAATAAAAGCTTAGTTTTGGTAAAATGAGAAGTATCAATATCCTTCCGCCAGAAGTAATAGCCAAGATTGCTGCAGGAGAGGTCATAGAAAGACCTGCTTCTGTTGTAAAGGAATTATTAGAAAATAGCTTAGATGCAGGTGCTGATAGGATCTCTGTGGCATTGGAGAAATCTGGAAAAAGATTGATCAGGGTTGCGGATAACGGAGTTGGTATGTCAAAAGAAGACCTCTCTCTTTGTATAAAAAGGCATGCTACCAGCAAGATTTATACATTAAAAGATCTTTTTTGTGTAAAAACATTGGGATTTAGAGGGGAAGCGCTGCCAAGCATTGCATCAGTATCAAAAGTTAAGATCACTTCAAAGCCTCATGATCATCTCTTTGGACATAAGCTTGTAGTTGAAGCAGGAAAAGATCTTTACTTAGAAGAGACAGGAGCTCCTTCTGGCACAACAGTAGAGGTAAGAGATCTTTTCTTTAATGTGCCAGCAAGAAGAAAGTTTTTAAAGTCTGACAGATCAGAACTTGGATATGTGATGGATGTATTTATAAAAATAGCTTTGGCACATTTAAATGTGCATTTCTCTCTTGAGCATAACAATAAGCTTCTTTTGAATCTGCCTGCTACAGAAGATCCTATCTCAAGATTTTGCTTGGTATTTGGAGAAGGTTTATCAGAATCCATGAAAGCAGGCAAAAAGATAGGAAAAGATATATTTGTAGCTGCTTATATTTCGGATAAAACAAGGAGAAAATCTGACAGGCTTTTTTTCTATGTAAACAGCAGAAACATTAAAGATAGACTATTGCTTAAAACAGTATTGGATGCATGCAGTGAAAGATTTGTAAAAGGTGAATATCCACAAGGAATGGTCTTTTTGAATCTGAATCCAAAAATGGTAGATGTAAATGTGCATCCTACAAAACAGGAAGTAAGATTTCAGAATGAATCTGAAGTATATGGTTGTGTATTTGAGTGTATAAAAGAGCTCTTTTCTTTTAGCAGAGGAAAGCCCTCTTTAAAGATTCAGATTCAAAAGAAGAAAGAGAAAGACAAAGACACAGTTTTAAAAAGAGATATAGCTTCAGAAAAAAACGCAGTTTCAGAAGAAGAAAAGCAGTATCTTATATCTGAATTTAAGCTTAAAAAACCGCACATAATTGGTCAGTTAAGAAAAACATATATTATCTGCGAAGATGAGCAGGGACTTGTTTTAATAGATCAGCATGCAGCTCATGAAAGGATCTTATATGAAAAGTTAAAAAACGGGTTTAACAGTGGAGAATTTAGCTCTGTATCTCAGAAGCTTCTTGAACCATATCGTATAGAGCTTAGCTCAGAAGATACAAGAAATTTAAACAGCAAGATAGATCTGCTTTTGAATATGGGAATAGAGATATCTCATTTTGGTGGTAACACTTTCTTGATAACCTCATTTCCTCCTATATTAAAGAATATTAACTGGGACAGTTTTTTTAGTGAAATATTAGAGGAGAATACTGAAAAAATAGACTCAATTGAGCATTTATTAAAAACAATGGCATGTCATGGTGCTATAAAAGCTGGTGACTTGCTGAGCTTAGAAGAAATGGATGCACTTTTGAAAGAACTTTATGAAACAGAGCTTCCTTATTTTTGCCCTCATGGAAGACCTGTAATAAAAACCATTTCCTTCCAAGAATTAGAAAAGATGTTTAAAAGATAATTTTTTTTGTAAGCGGAAGGTGTTGAAAATTATTGGTTATTAAGATAGTATTTAGCTCAATTTTACGAAATGGACAATGAGTCTTTCAATTAAAAGAGGCGACATAATAGAGCTGAGTATAGAAAAGATGGCTATTGGAGGATTTGGAATAGCCAGAGTAAATAGGTTTGTCATATTTGTAAAAGGTGCAGTAGCAGGTGATAAAGTAAAAGCAAGAGTATATAAGAAAAAGAAGGATTATGCAGAGGCTAAGGTTTTAGAAGTAATTACTCCTTCTATCAACAGAGTAGAAGCAAAATGCCCATATTTTAACTCCTGCGGAGGATGTCAGTGGCAACACATAAAATATGAGGCACAGCTAAGCTATAAACATATGCTTGTAGAAGAAGCTATATCACAGATAGGCAAGTTAAATAATGTTCCTGTATTAGAAACCTTGCCTTCACCTGAGGTATTTGAATACAGGAATAAAATGGAATTTACCTTTTCTAATAAGCCTTGGGTCATATCAAAATCAGAACAGGGTGAAAAACCCCCTTTTGCCTTAGGACTTCATATTCCAGGCTCTTTTGACAGAGTGATTGATATACAGAGTTGCCTTCTTCAGCCAGATAAAGGGAATAAGATATTGGATGTCGTAAGACAATATGTTAGAAAAACACAGATTCCTGTGTATGATATGAAAAATCATACTGGATTCTGGAGGTTTCTGACACTAAGAAATTCCAAAGCATTTGGAGATTGGATGGTAAATATAATTACTGCTGATGAAGCTCAACAGGTAGTAGGACCATTAGTGGATGAGATGCGCAAAAAGATAGGTGGAATAAAAACAGTGGTAAATAATATAAGCAAAAAAAAGGCTGCAGTAGCAATTGGAGATAAAGAAGTAGTAATATTTGGTGAAGGATATATTGAAGACAAAATAGGAGATTTTATCTTTAGGATTTCTGCAAATTCTTTTTTTCAGACAAACTCTAAGGGAGCCGAAAGACTATACAATAAAGTAAAGGAGTATGCAGAACTTTCAGGCACAGAAGAGATATTAGATCTTTACAGCGGAACAGGCACAATTCCCATCTTTCTGTCTCGGCAGGCAAAAAGGATCATAGGCATAGAAATAAACAAGGATGCAGTAAAAGATGCAAGAAAAAACTGTGAAATAAATGGGGTGGATAATTGTGTATTTATTGTGGGAGATATAAAAGAGATCTTTTCCAAAATGGATCCAAATATAAAGCCAGATGTGATAATTGCTGATCCACCAAGACCAGGGATTCATAAAGATGTCTTAAAAGGGATAATAGAGCTGGGTGCTGAAAGGCTGGTTTATGTGTCCTGCAACCCTGCTACTCTGGCAAGAGATCTGTCTATACTATCTCAGGCTTATGAAGTAAAAGAGATTCAGCCAGTAGATATGTTTCCTCACACTCATCACATAGAAGTAGTAGCCAAGTGCGTAAAAAAGTAAGGGGTGATGCTATGGGGTGTAAAAGAAGGATAAAAAACCAGATACTTAGAGCACTTAAAAAGAAAAAGATGAGCTTTTGGGAACTGATAAATTATCAGGACTCTCATATAGTAGAATTTGTGCAGCATCTAAAGGAGCTTATTCAGGATGGAGTAATTATAAATGAAGATGGTTTTTTCTCCTTAGCTAAGGATATCTCTTTGCGTGAAAAAAAAGATGTAGTCTGTATCAGATGTAATGTTGGAGTAGAAATAAAAGACTATTTTAAAGATATCTTGGATCAATTCTTAGATATTACAAAGGAAAGACCTCTCCCCACAAGTGATTTTGATCAGGGCTTTGTAAGACCAAGAGATACAATTGCAAGGCTGGCTTTTATGTATGAGAGAGGGGATATAGAAGATCAGGAGATCTTTATACTTGGAGATGATGATCTGCTCAGTGTAGCTATAGGACTTACTGGTATGGCAAAAAGGGTAAAAGTGGTAGAGATAGATGAGCGCATCACTTCATTTATAAGAGAGTTTTGCGCGCAAAAAAATATCCGCAACATTGATGTAAAAGAATACAATGTCTTAGAAGAGATACCAGAGGAAGACAGAAATAAATATGATGTATTTGTTACAGATCCTGTGGAGACAAAAAAAGGCTTAAAGCTGTTTGTAGGAAGATGCATAGAGGCATTAAAAGGGGAAAAAAGTGCAGGATATATAGGTCTTACACACAGAGAAGCATCTCTTAATAAGTGGTATGAATTTCAGACCTTTTTAAATAAGGCTGGTTTTGTAATCACTGATATCTTAAGAGATTTTTCTATATATCCAGAACGAGAAAATAAATGGGATGATTTTTACAGAACTTATAAGATAATGAAAGAGCTAAAACTTCCTATGCCAGATACAGACTGGTATAAATCATGTTTTGTTAGATTTGAGGCAGTGAAAGACCCAGTAATACCTGAATTTCATCCTCCAAAAGACCTAAGGGAACTCTACTTTGATGAAGAATCTTGGGCAACTCCCCTACCCTCCTACTTGGAGGAGAAAAGCTGACCATCCTCCTCCGAGTGATTTGTAGATTCTGACAAGATTTATAGCAACTTGCCCTTTGCTGACAGAGAGCTGATCCTGAAGGGATTGAAGAGACCTTTCAGCATCCAGCACATCTATAAAATCAGAGATCCCTGCCCTGTATCTGTCTAAGGCAAGTTCATAGCTTTTTTTTGCAGCTTCTACAGCCCTTTCCAGAGCATAAAGTCGTTTTTGCTCTTTTACATAAGCGATTATAGCATTTCTTACCTCTTCAATAGCATTGAGCACAGTGTTTTGATATTCGTATAGAGCCTGTTTTTGCCTTTCTGTATATACCTTTACATTTTGCCTCAGCTCTCCTGCATGAAATATCTTCCAAGTGATATTCGTAGCCAAACTCCATGTCCTGCTTGCCCACTTAAACAGATCTCCTTTTGAAATACTTTCAAGCCCAATGCTACCTGATAGCTGAAGTTGAGGATAAAGCTCTGCCTTTGCTCTTCTTATTGCAGCAGTTGCAGCTATCAGATTCATCTCTGCCCTTCTTACATCTGGTCTGTTTCTGATGGTATTGGCAGGAATTCCAATCACTATCTTTACAGGTGGAGTAGGTATAGGATTAAATCTGCTTAATTCTTTATCCAACTCTCCTGGATTTTTACCTAAGAGAACTGCAATTCTATTCTTTGCTTTTTCTATTCCTTCCTGAAGAGATGGAATCTGGGCTTTTGTGCTTTCAAGCACATACTTAGACTGCTGAACATAAAGCTCATCTATGAGACCTGCTTTATATCTGGAAAGATTTAGTTTATAAATTCCTTCTTGAGCTTTTGCATTTGCAATTACTGCCTTGAGTCTTGCCTGATATGTCCTAAGCTCTATGTAGTTTATTGCCACTTCTGCAACAAGAGAAACAATCACATCTTTTAATCCCTCCTTTGCTGCCAAAAGACGAGCTTCTGCCTCTTGAATAGAACTTCTTATACTTCCAAATATGTCTGCTTCCCAGCTTGCATCAATATTTAAAGAATATAGCTCTGAGGTCTTTCCTGATTCACTTATCCTTTTTCTGACCGCGCTTCCTTCTGCATTAATGTAAGGGAAAAGTCTTGCCTTTTCACGCCCTCTCAAAGCTCTTTCTTCTTTAAGTCTTGCTAATGCCACTTTTATATCCAGATTCCCCTTGATTGCCTGTTCAATAAGTCTGTCTAAGCATGAGTCATTTAGCTGTTTCCACCAGTTTTTAATCTCATCCAAGCCTATCTTCTTAGATACTGATATACCACTCTCTTTTATGACATCTTCAGGATACCATTTATCAGGAACTTTAACTTTTACAGGCTTATACTTAGGTCCTACTGTGCATGAAAGAAAAAGCATAGGCAAGAAAATAAGAATGACAAAAAGCCTTTTCATCTTTTTTCCTTGATCTTTTCTACTGCACTTTGAACTAAATAGTAAAGTCCAGGGATAAAGAATATTCCAAGTATAGTGGCTATAAGCATTCCAAAAAATACTGTTACTCCTATGTGTATTCTGCTCATAGCACCAGCACCTTTTGCAAAAAGAAGTGGCAGAACTCCAAGAATAAAGGTAAAAGCAGTCATAAGCACTGGTCTAAAGCGTATTCTTGCGCCTTCTATAGCAGATTCAAATGTTGAAACACCTTCTTGTCTTTTGCTTTTGGCAAATTCCACAATAAGTATGGCATTCTTTGTAGAAAGTCCTACCAAGAGGATAAGCCCTATTTGTGCGTATATACTTAAGCTTAGATGAAATAAATATATGCCTAAGAGAGCTCCACAGGTAGAGATCGGCACATAAGAGATAATAGAAAGAGGAATAGTCCAGCTTTCATATTGAGCAACTAAAAACAGATAACCAAATATTAAAGCAAATAAAAATATTACCTGCACCTGCCCGCTTGCTTTCTTTTGTTGGTATGACATGGAAGACCACTCATATGAGTAACCTTTGGGAAGAACCCTGTTTAATATCTTTTCCATCTCTTCCATAGCATCTCTTTGACCATA
>Ga0256842_1002766_pt1 | contig 12173 bp, 11 predicted proteins | sample 4559240metaG_FD_185973 | JGI IMG/M metagenome (GOLD analysis project Ga0256842, IMG submission 185973) | Hydrothermal vent microbial communities from Guaymas Basin, Mexico - 4559-240 | ecosystem: Environmental > Aquatic > Marine > Hydrothermal vents | place: Mexico: Guaymas Basin | collected...
CAACTGGATGTTTTACAATCTTTTGCATGGAATTGATCATAACATTTTGTTCCAACCATACCGTTTTTTCTATTATTGGTAATCTGTTCTGCTAAATCATTACCCCATTGTATTGTAAAGTTTTTATTAAAAGCTATTACAGGAATTGGTAATTTATCCATAAATCCACAATATGTATCATTCATTATATTTATATTTTCAACTATATTTTTAAATACTCCATCATATTTTATACTATCGATCTTTGCATCTAATGTACCACTTAACACACGGTTAGTAGTATCTTTTATATCATTCTCTAGCTCTGTTAACTTTGCTTCACTCTCTAAACCTAATTTTATATAGGAAACTATTTCATCTTCTTTTATCCCTAGTTCTTTTAAATTTATTTTTACTTTTGCCATTTTTTATCCTTTTTTAATTTAATTCTCTTATTTTGTGTTCCATAAGTTTAGGAATATCAAAGATTAATGCAATCTCTCCACTTCCTAAAATGGTACCACCACTTATACCCGGTACATTTGAAAAAACTTCACCTAGGGGTTTTATAACTGTTTGAAACTCACCAAAAAGCTCATCAACCATCATTCCCATCTTATAATCTCCATAGCGAACAACTACTACATTTTCTCTTTTAGATTTTGAACTTGCTTCTTTAAAAGATTTTCTTATATCTAAAAGTGGTAACATTGAGTCACGAAGATTTATAAACTCATCATCTCCCATCTGCTTTTTATAACTTGCATCTAGCTCTATACACTCTTGTATCATCTCTAATGGAATAATATACTTTGTATCACCTGATTGAATTAAGAAACCATCTATAATTGCTAAAGTAAGAGGAAGTCTTATTGTAAATAAACTTCCTTCACCTAATGTAGAGTCAATCTCTACTGTTCCTCTTAAACTCTCTATATTTCTTTTTACAACATCCATACCAACACCACGACCAGATATATCTGATACTTTCTCAGCTGTTGATAAACCTGCAGCAAATATAAGGTTATATATCTCCTTATCGCTTAGATTATGGTTCTCTTGTATAAGTCCACTTTTTATAGCTTTTTCAACTATCAAATCTTTTGGAAGACCTTTACCATCATCACGAATCTCTATGACAATCGTTCCAGCATCTGGATATGTACTAAGGGATACTTTACCCTCTCTTGGTTTTCCTAAAGCCTCTCTCTCATCTGGCATCTCTACACCATGATCGATTGAATTTCTAAGCATATGCATAAGTGGGTCTGAGATTTTTTCAACAACCATCTTATCAAGCTCTGTATCTCCACCAATAATACTAAAGTCTATCTCTTTATCAACTTTCTTTGCAACATCATGAACGATTCTTTTAAACTTATTAAAACTATCTCCAACTTGAACCATACGGATATTCATAACACCTGTTCGTATCTCTTCTAGCATATCTGTTAAAATAGTTGCTGATTCACTAAGCTCATTGTCATCTAAAACATCTGCTCTTTGTGTTACTTTTGCATTTGCTATAACCATCTCTGAGATTTTATTTATAAGTTGATCAATTTTACTCGAATCAACCCTTAATGAGAAACTTTTATGTACCTCTTTTTTAGGGGAGGCTTGTTTTTTTTGTGCAAGCTCCTCTTTTGGATCCTCTTTTGGCTCCTCTGCAACTTCCTCTTTTTGCTCTTCAAATACAGAAGCATCATAAAATTTATGAGAGATAAGAACCTCTTTTAAATCCTCTTTATCTTTAGAATTTTGGACTAAAGCTTTTAACATATCTATATCATTTGCTTTAAATATCTCTAACTCTATATCATCTATAACAAACTCAAAAATCTCTTCTATCTCTGAGTAAGGCTCCTTAGTTAAGAATTTTATTTCATAGCCCATATAAGATTCAGTTGGATTTAAATCATCTAAGTTGGGAATATTTGAAGTTATAGGAGTTATATTTTTAATCTCCCCTAGAAGCTTAAAAAATCCAAGTATATTTATGATATCCATACCACTTGCAAAGAAGTTAGGCTTAAGTCTAAAAGATATGTGCCATAGAACTTCAGCACCTTCTTCTTCACTATCATCTACAATCTCTTCAACTTCAGTTACAGACTCTTTTATAGGTTCTGCACCTGGCATCATTGATTTTAAGATTTTAAGAAGCTCATCATTTGTGGCTTGCATAAAATCATCCATAGATTCATTTTTAACTGCCAAATCAACAAGTGTTTGAACATGATCTTTTGATTTTAAAAAAATCTCTATCATCTCTTCAGTCAATTTGATTTTGCCATCTCTAACTTCGCTTAAAAGACTTTCAGCAATGTGAGCAAAACTAACCACATCATCAAAACCAAACATACCTGCTGTACCCTTAATAGTATGCATAGCACGAAACAATGCACCTATACTTTCATCATCAGGACCATCTTCTTGCATAGTTATAAGAGCATTTTCCATAAATGTAAGCTGTTCATCAACATCTTCACAGAATAGTTCTAATTCTTCATTCATTTGCCCCTCCCAATAAAAAGTCACAAGCGCAACTTTTTAAGATATTAGAGACTTCACTATTTACATTTTTCAATTCAAATTGCTTAGAATTTTCTTGGCAACTTTTTTGAGAAGATATAAAAAGCTGAATAATACTCATATCTATCTTATTTACTTTTTGCATATCTATACTGATGGAGTCATTCTTGAACTCATTAAGTAGCTCTTGATGAAGTGCTTCAACCTCATAGATATTCAACTCATCTTTTTCTATATTCATAATAATAAACCTTATTACGCCATAAGCTTTTTGACTACCATAAAGAATTTCTTCTTATTAAATGGTTTTAACATCCAAGCTTTTACACCAAGAGCCTGACCCTTAGCTTTTAAATCTGGATTTGATTCAGTTGTAAGCATAATAATAGGTATATATTTATACGCTTCATTCTGCTTAATATTCTCAACCATTTCCAGACCACCCATTATAGGCATGTTTACATCACTAAAAATCAAATCAAACTTATGTTGTTCTAACATATTTAAGCCCTCTTGACCATTTTCTGCGACTATTGGTTCATGCCCTGCTTCTTTTGCTGCACCTGATGCAACAGAACGAATCAAACTTGAATCATCTACTATCAAGATCTTTCCCATAAAAAATATCCTTAAAATTAAAAAACGTTTAATTTTATTCTAATTCAACTTAATACTATCTTCAATTAAGAAATCTATTTCTTTTATACATATATTGGTATATTAATTGCTACTTATTCATTATTATTTAAGACAAAAAGAGTATAAATGCAAATATTATTGGGTGTAAATGAAACTATTATAAAAATAAATTCAAAACCAATAAGAATTGAGTATATACAAGACTTTATAAACACTCATTTTCAAAATAAAGTTATTAAAGACAACTACATTTTCATACCACAATCAAAGCAAAATAACTATCATCGTACTTTTTTATTAAAATGGTTATACATGCTATATACAAAAAGAACAAAAAATGAATTTTCAAGACTTAAAGAGTCTCTAATAGATAGGCAACATAAAGCTATTAAAATTATATTACCCCAAAAAATTGTGCATAAGATTACTTGGAGAGTTATTGATAACAAAACAATAAATATACAAATTGTTCCATCTAATTATCAGATTGTAAATATTTTAAAAAAAGCTTTTAAAACTAATTTTTTTATTTCAGCTACTCATTTTACTATAGAAATCAACACAGAAGAGGAAAAAAAGTCTCTTTATAAACTGCTAAACTCTTCATCAATCATAAAAGTTCCTCATTTACATATATATAACAAATCAGAAATGGATGATTTTTTACTTATTGAGAAAAGAGTTCAAGATACAGAAGTTAATTATACGCAAGCCCATGCAGTTTTAGGTTCATTTCCAAATGATAATGCAAAAACACTTAAGAAAAAGTACAAACAACTAGCAATGCAGTTTCATCCAGATAAAGCAGAACATAAAGATGAAAAAACATTAACACTATATACAAAAAAATTTCAAAATATACTACAAGCGTATGAAATTCTTTTATGCAGAGTTAGCTAATTTAACTTCTCTGCCACAAGTTTATTTACTACTTGAGGATTTGCTTTTCCACCTGTTGCTTTTAATACTTGTCCAACAAAAAAACCTAGAAGTTTTGTATTTCCAGCTTTGAACTTAGCTACATTGTCTGGGTTATTAGCAATAATTTCGTTAATAATAGGTGCTATTTGAGCTGGATCACTTATCTGAACTAGCCCTTTATCTTCAACTATTTTCTTTGGATTTTCTCCAGATTTTACCATATCTTCAAATACTTGCTTGGCAATCTTGTTTGAGATAATCTTATCATCAATCATTTTAACAAGCTGGGCTATTTGTTCAGCAGTAAATTTAAGTTCACTTATTTGCTTCTCTTTTAACTCTCTAGCTACTTCATTTGCTACAATATTTGCTAGATTTACAGGACTATTTAAAACAGTTAAAGCCTTTTCATAAAATGATGAAAGCTTCTCATCACGAGCAAGGGTATTAGCAACTTCGCTATTTAGTTTAAACTCAGAGCTGTATTTATCAAACAGTACTTTTTGAGTCTCACTCATAGCTACCACTTCACCATCTATTTGTACTTTTTTCTCTTGTACTTTTGGAGTCACTACTTTTTTTGTCTTTTTACTATAAGAGTCTTTAAGACCTACAATTTTGTTAAACACAGGTTTTTCATCTGTATAGTCTACGGGATCAGCATAGAAGTAGCCTTGTCTCTCAAACTGAAATCTTTCATCAGGTTTATCAGTTATTACAGCAGGTTCAATAAGAGCATTTTTAATAACTTTAAGCGAATCTGGATTTATATCCTCTACCCCTTGAGGTGTTTCACAAGAGAACAATCTATCATAGAGTCTCACTTCAACCTCTTTAGCTTCTTTTATACTTAGCCATTGGATAGCACTTTTAACCTTTATACCACTTGTATCTGAACCACTTTTAGACTCAGGATAATACTCTGCTTTTATCTCAACTATATTGCCATCAACATCTTTAATAACTTCCTTACAGGATATAATATAAGCATGTTTAAGTCTTACTGGTTGCTCAGGAGTAAGACGGAAGTAACCCTTTGGAGGATTTTCATTAAAGTCATCTCGTTCGATAAAAATTTCACGAGAAAATGGCAACTTTCTTGACCCCTCTTTAGGTACATCATGTGGGTAGTATGAAGCATCAATCTCTTCACTTGCATCATAGTTCTCAATAGTGATTTTAAGAGGATTAAGCACACACATTACACGCGGTACTTTTTTATTTAAATCATCACGTATACAAAATTCAAGCTGTGCTACATCAACCATTGAGTTTGCTTTTGCTATACCAATTTGATCACAAAAATTCAAAATAGCTTCTGGAGTATAACCTTTTCTTTTATATCCAGCAATCGTCGGTAAACGAGGGTCATCCCATCCACTAACTACATTGCTCTCAACCAATTCTAAAAGCTTTCTTTTACTCATAACTGTATAGTTAATACCTAAACGTGCAAACTCGTACTGATAAGGGCGAGGTGGTGTTAGTTCTAAAGTATCAAGTACCCAGTTGTAGATATCACGATTGTTTTCAAACTCTAGCGTACAAATAGAGTGAGTTACACCCTCTATATAATCAGATAAACAGTGAGCAAAGTCATACATTGGGTAGATAGACCACTCATCCCCTGCTCTAAAATGATGCACATGTCTAATACGATACATAAGTGGATCTCGCATTTTCATATTGGCAGCAGACATATCAATCTTGGCTCTTAGTACATGTTCGCCATCTTTAAATTCACCTTTTTTCATTCTCTCAAAAAGGTCTAAGTTTTCTTCAACACTACGCTCTGAATAGTTACTGCGTTTTCCTGCCTCAGTCACAGTCCCTCGTAACTCTCTCATCTCCTCTTCATCTACACTATCAACATATGCCTTACCCATCTTAATAAGTTTAATCGCATAGTCATATATCTTGTGAAAATAATCAGAAGTAAAATGCACATTGTTATCAAAGTCATATCCTAGCCATTGCACTGCATCTTTAAGAGCTTCAACATAGGCAGTATCTTCTTTTGTTGGATTAGTATCATCCATTCTAAGATTACAGTGACCATTATAATCACGAGCAATACCAAAATTTATAAAGATAGATTTAGCATGTCCAATATGTGGAAAGCCATTAGGCTCTGGTGGAAATCTTGTTACAATCTCTTTATATTTGCCTGACTTTAAGTCCTCTTCAACTATTGTGCGTAAAAAATTTTTGCTCTCGTTCATTATGATTAAACCTCTTAATTTTGAAACTTTTATAAGTATCGTATTATATCTTTATTTCTTTGCTTTTTATAAAATCTAGTACCTCTTTTTGAGCACCTTTAAAAACAATAGGAATAGAACTTTTTTTAATTTGGTAGTCATACATTGGGTCATAATAGTGTCGTAAAAGAAGTGTAATCCACTCCAAATACAAAGTTTTTACCTCTACTAACCCATGCTTAGCAGATGCATCTTCAAATAGTTTCATAAGCCTTATATAAAACTCACTCCCGAGACGTTTTTGTATTTTATTTAATCTTTGTTTAACGTTATCTACCCAAACACTTAAAGCCTTATCGCCATAAATTTTTTCATATTCTTTAAGTTCTAAAACAACATATTCTTCATAAATTATTTTTGCACGAATCTCCATTGGTGTTTGAAGTAAAATAAGTCCACCTTGCATAAAGTTATTATACACAGGCTTGGGAATAAATGCCCTACCAATATTATGACTTTCATGCTCTAAAACAAGTTTATTAAATTTTTTATGATTAAACTGTATAAGTTTATATGCAAGTTCATTCTCAAAGTCAATTTGTGATGGTTGAGCATTGGCAAAACCACCAAAAGAGGAACCTCTATGATTTGCAATCGCTTCAAGGTCAATAGAATTATCTAACTTATTTAATAAAATTGTTTTACCAGAACCAGTCCTACCACCTAAAATAAGTGTTTGTGTTGATGCACTTATATCTTGAGTTTGTTGCATAAGAAAATTACGAAAAGCCTTATATCCACCTTTAAGCCTTGTAATATCTATGCCAACCTCTTTGAGCCATTGCTGTGATATTTGGGAGCGTTGACCACCTCGAAAACAGTAAAGTTTAGCATCTGGATTTTTACTTAGATACTCTTTCCAAGCAGCTACTCTTTTTTTCTTACCCTCTTCTTTTATAAGTGACTCAGCTAGTTGTACTGCAGCAGCATTACCCTCTTGTTTATATTTTGTTCCAACAAGTGTACGCTCTTCATCATTTAATATTGGTAAATTTGTGGTATTAACAAATGCGCCTTTTTCAAATTCTACAGATGCACGAACATCTAGTAATGGCGTTTCATTTAAGACAATTGATAAAAAATCATCACTTAAATGTAGACTCAACTAAACTACTTCGACTAAATATTTTGAAGATGTTGTTGTTTTTCCAATAGTATACAAATCAAGCCCTGCATTTTTAGTAATTGCTAAAAAATCATCTACAGTATCTTTGCGTACGGCACAAAGTAATCCGCCAGAAGTTTGAGCATCACATAAAATATCTTGTTGCTGTGCATTCATTGGAGAAATTTTATGACCATAACTCTCAAAGTTTCTGCGTGTCCCACCTGGTACACAACCCATCTCTAAGTATTTTTTTACATTTTTAAGAGTAGGAACTTTATCAAACTCAATAATTGCACTGATATTACTCCCCTCACATATTTCACTTAAATGTCCAAGTAAACCAAAACCTGTTACATCAGTTAGTGCTGTTACACCTTTAAGCTGAGAGATTTCTGCACCGATTTTATTGAGTGTACACATAGCATCTATGGCAACATTAATATCTCCTTGAGAAATCTTGCCCTCTTTTTGAGCTGTTGTAAGTATACCGATACCAAGTGGTTTTGTTAAAAACAATTCACACTCTGCCTCTGCTGTGTCATTTCTTTTTATATCTTCATTGTTCGCTATACCAGTAACAGCGAGTCCAAAAATTGGCTCAGGAGAATCTATACTATGTCCACCTGCTAGAGGGATACCAGCTTCATCACAAACAGAGCGACCACCATCAATCACTTCACGTGCTACATCTGCATCAAGTTTGTTAATAGGCCAACCAAAAATAGAAATTGCCATCAACGGTTTACCACCCATAGCATATATATCACTAATAGCATTCGTTGCCGCAATACGCCCAAATGTAAAAGGATCATCTACAATTGGCATAAAAAAATCAGTAGTGCTTAAAACAGAAGTTCCATTTCCTAAATCAAATGCTGCTGCATCATCTTTTGAAGAGTTTCCAACAATCAAGTCAGGATAAGTTACCGTTTCTCTTGTTGTTTTGAGTATGCTATCAAGAAGTTTTGGAGAAATTTTACATCCACATCCTGCACCGTGACTATATTGTGTTAGTTTTATATCTTTCATAATGTATAATGTCCTAAATAATTTTTCATATACTAGTCTTCTTTGTCTAAGAGATAGGTTAACTATGGAGATTAACAAGGGATAAAATGCAAATAACTATTAAACATATTGTACTAGATTATAATGGAACCATAGCTAAGGATGGCATCTTAAAAGATGAAGTAAAAAAACTGTTACCTCTTTTAGCACAAAAGTACACTCTACATGTAATCACCGCAGATACTTTTGGAAGTGTTAAAAAAGAGTTAAAAGATTTTGATTTACATGTAGAGGTTTTACAAAGCAACGAGCATACTTTAGAAAAAGAAACTTATATAAATAAACTAAATGCAAGTGAATGTGCAGCTATTGGAAATGGAAATAATGATATAAAAATGTTACAAAAAGCAGTACTTGGAATATGTTTAATTGGAGATGAAGGGTGTAGTTCAAAAACTCTTCTTGCTTCAGATATTGTTTGTAAGTCTATATCTGAGGCGCTGGAGTTGTTTATATATTCTAAACGTTTAAAAGCAACACTTAGAGTGTAATTTTAGTCTAAGTAGTATAACCATTTTTAGCCTGTGTCTGCTTGGCTAAAAACTGAACACTTTTAGATATATCTTCATTTGCTATGTGATAATGCTTATGTAATTTATCTAAAGAAACATCAATACGTTCTATCAAATCAGAGCTTAGTTTCTTTATCTCTTCTTTTACATTAACTACATCTTTTTCTTTTGAATTTTCTAAATCTTGTATAATTACTTGAAGTTGTGATTGTGATTTTACATACTCTGATTTTACTGATTCTATGTCAGCAACCAACTCTTTAATATCACCATAAACATTATGCAAATGAGAAGTTTGCCCCTCTAAAGTAGACATTTTTTTAGATGATAAAATCATCTGCTTCATTATTATTTCACTTTGTTCTCTTATATTAGATAACTTACTTTCATCTTCATATAAAGTGGTACCAATACTTTCACTATGTGACTTAAGTGTTAGTATTTGCTTTTCAAATGGTTTTGTAACTTCTGATAATTGCTCAATAGTTTGCTTAGTTATTGTATCTGCAATAGATTTAGAAATACTACTCATATCTTCTAAATTTGCTTTCATCATATCTATATCATCAGACATATCGTATCTCTTATCTACTGCTGATTCAAGAATAACTTTTACTTTGTTAAAGTGATCTTGTTCAGAAACTCTTAGTATCTCTATATGCTTATGTACTACATCATCAAGTGATGGAAGTTGAACATTAGTAAAATTTTCAAAGGTTTTTGTAACATCCTTATGCCAAAGTTCCATCTCCGAAAACTTATCTAAAAATTTAGACTGGTTTGTTTGTATAATATCAAGAGTTTTTATATCTTTTTTAAACTTTTCACGGTTTTCTTCTTGAGCCAACCTATCTTCATTTTGATTTAAAATCATCTTCTTTTCTAACTCAGATGTAAACTCTTTAAGTTGAGTAATTTGCTCTATCAAAGCTTTTGTAAATTCATCTTGAGTTCTTGATTGTAATGTTTGTTGTGTTTGATGAAGGATATTCATAACGATATAAAGTAAAAGTGAAACTAAAAGTGGAAAAAAACTCTCTCGCAAAATCATTAAAGTATCAATAGCTTCAGGGTGAATAATAAAATGAACAACAGAAGATATAGATCCTATGCCTATCATAAGTGGTGCATAATTAATCTTGTTTGGTTGTTTAAGTATACTTATTTGTCTTAAAAAAAGTATCGCCATAAATGCAAAAGCAAGTAATAAATCACCATCTAGCATACAAATCCCTCATAATATTTAGAAGTATTCTATCATAAAATTTTATAAAATTATATCTAATACCTCTTTTGGATGATTAACTGTAACTTTATACTCACTTTGTGGAGAAAATCCCCATGTAGCAAACATTGCATCAATCCCAGCATTTTTGGCACTTATCATATCTTTTGAGTTATCACCAACCATCCAAGCCTTGTCTTTTGTTTTATCAAATTTATAAAAATCTAAAATCTTATTTAACATCTCTGGGTTTGGTTTTGAGACAGCTACTTTATCAGCACCAATTATCATATCAAAAAGATGCTCTACATGTAGAGAGCCAAGCATACGAACGGCAAACTGTGTTGGAGCATTTGTAGCTACTGAAATCTTAACACCATTTTTTACAAGATTTTCTAACACCTCTTTTACACCATCATAAAGATAAGGATTTTTTACACACTGTGAAGCATAATGAACCTCAAAAACTTCACGATCTTTATCTTCATAAACATCTGTATTATAAAAAAGTTTTGGTAGATTTCTTACTTCCATATTAATAGCTTCTACTACAAATTCTTCGCTAAGTGGGGGCAGATTATGATTTAATCTTCGGATATAGTTTATAGATATGGTTATATCTTTTTTAGAATCTATTAATGTTCCATCCATATCGAAGATTACTACTTTCACTAGCGATACCTTCTCGGATACGCTCGAGGATACATCCCTTGTCTAACTCTCCTATATGGATTTATATGAGCATTTGGTACTGTGTCATAAAACTGCCTGCCTCTTCCACTTGAGTTTTTTGGGACTGGATTTGCTTCATCGAAGACCTCTTTATTTTCATTTAAAACAACACTATCTGAGTACTTACTTTTATCTGATGTAGCTTCTAAAACTATAGCACCATGGTTAAACTCTTCTGCAGTTACTGTCACATTTCCATCAAGTTTCATCTCACCTAAGTATGTCATAGTCACTTTTGTTGCATTTAGAGTTTTCCATTTTAAAAGATATGATTGTTTTTCATTTACAACTACGCTTTGTGCTGTGAAAAATACAATCTTTGGCTTTCCATCCTTACTAGGTTCATCTATTTTTATATCTGGAAGTTTATAAGCAAATACATTTGTTGACAATATTAAAACTAAAACTGCATAAATAACTTTTTTCATATAAATCCCTACTTCATTTTTTCATAGATTTCTTGCAATGCATCTACAAACAAATCACTATCATTTGGACACCTACAAACTCTATACTCTTTAAAGCCCATATCCTCAGCTATCTCTCTATACTCTATATCTAACTCAAAATCTGTTTCAGAATTATCAATAGTAAAAGCAAGTGGAAATATAATAACTCCCCTATTTCTAACTTGATTTAGCTTGTCTTCTAGCGATGGGGTAAGCCACTTCATAGGTCCAACTTTAGACTGATAAGCTAGATGGACTTGATGAAAATCCATACCTTCATCTTTTAACATCTGCTTTAATATCTCTGTATGTTTCTCTACATGTCTTTGGTAAACATCCCCAGCATCAACTATCTTTTGAGGAAGCCCATGTGCTGAAAAAATCATATCAAAATCTTTATACTCAGAGTCTTTCATCTGCTCTTTTATTCGCTCAATTATGGCTAAGTTATACTTCTCATTTTCAAAAAAATGCTTTTTCTCAACTAAAATAGCATCAGCACCACTAGCATGATAATGCTCTTCAAAATCTTCTAAAGATGAAGTGGTCGTTGTTGATGAGTGCTGAGGATAAAGTGGAATCAAGTAGATCTTCTCTACATGTAGAGCATTAATGCGTTCTATAACTTCAGGAGCAAAAGGTGGAGTATAACGCATAGCAAAGTCTACATATACATCATCCCCTAGTCTTGTCTGAAGTTTTTTAACAAGTGCTTTTGTATGCTCAACTATGGGAGATTTACCA
>Ga0256842_1002767_pt1 | contig 12172 bp, 13 predicted proteins | sample 4559240metaG_FD_185973 | JGI IMG/M metagenome (GOLD analysis project Ga0256842, IMG submission 185973) | Hydrothermal vent microbial communities from Guaymas Basin, Mexico - 4559-240 | ecosystem: Environmental > Aquatic > Marine > Hydrothermal vents | place: Mexico: Guaymas Basin | collected...
GATGATAAAAGCGGGTATCAAAGTGATTCAATACCGTGAAAAAGAGAAAAGTTTTAAAGAGATGTACGAAGAAGCAAAAATCCTAAGAGAGATGACCAAAAAAGCGGGCGTTCTTTTTATAGTTAACGACCATGTAGAGTTAGCGATGATGGTTGATGCTGATGGAGTACATATAGGCGATGATGACTGGCCTCTAAAAGAGGTGCGAAAACTTGTCGGTGATGATAAAATCATAGGTCTCTCAACGCACTCCAAAGAGCAAGCTCTAAGCGCAGTAAAACTTGGAGCTGATTACATCGGAGTTGGACCTATATATGACACCAAGACAAAAGATTACCCAACAGTAGGCATCGAGTACCTAAAGTTTGTAGTACAAAATATCTCCATCCCATTTGTTGCAATTGGAGGCATAAAAGAGTACAACATCAAAGAGGTGATAGATGCGGGAGCAAAAAGTGTGGCGCTAGTAACCGAAATCACGCAAGCTAAAGATATAAAAGAGAAAATCAAAACAATAGATAGAGCCTGGCTTTAGCTATTGCTCTGCTTCTCTATCTGTCTTATCTTTCGCAAAGCATTTTTCCTGACTATATAAAATCCTATCATAGAGAGAATTGTTATCCCTATATATTCGGGTGCAACAGATTTTATATCTATATTGTGCTCCATAATATTCATCATATCTTTTGCGATATTCCAACCGCCAAACATAGTTAAAAGCACAAACATATAGTATCTAAACGGACTTCCAACCACAAAATAAAGCTCTGTTAATTGTGAATCTTTCATTTTATGTCCCCTTTAATAGGGGCAAAGCCCCTATTAAATTCCTCACGACTGAAGCTTCGCCTTTGGCGAGAATATACTATTTCTATGACTAAAGCACGAGCTGACGCTCTGTAATTGTTCATCTTGCATCCCTTTTTTGTTTTTGTGTATTATAACAAGTATATTTAGTTTTTGTGTAGATTTTTTCTTTATTGCACACAATATGCACTTTATTTTGCTAAAATACTAAAAAAATTTAAGGAGAGTATATGAAATTAAGAGTTTTAGTCCTAAGCTTATTTGCTGTTATAGCTTTAAGTGCTGGTAATTTAACCATAAAAAACAGTGTAAATTCTGTAGATAAAACAGTTGCTAAACTGCAAAAGATTATGGAAGCAAAAGGTATCACCGTATTTGCAACCATAGACTATAGAAAAGGTGCTAAGAGTGTAGGCTCAGATATGACGGATGCTAAACTTATTATCTTTGGAAATCCAAAACTAGGTACTAGAATTATGCAAAGAGATATGAAAGCTGCGATTGATCTGCCGATGAAAATATTGGTATATAAAGATTTTAACGGAAAGACAAAGATAGAGTATAAAGACCCTGTAAATCTTGAAAAAGAGTACAATCTTCAAGGCTGTGGTGTACTTTCAAAGCTGTCAAAAGTGATGAATAAAATATCCACAAAAGCGGGTATGTAAGTATCTGTTTGTAGCAAATCTATTTTGCTACAAACTCTTCCCAGCCTTTTGCACGCAACAAACACGCAGGACACTCACCGCAACCATAACCCCAGTCGTGAAAGCTCTTATGGTCTCCATTATAGCAAGTGTGCGATTGCTCTACAACGATATCGAGTATCCCCTCTTTTTGTGCCAATTCAAAAGTCTCTGCTTTACTTAAGTGCATCAATGGATAATAAAATCTTATCTCTGACTCGCTTCCTAGATTTAGTGCTAACTCTAGTGCTTTTACAAAATTTTCTCTACAATCGGGATAACCTGAGTAATCCGTCTGATTTATGCCTGTAACTAGATTATCAATTCCCTGTTTTTGTGCAAAAGCGTGAGCTAAAGTAAAAAATATAGCATTTCTATTTGGCACAAATGATGCTGGAAGATTTGGCTTGGTATGGTGAGAACTAGATATATCCAAACTAGAGTCTATAAGGGCAGAATCATTTAACTCCGTAAAAGCATTTATGCTTAAAAGCGTATTTTTAACACCCATCATATCGGCTATCTTTTTAGCTTGTGCAATCTCAACTTTATGCTTTTGACCATAATCAAAAGTGATGGTTTCGACCACTTCAAACCTCTCTTTTGCCCAACCAAGACAGGTGGTGCTGTCTTGTCCGCCACTAAATATTATAAGTGCTCTCTTCACTATTTTACTCCTAAAAATTTGTGCATTTGGATACTAAGTTTCAAATGGGGATATTTTTTTACCAACTCTATACAAAAATTGAGATTTTGCATATCGGGTCTATCAAAAAAATTTAAAGGTTGTATAAAAATCTCTTTTGCAGTTTTAAAATTTACAACTCTTTTTATATCACTATCTTTTGATACTATAAATTTAATCTCACTCCAACCAGTCTCTTCTATACTCTCCCAATTTTTTGGGCTATATGTTATCCAATCTGCATTTTTTACATGTTCAAGCTTATATCCATTTGTCTCTATCGCAACAAAATAATCTGATTTATGTAAAAATTCTATAAAATCATTCAAATCATACAGAGTCGGCTCACCACCAGTTATGATAACCTGCTTTGATGGATATTTATCAATCTCATCGATAATTTCTTCAAAACTATATGACTTATAATTCCCTTTATGAAGCGAATCATCACAAAAAGAGCAAGCAAGATTACATCCATGCAACCTTATAAACACACAAGGAACTCCGCTAAAATGCCCCTCTCCTTGGATAGAGTAAAATATCTCAACAACTTTTAACACAAATCAACCTTCAAACTAAAATAGGAGTGGCATTATACCAAAATATGCTATACTTTCAGGATGAAACATATTTTATATCTCTTTATGCTTATACCCTTGGCTATACTGTTTGGTGGTTGTTCAAACAATCAAAGAACTTCTGAAATGCTTCAATCAAAGAGTGCAACAATCATATCAAGAGACTATCAAGATTTAACAAAATTGCTTATAAAATACAAAAAGATACTTGACCTTAGAAATCCATCACTATATGATAAAAATCTCTCAAAAAAGATAATTTTTATCATAAAGCACAACTACCGTACTCCAAACCTCATATCAAGCAATTCGTACAAAGAGTGTATTAAAAAAGCATTTGATGAAGAGACACAATACAGAAGCGATTATCTAGTATTAGGTCTTTATAAAATGTTTTATGAAGCCTACAATATAAAAGACGGTCACCATATAACTGCTCTTGATTATGATGTAAAAACTTTTAAAAATCTTTACTATACTCTCAAAGTCATAAAATGGAAAATAGAAAATGCCAAAGATAAAAAAGGCAAATTTATATTCGCCACTTGGCAGCTAAATTGGCAATTAGAATTAAATAAAAAATACCACAATATCACTATAGATAGTCTAAAAGAGCTACCATCTCTAAAAAACGGTAGAGAAACTCTGCTTAAGCACTCAAATTTTAATTTTGAAGTTACTATGTCCTTGATGATAGAGAGAGTCAAAAACTCCCTTGAAGCGATGGGAGAAGAGCCGCTAAATCTTAGTATATCCGCCATGAAAGCGATAATTCTGCTATAAGATAGTATAATATACCAAAAGAGGTGAAAAATGTATTGGGAAATATCTAAAGAGTTTGATTTTTGTTATGGACATAGAGTCTGGTCGCAAGTATTGAAAAAAGAGTTTGCACTCAAAACCTGCTCTACATGTAGGCATCTTCACGGACACCAAGGAAAGATAATCATATATCTACAAAGTGATACTTTAAAAGATGGGATGGTGACGGATTTTGGACATTTAAACTGGTTCAAACTTTTTTTAGACGATACGCTTGATCATAAGTTCATCATAGATATAAATGACCCTCTCTTTGGTACACTTCTGCCACATTTTAGCGATAAAAAAAATCTTATAGAACACCAAAATGGCTTTAAAACTGTAGATTTTGCATATATACAAGATGAGTCTGAACATATTTTTGAGATGTATGAAGGCTATGTGATAGTGGACTTTATCCCAACAAGTGAAAATATCTCTGCATGGCTTCTTAAAATCATACAAAAAAAGATGGACAAAATAGGCGTCAAAGTCTCTCGTGTTGAGTTTTTAGAGACGCCTAAAAGCAAAAGTATAGTTTATGGTTAAAAAAAATCAGCTAAGCAGAGCATAAGCCCTGTCTAGTTCTTTATACAACTCATCTGCACCTAAAGTTTGTGCATCCATGATTTCGAGCATGACAACATTGTCCTCTTTTCCATTCCACACTTTTTTATAGCTTCCATCTTTGTATCCATGATCTTGTCTAAAGCCATTTAAAACATTTTTTGCTATATAGTACTTATATAGAATCTTTAGATCTACACCGCATTTCAGAGCTAAAGAGAAGTAATTTTTTAGCAAACTATCATAAATATCGATCTCAAATCCTGTTGTTTCATGTATAATCTTCTCTATATCGTTTATGATTTCGGCAGACTGTGCATCTTTTAAACTATAAGGCTCTTTCGTAAATCTTTCAAATCCTTGTACATCAGTTACATCTCGAGCCATCCTGTCTATGCCTTTTCCTCTGTTAATTTTTCCATCTTCCAACACAAGACTCATCACAAAATGCCAAATATCCACTATCTCTATGACTGCATTTTCCCAATCTATCGGCTTGTCTATATCTTTCCAGTGTTTCCAGTTGAAGCTGTCTATCAACTCTGCACACTCCATATAGATACACCTTTTCCAGTTTATAATCTTATCGTTTTTAGTATATCCGTTTTCCCAGCCAACTCCATTTGTTTCATCATTTAGTTTTTGCTGAAGCAGAAACATCTCTTTTATGTATTCTAAATTTGTCATCTATTTTTCTCCTAGGGTTAGGTACTTAATCTTAAATTATATCATTTTTTTTGTTACAAAATGGTAAAATACAACAAGGATAACTTTAAGTTGGATATATCCTAAAGGAGTTTATATGTGCTGCAACAATTTCAGAATCTTGATTATGTTTCTCTTTACTTTTAGTGCATTTGCCCTAAACAGTTTTATGCCCTCCATCCCTGTTATAGTTTGGTATTTTGGCTCTATAAATCTCTTTGCACTCATACTTTTTGGCATAGATAAACTAAACTCCACAAAAGAGAGAAAAAGAGTTCCCGAACTTTCGTTTCACTTCTTTTCACTCATAGGCGGAGTCATCGGAATATTTTTGGGAATTATCCTCTTTAGACACAAGATAAGGAGCAGAAACTTTCTACTTATAGAGTTTGCTATCTTTCTCGTATGGTGTATGGCTCTATTTTTTATCTTCAAAAATATAGGCACAATCATAGCATGGAGTCAAAGTATCAGTGGATAAAAAGATAGTTAATTTCATACAAAAACACCATATCTTATCATGCTCTTTTTTTAGCGAAACTTCGATTCACAGTGCGAGTTGTTTTTATCTATTTTTAGAAAATCCTGCTAGATTCATAGTGGCTTCAAGCAAAGATACTCTACATGTTAAGCTTGCTCTTGCCAATCCTATGGTTTCAGGCACTATACACCTAGAGACTAAAACTATCGGTAAGATACAAGGCATACAGTATAGAGGCAGATGGGAAAGAGCGAACAGTGATGAAAAAAAAGCCTATCTAAAAAACTATCCCTATGCCATAGCTCTAAATCCAAAACTGTGGTGCATAGAGATAGAGTATATAAAATTTACAGACAATACCCTGGGATTTGGCAAAAAATTAGAGTATAAAAAAGCTCTACATGTAGAGCTTTAATTATCTTCTGCGAGCTCTACTACTAGCACTTCTGTTTGGATTGGCTGGTTTAGTCTCTACTCTTCTTTTTTTTGGTCTGTTTCTGGAGTTTGATTTTTTCTTTACTGGCTCTGGCTTGATACTAGGATCTGGCTCAAACCCCTCAACTCTCTCTTGTGGGATTTTTCTTTTCAAAAGTTTTTCTATATCTTTTAAGTATTGAATCTCATCCACGCAAACAAGTGAGATAGCTCGCCCCTGTGTTCCTGCTCTGCCAGTTCTGCCGATACGATGTATATAATCTTCACTTATGTTTGGCAATTCAAAATTTACAACATAAGGGAGTTGGTCTATATCTATGCCTCTTGCTGCTATATCGGTAGCTACAAGCACTCTGACATCACCGCTTTTAAAGTTTGCGAGTGCTTTTGTTCTTGCCCCTTGACTCTTATTGCCGTGAATAGCCGCTGAATTTATACCATCTTTGCTTAACTGTTCGCTTAGTTTATTGGCTCCGTGTTTTGTTCTTGTAAAAACCAAAACTTGATTCCATTTTTTTGTTTTTATAAGATTTGATAAAAGTGCTCTTTTTTTGACTTTATCAACAGGGTGGATTAGTTGCTCAACCAACTCTGAAGCCGTATTTCTTCTGGCTACTTCTATGAGCTTTGGAGCATTTAACAAAGAGTCTGACAATTTTTTTATATCATTTGAAAATGTTGCGGAGAATAGAAGATTTTGCCTGCTTTTAGGCAGTATCGCCAAGATTTTTTTAATATCATGGATAAAACCCATATCTAACATCCTGTCAGCCTCATCCAAAACCAAAAATTCCACTTTTGAAAGATCGATAGTTCGTCTCCCTATATGATCAAGCAATCTTCCCGGAGTTGCCACAACTATATCAACACCCCTTCTAAAATTTACTATCTGCGGATTGATTCCGACTCCACCAAAAATTACCGTAGATTTATAAGGCATATATTTGCCATAGGAGAGGATATTTTCATGTATCTGTGAAGCCAACTCCCTTGTCGGAGTTAAGATAAGAGCACGAACAGCTCGTTTGCCTTTTGATTTGGCATGTTCGCCTAGCAGTTCGAGTATAGGCAGTGTAAAACCGGCAGTTTTTCCTGTGCCTGTTTGAGCGCCTGCTAAAACATCTTTTTTACTGAGTATGATAGGGATTGCCTGTTTTTGGATAGGAGTGGGTTTTGTATATCCCTCCTCTTTGATTGCACGAAGAATTGGAGCAGATAAGCCCAAAGTTGTAAATGACATATATATGTACCTTTTGTTGTAAGTACCTTTTGCAAAAGTCGGAACTTAAGAATTGATCAAGGTAAAATTAAAATAAATTGTTGAGTTGTAAAACAAAAACGAAGTCAGGAGTAGATCAAATACGCTGAAATTGTGGCTATTATACCATAAAATTGTGGCTTAAATTTTAAAGCCACAATTTTTTAGAGAGATCTAATGCTAGCTCTTCGTTACTCATCACACCGATACCTTGATCTATGATTTTTTTAGCTATCGCTTTAGCCTCTTTCAAAGAGTGCATCATGTATGAGCCACATTGGTATCTGTTGAGTTCTGGTATATCCTCTTGAGTTTTGACTTCAAGTATATCTTGCATGGACTTCATCCAAGCCTCTGCCACCTCTTCCTCTTTTGGAGTTCCAAGCAGACTCATATAGAAGCCTGTACGACAACCCATAGGAGATATATCTATGATTTCAACTCTATCACTATTTAAATGCTCCCGCATAAATCCTGCAAAAAGGTGTTCAAGTGTGTGAGTTCCTTTTTCACTCAACATCTCTTTGTTTGGTCTGCAAAATCTCAAATCAAACACAGTGATATCATCTCCACATGGAGTTTTCATACTTTTTGCAACTCTAACCGCAGGTGCCGGCATCTTTGTGTGATCAACTGTAAAACTATCTAGTAATGGCATAATTTTTTCCTTCTGTTTTTTTAATTATACCTAAAACTCTCTATATTTATCTTTTTTCACTATAATACGAATTCAAAATTTTACCAAAAGGAAAAAATATGGAAAAAAACGGTGTTCAAGTTTGTAATGTTTGTCTAAAGCCAAGCAATGACGGTCAAAAGAGGGTTTATGTGAAAGCTATTTGTGATGGTGAAGAGATATTTGTTTGTACTGCTTGTCTTCCAACTGTTATACACGAAAGTGCAAATGCTGTAAAAAGCAACGAAGAGGTAGAAAAAACTTTGGGGCTTTAAAAAGTTGCGGGAGAGTTAATCCCTCCCGCTTGTTATTTTACTCTACTTCTCCTGAGTAGTCTGCTTCTGATATCCTCTTTAACTGTCTCCATCTGAACTGTGCATCTTTTTTGTTTTTCTCAAACAACTCTGCTGCATGTTTAGGATTTGACTTTTTCAAAGCGTTGTATCTAACCTCTTTTAACAAGAACTCTTCATAAAGATCCCAATTAGGCTCTTTACAAGCTATTTTAAGTGGGTTTTTACCCTCTTTCATAAATCTTGGATCAAATGTATATATCGGCCAATATCCGCATTTTGTAGCTAAATCAGCCTGCTTTCCAGATTTACCGATACCGCCTTTTACACCGTGTGCTATACAAGGAGAGTATGCTATGATAATTGAAACACCAGGAAAATTCTCAGCCTCTTGCATCACTTTTAAAGTATGTGCTTGTGAAGCATTTGAGTTAATACTTGCTACATATATATTTCCGTAAGTCATAGAAATCTGACCTAAATCTTTCTTAGCAAGTGCTTTACCTGAAGCTGTAAACTCTGCGATTGAGCCTGCTTGTGATGCTTTTGAACTCTGTCCGCCAGTGTTTGAATAAACCTCTGTATCAACCACTAGGATGTTGACATCTTCACCACTCGCACTTACATGGTCAAGTCCACCATAACCTATATCGTAAGCCCAACCGTCACCGCCGATAATCCATTGGGATTTTTTAGCTATATATTTTTTAAGTGAATATATCTCTGCAATACTTGGAATATCCAAATTTTCAGCCAATAGCGGAACTAATCTATCTCTTATCTCTGCCGTTTTTATCCTATTGTCTTTGTTCTCTAAGAAATCTCTATATAGAGCTGATATAGCATTTGGAACCTCATCCATAGAGTTTGCCATTATATTTGCGACTCTGTTTCTGATAGTCTCATTTGCCAGGTGCATACCCATACCAAACTCTGCGTTATCCTCAAATAGTGAGTTAGCCCAAGCCGGTCCGTGACCCTCATCATTTGTAGTGTATGGAGTAGAAGGCATTGAAGCACCATAGATAGATGAACAACCTGTCGCATTTGCTATCATCATATGCTCACCATATAGTTGAGTTGCCAAAGAGATGTATGGAGTCTCGCCACATCCTGGACATGCTCCGTGATACTCAAAGAGTGGTTTAGCAAATTGAGAACCTTTTACTGTCGATTTTTTAACCAAATCATCTTTATATGTTACTTTCTTAAATAGATAGTCTGCATTCTCTTGTTCGTGATTATCTAACTCTTGGTTGATAGGAACCATCACTAAAGATTTATCTTTTGTAGGACAGATTTCAGCACAAAGCTCACATCCTGTACAATCAAGCGTAGAGACTTGGATTTTATACTTCAAACCCTTCAAATCTTTACCTTTTGCATCTATCGCATGATCTTTAACACCTTGTGGTGCATTTTCCAACTCTTCATCATTTATCAAGAAAGGTCTGATGACTGAGTGAGGACAGACAAATGAGCATTGGTTACACTGGATACATGTATCTTCATTCCAAGTTGGAACCATGGTGGCAACACCTCTTTTTTCATAAGCAGTTGAGCCATTTTCTGCAGAACCATCTACGCGTTCCATAAAGACTGAAACAGGTAATTCGTCTCCCAAAGCTTTACTCATAGGCTTGCATATTGTCTCTACAAACTTATCTCCAGGGTATTTTTCTGGAACTTCTAGTGAAATTTCACCTCCAAGATTTGCCCAAGCAGGATCAACTGTAACCTCTTCTAATCCAGCCTCTCCACTCTCTATCGCTTTATAGTTCATCTCAACGATAGCTTCACCCTTTTTGATGTATGATTTGTGAGCAAACTCTTTCATAAACTCTTTGGCTTTTTCAAATTCGATTATATTTGCCAGTTTGAAGAAAGCTGCTTGCATGATAGTATTTGTTCTGTTTCCAAGACCTATATCTCTTGCAATTTTTGTAGCATTTATAACATAAAATTTAGCATGTTTTTCTGCCAATGTTTTTTTGAATTTATTTGGCACTCTTTTAGCTGTCTCTTGCGCATCCCATATAGAGTTGAGGAGGAATGTTCCGCCATCTTTTAATCCGCCAATCATATCATATACATCCATATATGCCGCAACTGAACAAGCAACAAAGTCTGGTTTTGTTACAAGATAAGTTGAACGGATAGGATTTGGTCCAAATCTCAAGTGACTTCTTGTGTAACCACCCGATTTTTTAGAATCATAAGCAAAATATGCTTGAGCATAAAGGTCAGTTTTATCACCGATAATCTTAACAGAGTTTTTATTTGCTCCAACAGTACCGTCAGCTCCGATACCATAAAATAGACACTCAGTAACGCCCTCTCCTCCAAGAGATAGATTCTCTCCAGATGGAAGCGACTTAAATGTAACATCATCAATTATCCCGATAGTAAAGTCACCCTTTGGCTCACCCTCTTCAAGATTTTTGAAAACTGCTATGATTTGAGCAGGATTTGTATCTTTTGAAGACAGACCATATCTACCACCAACTATAACAGGAGCATCTTTTTTACCGTAATATGCTGCTTGAATATCTAAAAATAGTGGCTCTCCTATGCTTCCTGGCTCTTTTGTTCTATCTAGTACGGCTATTTTTTTAGCAGTTGCCGGAATTACATCAAAAAAGTATTTTAAACTAAAAGGGCGATAAAGATGAACTACAACCAAGCCAACTTTTTCACCTTTTGTTCTTAAGTAATCAACTGTCTCTTTTATCGTCTCATTTACTGAACCCATGGCTACTACGACTCTATCGGCTTCAGGATCTCCATAATAAGTAAATGGCTTATAATCTCTACCTGTAACTTTTGATACTTCAGCCATATAATCTGCCACTACATCAGGAAGTTCATCATAAAACTTATTTTGTGCCTCTCTTCCTTGAAAATATATATCATCATTTTGTGCAGTACCTCTAGTTTTTGGAGTCTCAGGGCTTAGCGCTTCATCTCTAAATTTAGCAACTGCATCTCTGTCCAAAAGTTTATCCCAAACTGCATAATCCATAACTTCAATTTTTTGAATTTCATGTGAAGTTCTAAAACCATCAAAAAAGTGCAAAAACGGGACTCTTCCTTTGATGGCACTAAGATGTGCAACACCTGCTAAATCCATAGCTTCTTGAACAGAACTAGAAGCCAAAAGTGCAAATCCTGTCTGTCTTGTTGCATATATATCTTGATGATCTCCAAAGATAGATAGTGCATGAGTCGCTAATGATCTAGCTGCTACATGTATAACTGCTGGCAAAAGTTGTCCTGCCATCTTGTACATATTTGGTATCTTTAGCAATAGTCCTTGAGAAGCTGTGTAAGTTGTTGTCAATGCACCTGATTGAAGCGAACCGTGAACTGCTCCTGCTGCTCCTGCTTCACTCTGCATCTCAACTAGCTTGACTGGCATACCAAACAAGTTTTTCTTTCCTTGACTCGCCCATACATCGGTATGATCTGCCATAGGAGAAGAAGGTGTTATCGGATATATACCCGCAACTTCCGTAAAAGCATACGCTGAGTAAGCTGCAGCTTCATTTCCATCCATAGTTTTCATGACTTTTGCCATAATCTATCCCCTTTATTAAATTTTTATTTTAATTACAATCTTTAATGCCTATTGTACTTAGCATTATCTTAATAATCTATTAATATGTAATGATACTACAAATTATATTAAATTATCTGTTTATATCCATACTAAATCAAATTTTACCTTAGAAAATCATAACACTTTAATATGATAATTTCATAAGAAAGCTATTTTTTTGATAGATTTTACAGCTTTTAGAGAGTTGTCAAAGACATTTTGGCTAAAATTTTCAAGCTCCCTCTTTTCGCCATATCCACAAGTTACCCCTATGGGGTTTACCCCCGCACTCTTTGCACTCTGCAAATCCATGATAGTATCCCCTATCATCCAAGTTTTCTCTTTTTTGGCATTTAGTTCAAACATAGCTTTCAAAACTGGCTCAGGGTGAGGTTTTGGATTTTGCACATCTTCTCTTCCTATCAGCACTTCAAAATAGTCAAAGACTTCCATATACTCCAATAACTCCACAGAATACCTTTTGGTTTTAGTAGTTACGATACCAAGGGTTGCAAATCCACTTGCCTCTTCCAGAGCCTCTTTGGCAAAAGGTAAAAGCTTAGTCTTTTGTGCTGAAATTGACCTATAGTGCTTTTTATATA
>Ga0256842_1002768_pt1 | contig 12167 bp, 11 predicted proteins | sample 4559240metaG_FD_185973 | JGI IMG/M metagenome (GOLD analysis project Ga0256842, IMG submission 185973) | Hydrothermal vent microbial communities from Guaymas Basin, Mexico - 4559-240 | ecosystem: Environmental > Aquatic > Marine > Hydrothermal vents | place: Mexico: Guaymas Basin | collected...
ATACAGATCAATAGGGGCTAAAAGTTCTACCACTAAGCCAGCAGATATTCCTGCATGGGAGCAGGATTTAGAGAACACATGGGAAAGGACAGGAAGGCTTCAGGAAAAAGAAAAAATAATGGCTTCTTTAAGAGAAGTTGGATACATGTAAGAAAAAATTTTTATTGGAAAGATAAGTGAAATATATAAGCGTGATAATTCCTGCCTTTAATGAAGAGAAAAACATAAAAGAATGTATTAGCTCTGTTTTAAATCAGAGTTATCCTAAAGATTTTTATGAGATAATAGTTGTGGATAATAATTCTTGTGATAGGACTTTTGAGTTGGCTAGGAGTTTTCCAATAAAATGTTTAAAAGAAACAGAGATTCAAGGACCTTCGGCAGCCAGAAATAGAGGTGTTTTAGAAGCAAAAGGAGAAATTTTTGCTTTTATTGATGCGGATTGCATTGCTCATAGAAGGTGGCTGGAGGAGGGAATAAAAAAATTTAAAAAGGACATAGGCTGTGTTGGGGGAAGAAGTAATGCTACTAATCCAACAAATTTTTTTCAAAAGATTCTTATTGATATAGGAGCAACAATAGGAGCTCAGGATGGTCCTTTAAGAACCTACTATTATCCTTATTTTCCAACTTTAAATGTCTTTTACAAAAGGGAAGTTTTTGAAAAAATAGGATTGTTTGACACTGAGCTTTTAACTGGAGAAGATGTGGATTTTTGTTGGAGAATGCAGTTTTATACTGATTATAAGATGGATTTTGCACCTGATGCAATTGTTTTCCATAAGTGCAAAGAGAGTTTATCTTCTCTTTTTAAACAAAGAAAATCTTATGCAAAAGGAAGAGTTCTTTTGATCAAAAAACATAGTGATAAAATTCCTAAAAGAAGCTTTAGAGAAGTATATTGGGGATATTTTAACCTCTTATCCTCTATAAAAGACCTGATTTTTAAAAGAACTTTAGCTTTTATCTTTAGAAAATCTAATGAGTTTTGGTACAAAGAATACATAAGAGTTATTCTTAGTTTAGGTACTAAATTGGGACACTTAGAAGGAAGTTTAAAATACAGGTTTTTTTATCCATGAAAGAAAGATTGCGTAAAGAGCCTATTTTTATTGGATCTGCTCCTTTTTATCTAAAATCTATAAGATCTGTGTTTTTAAGAATACCCATGGCAGAACCTGACTGGAGGAGTAAAGAGATTAGATTGGCCACTCTTTCTCTTTTTAAATCGGATTGGAAAAAGCCAAAGAACTCTTTAGAAAAAAAGCTTTCTGAAAAGTTTAAAGTGAAATACGCTGTTTTGACTTCTTCTGGAAGGGCTTCTATAAAGGCGTCTTTAACAGCATTGGGAATTAGGGGAGGTGTTATTCTACCTTCTTTTTGTTGTTATAGTGTTTTAGAAGCAATATTAAGTGCAGGTTGCTATCCTCAATTTGTGGATATTGACGATAATTTGAATATAGATCCTATTGATGTAAAAAGAAAGATAAACGATAAAACCAAAGCCATATTAGTCCCACATCTTTTTGGAAAGTCAGCTCAGATTTTAAAACTTCAAGAAATAGCACAAAAAAATAATCTGTTTCTAATTGACGACGCTGCTCAATCTATAGGGGTTAGGAATAATGGGAACTACCTAGGCACCTTTGGTGATGTAGGGGTTTTGAGTTTTGGTCCTTTTAAAGGCTTGAGCGGAATTGGAGGAGGAGCGGTTTTAACTGACGATTTTGAGATTTTTGAAAGGATAAAAGAATCCTTTAAAAAAAGAAAAAGGACAGATAGCAGATTAAAGCCCATAAAAATTTTGTTAAAGTCAAGATTTAGAAAGTTTTCCTTTTTTTTCTTCATATTAGTAAGAACTTTAAAATATTTAAAAGCAAAAAACACTCAAAATTTTGATTGTGATTACATAGTGCCCCAAAAGATGTCTTTTTTAGAAGAAAATTTTATCTTAGATCAAATTGATAGATTGGATGAGCTGGTTGAAAGAAGATCTTATTTAGGCAGATTGCTTTTCAAGCACCTTTCCTCAACGAAACTTATTAAACCCGCTTTTAGCAGTGTTGTATCTCATGGGTTTTTAAAGTTTGTTATAAAAATAGATAAAGAAGATAATAAGATAACAGAGAATCTTTTAAGACACCTTTTGAAAAAAGGAATAGAAGCAGAGCCAGTATATGTTCCTCTACATCTTCGCACCAATTCTTCACAAAGACTTTTGAAAACTGAAAGGCTTTACTTAAAGCTACTTTGTTTACCAATAAATCCGTCTATGAAAAAGAAGGACCTAGATTATATGTTAAATTCTTTAAAAGAATTTGAGGAGAGATATGTTAATTAGCATTATAATGCCTGTATTTAACGGATTGCCCTTTTTAAAAGAAGCGATAGACAGCGTTATTGCTCAAACATATAAAAAGTTTGAGCTGATAGTTGTAAACGATGGATCTACAGATAAGACACAGATAGTTTTGGACGAGTTTCAAAAAAAGCTTGGTAAAAAAATGATAGTAATAAAGCAGAAAAATCAAGGGCAAGTAATAGCCAAAAATAGAGGAATAAAAAGGGCAAAAGGGAAATTCATTGCCTTTTTAGATAGTGATGATATTTGGGAAAAAGATAAGTTGGAGTATCAAGTAAAGAGATTTGAGAAAAATAAAAACCTAGGTCTATGCTACACAGAAGCTGTGCTAATAGACGAAAGATCTCGTGTTATAGGGTATAGGTCTGCAAATAGAAATTACACAGGCAGGTGTTTTGAAAAATTGATAGAGAAAAATCAAATAACTGCTTCCTCTGTTATGATAAAAAGAGAATGTTTAAACTGCATAGGAATCTTTGACGAAACTTTAAGGACTTGTGAAAATTGGGATATGTGGCTTAGAATCTCTCTTTTTTTTGAGATCCAATATATCCCTCGCCCTCTTACTTATTACAGGATACACAAAAATCACATGTCCAGTAATATATCAAAGATGTTGGAAGGGAAGATAAAGGTGTTAAAAAAATACTCTTCACTTTTGCCTGATAAAAAGTTTAAAAAGATCCTTTTTAATTCCTACTTTGATTTTGCAAAGGATAGTTTGTGGAATTCAAATCCCAAAGGAGCAAGAGAGATTTTAAAAAATGCTTTTAAGATAAGTCCTTTTTCTTACAGATTGTTTTGGCTCTATTTAAAATCTTTTTTTCCAAAATTTTTAACTTCAAAAAGATAAATCTAGTGAAAAAAAGCTCAATTTTTAAAGATCTACTTTTAGAAGACACCCTTATTATAAGATCAGAAAAGGATTTGAAAAAATTTGTAAAAGATCCTGAAGTGAAAACAAGAAAAATAATACTTTTGCCTATGGAAAAAATCAAAAAATATCCCTATTTTTATTTTTTATTTTTTTTGAAAAAAAAGATAAAAAATAGAGGATTTAAAATAGAGAAGTTATTTTTTATATTCCCTTCTTTTGACAATCTCTCTATTTTGTTTCCTTGCGATAGAGAAATTTTATATTTTGTTGAGACTACATTTTATCACAGACTTTCAAATCCCCTAAAGTTTTTTTTAAAGAAAATTTTTTTAAAAACATTTGGTCCTGCTTTTTTGAAATATCCTTTATTGATAATTTTATCCCAAAAGGACTAAAGATGCACAATCTTTTAAAAAAGTTCATTAAAACCCAAAAAGGTTTTTTTTCTTTTTCTTATGACAAAATATTTTTCTTTTCTTTTGACAGAAGAGATAGACCCAAAAGGGTGTTTAAGCTGGGAGAATTTGAACCTATTTATAAAGAATATAAAAATCACAAGTTTGCTTTTTCATTAATTCCAGATCATGTTCCTAAAGTGTTTTTCTTCAAAAGAATAGGTAAAAATGCGGTAATTTCAATGGAATTTCTAGATAATTCTTCGTTGTTCGATCTCATCGCTTCTTGTGTGTATAAAAAAGAAAAAAGATTTTTCAAAGAGGCAGAAAATATGTATGATTTTCTTTTTTTATGGCTCAGCAGTTTGCCTTATAAAAGGATAACTTTAAAAGAGGTCTTTGATTTGTCCCAAAATAGATCTGATAGTGTATCAAAGATTTACAAAAGCTTAAAAGAAGAAAAGGTCATAGTTTTGCCTCAACATAGAGATTTTTCAACAGCAAATGTGAGATATGCCAAGAATAAATTGGTATTATTAGATTGGGAAGATTTAGAAAAAAAAGACCTTTTTACTATGGATTTTTCTGTTCTAACCTTTTCTCTCTTTAGCTTTCATAAATCCTTTTTTAAAAAGGATCCTTCAATAGAGTTTAGAAGACTTATAAAAGATGCGATCTCTAAAGTAGTAGATACTTTTGGAGTAAAAGAAGAAGTCTTTATAGAGCTTTGTGTTTTGAGTTTGTACTTATTTTTTGTTCAAAATGTAGAAAAAAAGAGATTTCTTACTGCAAAAAAGGTTTGGAACTTTATAAATCAACATTTCAAAGGACTTTTTTATGAAACCATTTAAATTGATTTTTTTTGTTTTTTGTTTGCTTTGTTTTATCCCAAATTATCTTTGGAGTTTTAATACCAAATTAAAAGAAGAGGCTATCTGGGATCTTCCAAAGGTTTATCCTTATCATCCTAGGATATTTTTAAGAAAAGATAAATGGAGCTGGGGACCTTCTGTTGCGGATTTTGAAAAACTAAAAGAGATAGAACCCTGGAGATCTTGGATAAAAAAGAGACCAACCAAGGCAAAGCCAGTAGAGCTTGCCATCTGGTACCTTTTTTCAAAAAACGAAAAAGTGATTCCTAGGATTGTAAAATATCTAAAAGAGAAAAAATACTGGCCTGGTTCTTTAACAAATATGGCTATATGTTATGATTACATCTTTAATAGCCCTTCTTTTTCAGAATACGACAAAAGATTTGTTGAACAAAGAATGGTTCAAATGGCTTATCAGGCTATAAAAAAAGCAGAACATTACGGAGATATGTGGAGCCACTTTGGATATTCAGCTATATGTGATGTGATAATGACTGGTATTGCTTTGTACGGACGAAGAGAAGAGGCAAAGACTTTTTTGGCTTATGGTGGAGGATATCTGAAGAAAAATTATCTTTTAGGATGGAAGATGATAGAAGGTGGATGGATGGGAGGATGGGTTTATTATAGATATTCTGGCATATACTTAATAGAAGCTATTTATGCTTGGAGCAGTGGAACCAATGAAAATCTCTTTGAGCTTATACAAAAAGATCAAAGGGATTGGTTAAGAAAACATCTTTATTACTTAATTCAGACCATCTTTCCTGATGGGACACCTAATGACATATCTGGTTTTAGTTATTCTCCTTATCGTCCAAAGGTGGACCTTGCTGTTTTAATGATAACAAGGGCTTACTTAGACCCAAATGGAATAAAATACTTAAAAGATCATTATAAAAACATGGATCAGTGGTGGTGGTATGGTTTTAATTATCTTTTCTGGTCTTTTGAAATGAAAAATAAAGACATAAGCTCTTATAGTTTGAATCTTTCTACCTGCTGGGGAAAAGATAGTGTTGGATATGTCCAAATGAGATCAGGGTGGGGGAAAAGAGATACAATTGTTGAATTTAAGTGCGGAGATTATTTTTGGTCCCATCAATTTCATAATCAAAACAGCTTTTACATTTATAAAAACAGAAGGTTGGCAATACAAAGCGGAATCTATGATCTATATTGGGGACAGCACATGTTAAAGTATTACAGACCCACCATTAGTTCAAATACCATAATCGTTATAGACCCTGAAGAGACATCTTGGGTTCCACCTAGGGTTTTAAAAAAGAGCAGAATAAAATCTCAAGGAGGATTTTTTAAAGAATTTGGAGGCCAAAGGGCTTGTTATATGATGCCTCTATATGGATCAGCTGAGACATGTTTTACTTTAAAAAAATATTTATGGAGAAAAGAAAATCAGCATCACTTTGAAAGAGGTGGTATAGAAAAGTTTAAATCTACAAATGAATTTACTTATCTTTTGGGAAATGCAACAAAGGCTTATAACACAAGTTGGTTTTCATATCCTAAAAATAGACCTAAGCTCAAACTCTTTTTAAGAGAACTTCTGTTTTTGGATAAAAAGTTCATTCTGATTTTTGATAGAATAGAATCTACTAAATCTGAGTTTGAAAAAAGATGGCTCATTCATACTATAGAAGAACCTAATGTGCTATCAAAGATTTTAAAGATTGAAGATAAAGCTCACAGAGAAATTTTTGATAGAGGAATCGTAGTTGTGAAAGATAAAGACACGAAGATGTACCTTCAACCCCTTTTGCCTCAAAAATCTTTTGTAAGAAAAGTAGGGGGAAGTGCAACTGTAAGTGAAGTAAAAAGGGATCCCAAAAACAGAGGAAATATATATTTAACCACAACCATAAAAGGTAAGTTTAGAAGAATTAGTCCATGTTTGGCAACTGATTTTGCAAAAAAAGAGAGGTGGGTTATAGAATTTGAAAGTCCTTTACGATTTAAAATTTATGGTTCTATAACAGGTTTTGATGGTATAGGGAACATAAAAAAAGACTTTTTATCCAAAAGCAGCTCTATTTTTATCCCTAAAACCAATTGGAAGGGCAGGGCTTATAAAAAAGATAAACTTTATTTTTCTGTAACCTCTACCTCAAGCAGATTTTGGGTAAAGAATAAAAATTATCCACCAGACATAAAAAGATTTATTACAATAATAAAAGATGGATCAAAAGTTGTTCCAGGCAATTGGAGAATAGAAATAATTCCAAAAGAGAAAAAGAGATTGCATTTGTTTTTGAACTTTATCTATCCTTGCGATTTGTCTGATAAACTTAAAAAGGCAAAGATTATATCTAAATCCGATAGATATCTCTCTATCTCTGTTGCAGATTGGGTACTCTTTTTTCGCACCAGTTTAAAACCTTACAAAAATTTAAAGCTTCATCTAAAAGAAGAAAAACATTTGAAGGTCCTTTTTTTGGGCTTAAAAGAAAAAGCTCCTTATCTTATTTCTTTGTCAAATTCTAAAAGCAAAAGAAATCTTTTGTTTACTTCGGATAAAAATGGCATAATTTTTGTTAAGATAAAATCACCTTGCATTATAACCTTGGAGGAAAAAGAGTGAGGAAAGTTTTAATTTTAATCCTTTTATTCTTTTTTTGTTTTCAGTTTAAGGTTTTTTCAGAGACCAGAGGAGAATTTTCTGTTCCGAGGATTTCTGCCAAAACCGTTAAACTTTTGATTTTAAAAGGAGTTAATTACATCTTTATTGATTCTTCTACTTTTGGAGATAGTCATATATGTGGTGCTGTTTTTATTTCTTACACTTGGATTCCACCTTATGGCAAAAATAGAATCAAAAGAGTAAACATCCCAAAAGATTACTATATTTTCTGTTATTGCACCTGACCAGATGAGGCAGACAGTGCCCGTGTGGCAAAGTTCTTTATCAAGCTCGGTTATAAAGCTTTTGCAGTAAAAGGTGGCCTTAAAGCTTTAAAAAAAGAAGGTGGTTTTCCTATATGTCCTGGACTTTTGATGAAAAAAACAAATTTAAGATGAAAAAACTTAAAATTTTATATTTTTTACAAGGGCTTGAGTTCGGTGGTCTTGAAAAGATGGTTTGTGATCTTGCAAAAGAAGTGAAAAAAAGAGGATTAGATGTAAAAGTTTGTTTGTTTGACAAAAAAGGTGTTTTTGCTAATGAACTTGAAAACAATGGTATCTCTATAACACTTATTAAGAGAAATCAAGGAATAGATTTTTATTATCCCTTTAAACTTGCTTCTTTTATAAAATCCCAAAATATTGATGTTGTACATGCGCATAACTCTACAGCATGGTTTTATTCTGTATTTGCTGCGATGCTAACCAAAAGACCTTTGGTCTATACAGAGCACGATAGATCCTTTCCCTCTCCTTTTAAAATCAGAATGCTTCATTTTTTGTTTAGCAAGCGATCTAAGGTCGTGGCAGTTTCAAATGCTATAAAAGAAGAGTTAAGAAGATTTGAGTGGATAAAGGATGTTCAGGTGGTCTTTAATGGAATAGATGAGAACCATTTTTCACCTATATCAAAAGAAGAGAAGATAAAGCATAGAAAAGATATGGGATTTTTTAAAGAGGATGTTTTGTTGATAAATGTAGGAAGAATGGATCGTCTAAAAAACCAATCTGTTTTATTAAAAACATTAAAGAGATTGCCTTTTCAAACAAAGCTTCTTTTGGTCGGAGATGGAGAAAATTATCAAAAGCTGAAAGATGAAGCTAAAGTTCTGAGATTGGAAAATAGAGTTTTTTTTCTTGGAAAAAGAAAAGATGTAAATAAATTGTTGAGAATTGCTGATATATTTGTCTTTCCTTCCCTTTCAGAAGGACTACCTCTTGCAGTAATTGAGGCTATGGCATCAGGACTTCCTATAGTGGCTTCAGATGTGGGAGGAATTCCTGAATTGGTAAAAGAAAAGGTCAATGGTTTTTTGATAAAACCAATGTCCTTAGGTTCAATAGAAAGAGCGATTTATAATTTGATCCATAACAGCTCATTAAGAGAGAAAATGGGAGAAAATTCAGAAAAGATCTTTAAAGAATCCTTTACTCTTTCAGCAATGTGTAAAGCTTATATAGAAATTTATCAAAAGGTATTTAGGTGAAAAAAAGAGAAAAAATTTGTTTTATAGGGCCATATCCTCCACCTTATGGAGGAATGGCTCTTCAGCTAAAAGAGATGGTGAGGATGTTAAAAAAGGAAGGGATTGAGGTATCCTTCGTAAGGACCAATCAAGAAATATTTAAATTTTTCAAAAGCCTTAAAGGCATAAGGACATTTGTGAATTTTTTATTTTTTTTAAAAGCACTTTTTAAAGAGGTCCCATCTTCAACGGTTCTTTATGTTTTAGGTGCTTCTAATCTTTACTTTTTTTTGTGTGTAACTCCTTCTGTGTTTTTGGGAAAATTGTTTAAAAAAAGGGTTTATTTAAATTATCGAGGAGGAGGACCTCAAAGTTTTTTTAAAAGATATAAACCCTTTGTATCTTTTGTTATGAAACAGACCCAAATAACAGTTCCATCTGAATACTTAAAAAACACAATAGCTTCTTTTTTAGGACTTGAAAGTCAAATAATTCCTAACATCTCTTATGTAGATATTTTTCCTTTTAGACAAAGGAATTTTTTAACTCATAGGATCTTATGCAGTAGGAATTTTGAAAAAATCTATAATGTAGAATGTGTGGTAAGGGCTTTTAGGATAATAAAGGATAAATATAATGATGCGATTTTGGGGCTCGTTGGTGAAGGTTCTGAGATAAAAAAAATAAAGAAACTTGTAAAAGAATTAAACCTTGAAGACTCAACAAAGTTTTATGGAAGATTACCACACAAAAAACTTCCTGAGATATATGATAAGTACGATGTATTTTTGAATGGATCTGATGTGGATAATTTTCCTGCTTCTATTATTGAAGCTATGGCATCTGGTCTTCTTGTTGTAAGCACTGATGCTGGTGGAATTCCTTATATTTTAGAAGATAAAAAAACTGGTTTTCTAGTAAAAAGAAAAGATTACAAATCTATGGCTGAGAAAGTTATATCAGCTTTTGAAAATCCCCAAAATACTATTGAGATCACTAAAAGGGCAAGAAAATATAGCGAAAGGTTTAGCTGGGAAAATGTGAAAAAAACTTTTTTTGAAGTCGTGTTTGGAGAACTAGATGAATAGTATTTTAGTAATCGGTTTGTCTACTCAAATAGGACTGGAAATAGTTAGATCTCTTGGAAAAAAAGGTATAAGTGTTTTTGGGGCAGATTCTTCTTCTGATGCAATTGGTTTTTTCTCCAAATATTTAAAAAAGAAATTTGTGATACCTTTTGCTCCAGAATCTATTTTTATAGAAAATGTGATAAACATATTAAAAACCTATCCAGAGATTTCTGCTATTATAGCTATTAGTGAAAGAAACATAACGGTCTTAAACAAACATAGAAAAGAATTAGAAAAAAGAGTTAAACTTTTATTCCCTCCCCAAAATGTCATGGATTTTGCTTTGAACAAAAGAAAAACCTTTGAAATTGCAAGTTCTTTAGGTATTCCTTTACCTAAGACTATCTTTGTTGATTCCTTTGAAGAAGTGCAAAAAGCAAAGTATATGGATTATCCTTTGATTATAAAACCTTATGTTCGAGATTATGAAGATCCTCATCAGTTGTCTTTAGATTTTAGAGTAAAGTATATCTTTTCTTTTGAAGAGCTTCTCAAAGAGATGGAAAGATATAAATCTGTAAAGGTTTATCCTATGATCCAATCTCTTTGTGATGGGGAGGAAATAGGTTTTTCTGTTATAATGGCTTTTGGAGAGCCAAGGGTCTGTTTTCAATACTTAAACTATCATTTAAGTCCTGTAATGGGAGGGGTCCCTATTTTGAGAAAAAGTGTTGCTATATCTTCAAAGATAAAAGAATATTCTATTTCTTTGTTAAAAGAGATTAATTGGGAAGGGGTTGCTGAGCTTGATTGGATAAAAGATCATAGAGATGGAGAATATAAGTTGCTGGAAATAAATGGTAGATTTTGGGGCGGAACACCGCTTCCTAGTAGGGCAGGCCTTCCTTTTCCTTCTCTTTTGTATAAAGCACTTATTGAAAATAAAAGGTTTTACAGAGAAGATTATAAGATTGGGATAAAATGTTGTCTTTTGGGAGGAGAAACCAAAAGGCTTTTGGAGATTTTAAGGGCTCCAAATGGATATTTTGGTTTTTCTAAGTTTAAAGCAATTAAAGAATATCTTTCTCTTTTTATAGACCCTAGTTCTTATTTTGATATTCAATTAAAAGAGGACCCTTTACCAGGAATTATGGATCTTTGGTTTATGTTTAAAAAATGGATTGGATTGAATGACTAAAGTCTTTATCACTATTGATGTAGAAACCAGTATTGGAGGAGCCTTTCAGGATATTAACCTCTCTCCAGTAGGCCCTAAAAAAAGAATCTGGGGGGAAATTAAAGGAAAATTTTATGGTATCCCTTTGATAATGGATATATTAGAAAGCTTTGATCTTAAAGGAAATTTTTTTGTGGAAACTTTTTCTAGTTTCTATTTTGGATATCAAGAATTAAAAGAAATCTGTAAATCTATCTTAAAAAGGGGACATGATGTTCAACTCCATATCCATCCTAATTATCAAACCTTTAAACATAAAGATTGGAAAATAAATGTACAAAATAAGAAAATTTTTTCCGATTTTCTAACAGATTATACCCTAAAAGAGCAGAAGGCAATAATAAGAGAAGGAAAGAAAATATTAAATAAGTGTGGTATAAATCCTGTTGCATTTAGGGCTGGATCTTTTAATGCAAACTTAAACACCTTAAAGGCCCTTAAAGAAAACAGCATTCCTTTTGATTTTAGCTATAATGTTTCTTTCTTAAACAAAACATGTTTTTTGGAATCTTTAGGAAAAAGAAACGATGCTTTTAAAATCAATAGTTTGATAGAAATTCCTGTAACAAACTGTTTACAGATAAAGAGTTTAAGAAACTTTGATGTATGTGCTTTAAGCTTTTTAGAAATGAAGTATCTGTTGGATAAGTTTAAGCTTAAAAGACAAAAAACTATCACTTTTGTCCTTCACTCTTTTAGTTTTATAAAAAACAAAGATATTCAGTACAAAAAAGTAATCCCTAATAAAATTGTAATAGGACGATTTAAAAAATTGTGTAATTACTTAAAAGAAAATAGATCTTTTTTTGAAACTTCTTTGATCAAAGATTCAAAAGATTTACTAACTTCTAAGTCTTTAAACCATAATTTCAAAGATACCTTTTTAAAGGTTCCTAAGATATTTCTTATGTTGAGATTAATAGAACAAATTTTTCAAAAGTTTTAGGAGTTATTATGAACCCCTTTTTAGTAAAAAATGTCTTTTTTCCAATTTACGAAAAAATAAGAGGTTGGGATACTTTAAAATGTTTAAAGGAGTTAAGAAAAACACAATGGTATCCTGAAGAAAAGATTAAAGAGTATCAGTGGAGGAAATTAAAATCTCTGCTTCAACACGCATATGATAATGTGCCGTATTATAGAAATATGTTTAAAAAATTAAAGATCCATCCCAATGATATATCTTCTTTTCAAGACTTTAAAAAGATTCCATGTCTTACAAAAAAAGATATAAAAAAAGACATAAAT
>Ga0256842_1002769_pt1 | contig 12165 bp, 13 predicted proteins | sample 4559240metaG_FD_185973 | JGI IMG/M metagenome (GOLD analysis project Ga0256842, IMG submission 185973) | Hydrothermal vent microbial communities from Guaymas Basin, Mexico - 4559-240 | ecosystem: Environmental > Aquatic > Marine > Hydrothermal vents | place: Mexico: Guaymas Basin | collected...
GAGAAGAGAGCGGGGATTAATAGTGAGGATAAGAACAATATAAGATATTGGCATAGGCTTTTAAAAGATGGAATAATCAGTGAAAGTGAATTTGAGACCAAGAAGAAAGAACTTTTGGCTTTGAAATAAGGGTGCAAAGCACCCCGCATTTTTCAGTAAAATTTAAGCTAATTTTCCAATATAAAAGGGGTCAGGGCTTGAATTTTGAATTTTAAACTGTTATAATGCAAGAGTATTTTATACTCTAAAGGATGATTTATGGCAAGAAGAGTCAGGATCAATAAAGCGGGCTTTCATCATGTTTATAATCGTGGAGTTGAGAGAAGAGATATATTTTTAGAAGATAGCGATAAAGACAAGTTTTTGGATATTGTTTGTGAAATATCTTTGCATTATGATTTTATCATACATTCATATGTTCTTATGGATAACCACTACCACCTGCTTTTAGAAAATAAAAGAGATAATCTTTCAGACGGCATAAGAAGGATAAATTCATCTTATGCTCAATACTTTAATAAAAAGTACAAAAGAGTAGGACATCTTTGGCAAGATAGGTTTAAATCTTGGTATATACTAAATGATGAGTATCTATTGACACTATTTAGATATATTGAAGTAAATCCTATAAAAGCAAATATCTCTAAAAAATTTGGGGAGTACAAATATACTCTTTTGCACGATATCATAAACAACGACCTAAGAGAATGCATGAGGCATAGCTTTATATTTGACTTTTATAGTGACACCAAAGAGTTACTAGAACTACTTGATATATCTATCTCACAAACAGATGAAGAGTTGATAAAAAAGATACAAAAAGAGTCCAATACCTACAAAAAAGCACCAAATAAGATCAAAAAGAATAGAGACTTAAAAGAGTTTTTCCAAAAAGATATGACAAAAAGTAAAAGAAATGAAAACATAATAAAGGCACATAAAGAGTGTTTTACTCAAAGCGAGATAGCAAAATACTTGGATCTCTCTATCTCAACTGTATCTAAGATTATAAAGAATTCAAAATTCAAGCCCTGACCCCTATATTAGTGAATAAATTATCTATTTACCGAGACAAAAACTATCAAACATTTTATCAAGAATCTCATCTCTTTCAAAGTCTCTTGTTATAGAGCTTATGTGAGATATGGCATCATTTATCTCATAGGCAAAAAGCTCCAACTCTCCGTCGTTAAGAGGTCCAAAGGCTCTTTTTATGGCTTCGAGAGATTTTTTTAACTCATTCATTTGTCGCTTTGAAATTAGAATAATCTCATCATCCATGCCTTGAGTATCAAGATATTTTTTTATGGTTTTTATGACGATATTAACATCCTCTTTTGCACTGATAAAAATTGGCTCAAAAAACTCCAATTTTGAGATATCTATCTTTTGATGCAAATCCGACTTATTTATAAAAACGGATATTTTTTTGCTATCTTTATAACTGTTTAAAAGTTTGATAATCTTCTCATCTTCATCATCAAGCTCTCTTGAACCATCAAATATAGCCAAAACCATATCCGAATTTTCTATCGACTCGATAGTCCTTTGAACCCCGATCTTTTCTATCTGATCTTTTGCCTCTCTAACTCCGGCAGTATCAATGATCTTGACAAGATGAGTTCCTATCTTGATCTCCTCTTCTATCGTATCTCTTGTAGTTCCCGCTATATCACTTATGATAGCTCTGTTATAATTTAATAATCTATTTAAAAGAGAGCTTTTACCTACATTGGGCTTTCCTACGATAGATATACTAAAACCGTTTACAAGCCCCTCTTTTTTTTGACTGATTTGTAGTGTATCTTGCATCTTTTTTGAGATATTTTCAAGTCTTTTGATGATAGATCGCTCCAAATCGGCAGGTAAATCCTCTTCGGCATAGTCGATATTGACTTCGGCATGTGCCAATATCTCCACCAACTCTTCTCTCAAACTTTCTACGAACTCTTTTAATTCGCCTTTTAACTGTTTTGAGAGTATCTTAACGGCATCCCCGCTTTTTGTCTCTATGATTTTCGCTATGGCTTCAGCCTTCGTCAAATCAATCTTATCGTTTAAAAATGCTCTTTTTGAAAACTCTCCGGGCTCTGCCATCCTTGCACCAAATTTCAAAACTTCATCAAGTATTAGATTTGCTACCGCGATACCGCCGTGGCACTGAAACTCTACGACATCTTCACCGGTAAAACTGTGAGGGGATTTAAAATATATGATAATAGCCTCATCAATAGGTTCGCCATCTTTTGTATATAAAAAGGAGAGTGTGGCATATCTTGGAGTGATACTCTTTTTTTTGGATAGTTTAAGAGCTATATCGTATGATTTATCTCCACTTACCCTTATAATGGAGATAGAGCCTACACCATGGGCGGTAGCTACCGCCGCTATGGTATCATTATATCTACTTATCTTCACTCTTTTTGTTAAAATCGTTTACAAGAACATATTTACCGCCGTTTCTTGCAGTCCTTATGCCTACATACTTATCGGGAAACTCTGCCCTTAACTCCTCAAGAGCTATTTTTACAAGTATTCCATCAAGTATCTTAGTTTGAGCTCTTCCGTTGTTTTTAACTTTTTCAATAACATGTTCGAGATATTTTTTTACCATCTCTTTTTGATTTTGCAAAAATTCTGCTATTTCAAGTCTAACATTGACATCATATTTGATATTTGCCCAATTGTACAAAAGATAAGAAAAAGCTTTATATCTATAACCCTCTTTACCTATAAGCAAAGCTGCATCTTCTCCGTCAAGAGATATGGAAATCGTATTTTCATTGTATTTGGAAACATCTTTAAGCTCAATATCAAAACAACTAACATCAACCAATTTTCTAACACCTATCTCTATTTGCTTGATAATATCATCGTTGACAGTTTTTATCATAAAGCCTTTTTGCTGCTTATGTTTTTCATTTTTTTCTTTTGCATCTCTCTTTTTTACCGATATGATAGCATTTTTTTTAAACATTCCAAGTATTCCTGTACTTGGATTTTGAACTATCTCAATATCAAGTTCAACTATCGAACAGTTAAACTCTTTTGAAGCTTTTAGATAAGCTTCTTCTATCGTTTTTGATTCTATTTGCATACTCATTCTTTAACCTTTATCTCTTTATTGCTAACTTTTTTCTTTTCAAATATCGAATTTACATAGTATTGTTGTACAATTGAAAACAGATTGTTTATAAACCAATACAGTGTCAAACCAGCAGGAAAAGTCATAAAGAAAAATGTAAATATCACAGGTAGATATTTCATAATCTTAGCTTGAGTTGGATCTTGAACACTATTTGGTGAAATATGTTGTTGCCAAAACATAGTAGCACCCATTAAAATAGGCAGTATATAATATGGATCTTTAGTTGATAAATCGTGTATCCATAGTATCCATGGGGCACTTTGAAGCTCTGCCGAATTTTGCAAAACCCTATATAGAGCAAAAAATACCGGGATTTGCAGTATCATGGGCAAACATCCGCCCAAAGGATTGGCACCATGCTTTTTATATAACTCCATAGTATGAGCATTAAGCTTTTGAGGATCTCCTTTGTACTTCTTTTGGATCTCTTTAATCTTAGGAGAAAGCTCTTTCATCTTTGTCATAGAAACCATACCTTTATATGTCAAAGGAAATAGTACAATCCTGATAATAAGAGTGGTAACTATAATAGCCCATCCCCAGTTACCCAATATTGAATGCAAAAAACTTAAAAGCAAAAATACCGGTCTAGCTATAAAAGTAAACCAACCATACTCAACTATATCTCCCATCTCTTTATTTATGGAGTTTAGTATCTTTAACTCTTTTACACCTATATAGCCATTTATGGTATAGTTTTGCTTTCCTTTTACAAAAGGTAGTGGATTTTTATCTTTATCCTTGGATATATAGACATCCAATCCACCCTTTAAGTTATAAAAGGAGGTTGTGTAGTATCTATCGCTATCAGCTACTATCTTGGCATTGGCAAAATGTTCATCACCCTTTGCATCACCATCTTTTATCATTGTTAATGTGTCATCAAATTCTTTTATCAAAACACCGTGAAAAGTATATCCTCCGGCTATAACATCAGGTCTAAAACCGGTACTTACAAAATAATTTTCAGGTTTGGAAAGAGCAATATTTAAAGTATATTTGCCTATAGGATATACGGTCAATGTTTTTACAATCGTCAATTTTGAAAGCTTTTGAGTTAAAACTATTTTAACGGAAGAATTTTTCATCTGTATATTTTGCACATTGGCTGTGTATGGGACTTTAAATGCTTCGCTATTTATAAGAGCATCGCTAAATCTGATTTCAAGTGGTAAAGGAAGTTTTGAGTCATTAAAGAGTTGTACTCTTTTTCCGTTTTTATCTCTATATCTTTTTCCGTTTAGATAAAATTTGCTTATTCTTCCATATTGGTCTATAATCATGTCAAAATTTTTGCCACTAATTTTTACAAGACTTTTTTCACTACTAATACTTTTTGAATTATTGTTTAATGTTTCAACAGAAGCAGTTGATGGGGTATTTGTCGTAGTCGGAGCTACTTGATTTACTGGAGCAACCTTAGTCGAAACAGCTTTTGTGCCATTTTGTTCCATTTGAAATTTTGTGGGTTTTGGGACGAAAAAATAGTCATATCCCGCAAAAAATAGAAAACTTAAAATTGTTGCTATTATTACTCTTTGTTGTGTACTTAAATTGTCTAACACTTTTTATACCTTTTGAAATCTTTTATCACATAAAAGATATTATCTTTTTTGGATACAAACCAATACTTTATCTCAATATCCATATTGTTTTTTGGTTTTAAAATAGGAAATTTAAAATCTCTTCTAATCATTGGATACTCAATGCCTCCTCTAAAGAGTTGATTACATTTAAGTACCCTTAATATAGAAAAGAACAGTGCTTTCAAGAGGTTATTGTTTTCAACTTGCCACTTAGCATACTCCGAACAAGTCGGATAATACCTGCAACTCCCATACCCAAAGATAACGGTTAAAAATCTTTGATAAAAAGAGAGCATATAAAGCACTATTTTTCTCACTCAAACCTCATCTAAAAGACTTTTTTATCTTTTAAAGCATTAACCCTTTTAAGAGATGTTAAAAAACCTTTTTTTATATCTTTATATTTAGAGGTCGTTATCTTATCTCGTGCTACAAGTATATATGAGCCATTTTTTAAAAAATGATTGCACTCCAAAAATATGGATCTCAATCTTCTTTTGGCAAAATTTCTCTTAACGGCATTACCGATCTTTTTACTTGCAGTAAATCCGACCTCTTTTTTATCGCTATCTTTATAAAAAAGTACAAAACTTTTATCAAACTCTTTTTTTGAGTTTCTGTAAAGATACGAAAACTTACCGGACTTTCCGATTACTCTAAAATCTTTTATACACTTAATCTTTTTCTACCCTTGGCTCTTCTTGCATTTATGATTTTTCTACCATTTTTGCTTTTCATTCTAATTCTAAAACCATGAGTTCTTTTTCTTGGTGTATTGTGCGGTTGAAAAGTTCTTTTCATCTTATATGATCCTTTTTATTTATATAGTTTAAGGAAAGGATTTTACTAAAAAATTGCTTAAAAGGAGTTTAGCAGTAATTGACTCTTCCCAATTTTAACACACAGCAATAACAACTAAACTTTTTAAAAATTATTATATCTTTGTAAAGATTATGATATAATTTGAATCAATTTTAAAAGATGAGGAGATATATATGAAAAAGCTTTTTTCTTGTATTTTAGTTTTTTTATCACCATTGGTTCTGCTTGCAAGTAGTTATAACATTCAGCTTGGTATCGTTACGACACCTCACTCTTTTCACTATATGGCAGCACAAAAGTTTAAAGATATAGTTGAAAAAGAGAGCAACAGAGATATAACAGTTACCATCCACCACTCAAGTTCGGTTGGAAACGAAACAAGCATACTACAACAACTTCAAATGAATGCTTTACAGATGGGTGTTATCACTGCAGGCCCTGTAGATAAAATAGTTCCGTCTATAAAAGCGATAGAGTTCCCTTTTCTTTTTGATAGTTTCAAAAAGGTGGATACGATACTTGACGGAAAGATAGGACAGAGTATTTTAAATGATTTCAAATCATCAAATCTTATAGGATATCACTTTTTAGAAAACGGCTTTAGAAATATAACAAATTCCAAAAGACCTATCCACATGGCATCTGATGTAAAGGGGCTAAAGATAAGAGTTATGAACTCTCAGTTACAAATAGCCATCTGGAAAGCTATAGGAGCAAATCCTACTCCGATGCCTTGGCCGATATACACTCAACTTTCTCAACATGTTATAGACGGACAAGAAAATCCATTGGCAGTTATAGATCAGTATAAACTCTATGAAGTTCAAAAGTATCTATCTCTAACAAGACATGTTTACTCTGCACTTGTATTTGTAGGAAGTAAAGCTTTTTATGATTCTTTACCTGCAAAATACCAAAAATTGCTCTATAAAGCTACAAAAGAGGCTTCAATATATGAGAGAAAATTAAATAGGGATAAAGCCAAATATTTCTTAAATGATTTGAAAAAAAATGGCATGATTATAGATGAGCATCCTGATCTTAACTCTTTTAAAGAGAAAGTTAAACCTCTAAAGAGCAGATTTACTGGTGTTGCAAAAAAATATCTTGATGAGATTTTGGCTCAGTAGATATAGGTATGAGAAGTTTTATATCAAAACTTTGCGATACGATAAATATACAGATAAGCATACTTGTCGTATCGCTTCTTTTTTTACTTTCACTTCTTCTTGGGGTGAATGTATTTTATAGATATGTTTTAAATGACTCCATCTACTGGTCAAATGAAGTAGCTAGATATCTACTTGCATATATAGTATTTCTCGGCTCCACTATGGCTCATAAAAACGGAGTTCATATAAGAATAGATATAATATTTATACACATATCTAAAAAAAGCATCAAAATGATAGACAAGATCATCTCTATCTTTTTTATACTTTTTTGGTTACTTGTATTATATAGCTCTATAAAACTATTTCCACTTTTCATGATGCAAACAACAGCAACACTTCAGATACCATATGCCATACCGTTTGCCGCACTTCCTATCTCGGCAGTAGTATGGATACTTTACTGCTTTGACGATCTTTTAAAAAAGTTGGAAAAATAATGTCTTTACTTTTACTACTTTTACTTGGACTTATACTGATCTCCGTTCCGATATTTTTATCTATTGGTATATCTACTACTATCGCATTTATAGTTACAAAACTACCACTTTTTATGATACCTCAAAAGATGTTTGATGGAGTAAACTCTTATGTTTTGCTTGCTGTTCCTCTTTTTATGTTGGCAGGTTCCATCATGGATCAAGGAGGCATATCAAAAAGATTGGTTGATTTTTCAGAATCTCTTGTAGGGCATTTTAAAGGAGGACTTGCTATAACTTCTATACTCTCAAGTATGCTTTTTGCCGGAGTGTCGGGCTCAGCAGCAGCTGATACTGCAGCAGTCGGTTCAGTTTTAATACCGGAAATGATAAAAAAGGGATATGATAAAAACTTTGCCGCTTCTATCATAGCTACAGGAGGCTCCATAGGGGTTATTATACCCCCAAGTATTCCTATGATTATTTTTGCATTTATAGCCAATATATCAGTAGGAAAACTATTTATCGCCGGTATTTTACCCGGATTGCTGATAGGCTTTTCACTTATAGCGATAGTCGCATATAAAACAAAAGATTTTGACATAGATGAAAAAAATAGAAACTTTGATTTTACAAGATTTAAAAATGCTTTCAAAAGTGCCGTTTTTGCCCTAGGTATACCATTTATAGTGGTAGGCGGAATTTTGGGAGGATTTTTTACAGCCACCGAGTCTGCTGCCGTTGCAGTCATATACTCTCTTTTGATAAGCTCTTTGATTTATAGAGAATTGTCTTGGAAAAAGTTATATAAAGCAGCAATTTATGCTATAAATACAAGCTCCATTATACTCATCATTATATCCATAGCAACAGTTTTTTCTTGGTTTTTATCAATGAACAACATCCAACAAACCCTATCAAATGCCTTTTTAATACTTTCTCACAATAAATATATAATACTATTGCTTATCAATCTATTTTTATTGGTTATGGGGACTTTTGTTGAAACAACGGCATCTTTGATACTATTTGTACCAGTGGTTGCCCCTATACTAAATAATTTAGGAATAGACCCTTTAACTTATGGAGTTATGATAGTAACTAATCTTGCCATAGGCATGTTAACACCTCCTCTTGGCATATGTTTAATGGTTTCAAGCTCTATTGCCGAAAGTAAAATCTTAGAGATATCAAAAGCAATTATCCCATTTCTGGTAGTTATGATAATAGATCTTTTCATTATAACTTTTATACCATTCTTTACGATATTTCTACCATCTATCTACTGATTAGATTATAGCCCTTTGCAATAATGCAAAGGGCTTGTTCTTTATATACTTTTTGCTAAAATTTTATTGATTCTTTTTACAAAATCTGCAGAATTTTCTATTTTCATACCTTCTATAAGTCTTGCTTGATTGTAGAGTATATTGGCTATATCGTCAATAGTAGCCAAAGAGTCATTTTTGATCAATTTTTGCAATATTTCATGATTTGGATTGATCTCAAGTATAGGTTTGACTTTCGGTAGATTGTCTTGCCCCATTTGCTTTAGCATCTCTTGCATAGCAAAATCGGGATCATTTTTATCAAAAACAAGACAAGATGGCGACTCTTTTAGTCTCTTACTTATCTTAACATCTTTTACTTCATCTTTTAGTGCTTCTTTTAACTTGACCAAGATAGAGACAAACTCCTCTTTTTGCTTCTCTTCCTCTTTATCCTCCTCTTTACCGTCTTCCTCTATATCGCTGGTATTGACCGCTTTTACCGGAGTTTTATCGTATTCGTTAACAACCGGCATGATGATAGAGTCAACCTCTTCATCCATGATAAGAACCTCTATATCCTTATCTTTGAAACTCTCAATAAGAGGTGAGTTTTTCAAAAGATTTTCATCCTCTCCCGTTATATAGTATATGGCTTTCTGCCCCTCTTTCATATCTTTTTTATACTCTTTTAGACTAACATTTTCTCTCTTAGTTGTTTTAAAAAGTAGCAGATCAAGAATTAACTCTTTATTTTCATAGTCCGTATAAACACCCTCTTTTAAAACTTTTCCAAATACTTTATAAAATTTTAAATACTTTTCAAAATCTTTTTCTTTTAACTTTTTAAGTTCATTTAGTATCTTTTTAACTGATGCTTTTTTTATCTTTGAAAGTATCATATTTTGTTGTAATATTTCTCTACTGACATTTAGGGGCAAATCTTCACTATCAATAATACCTCTGACAAATCTTAAATAAGTAGGCATCAACTCTTTATCATCATCAGTTATAAATACTCTTTTTACATACAGTTTTACTCCCGGCTGATAATCAACTTTAAAAAGATCAAATGGAGCTACGGACGGAATATAGAAGAGTGTAGAATATTCTAATGTTCCCTCGGCATTTGTATGTATCCAAAATAGCGGATCATTGCTATCTCCCGTTAATTGTTTATAAAAATCAATATACTCTTCATCTTTTATTTCGCTTTTGCTAAGTCTCCAAAGAGCAGAGGCTTTATTGATCTGCTCATAGCTTTTCTCTTTTTTACCATCTTTTTCCTCTTCTTTAAACAAAAAGATAGGAAAAGGTATATGGTTTGAATACTTTTTGATAATTCTTTCAATTGTCCAATCTTCCAAAAACTCCTCTTCACCCTCTTTCAAATCAAGGATTATCTCGGTACCTACAGACTCTTTTTTTGCCTCTTTAATTTCATACTCACCATCGCCGCTACTTATCCAACTATATGCTTTCTCTTCTCCGGCTTTTTTAGAGATAACCTCTATCTCTTTGGCAACCATAAAGGCAGAATAAAATCCCACTCCAAACTGCCCGATCAAAGATGAATCCTTCTTGGCATCACCACTTAAGTTTTCTAAAAATGATTTTGTACCACTTTTTGCGATAGTACCGAGATGCTCTATAAGATCTTCTTTGTTCATTCCTATGCCATTATCTCTGACAATAAGTCTTTTTTTGTCTTTATCGACCTCTATCTCAATACGAGGTTCAAGCTTGAAATTTTTAAACTTTTCATCACTTATAGTTAAAAATTTCATCTTATCTATCGCATCTGATGCATTAGAAACAAGTTCTCTTAAAAATATCTCCTTATTGGAATACAATGAGTGTATCATTAAGTTTAAAAGTTGATTTATCTCTGTATCAAATTTGTATTTTGACATATCTTCTCCTTTGTTTTTTAAAAGAATTATAGCCAAAAAAAACCTATTTGTAAATATCTCTTATAAATTTTTTGCAATAAACTTGATAGCAATAATATAAAGTATCTATTTATCCTTAGTTAAATTTACATCAACCCTAACCCAATCAAGACCTCTTCTGACTATTTGAGTATTTGTCGGATGATATATCTCATAAGTCAAAAAAATGCCGATTCCAACAAAAACCAATAATAAAAATACCAAAAAACCTTTCAATTAAATCTCCTTGTAATTTTTTTATCCATATATTTTCTTAAAAAGCATTATAGATAATATAGTAGCAGATAGAGTTAAAATAATATTGAGAAAAATATTAAAAATCATTTTACTCATTTCGCCATTTTGTAACATATTGACATTTTCAAGAGAGAAAGTTGAAAATGTTGTTAATGCTCCAAGAAAACCGGTAATAACAAATGCTTTGGCTTCAGGCTGAATCACTTGCGAAAAGTACATAGCCATAAATCCTATAATAAAACTACCAAGGACATTGACACTAAGTGTTCCTATCGGGAAAAGTACACCGAAAGACTTTTGAACAAAACCAGCTATCAAAAATCTTGATATTGCTCCGAAAAAGCCGCCTGCTCCTATATATAGCAATATATTAAAACTCATCGCAACCTCTACTAATTATTAAATTTCTTATGTTTGTATTTGATAACTTCAGTATCGCTTATGGTAGTTAAGCCCTCTTTTATCATATCATCTATCTTATCTACAAAGCCGATGATTTTCTCTTCATCGTCAATTATCTCTATAACGATAGGTAATTCTTGAGCTAAAGCCCAAATATTGAAACTTCTAACCTCGCTATGAGCTCCGATACCAGCAACTCCTTTAAACACAGTAGCCCCGGCAAGCCCATACTCTTTTACCTTTTTCAGTATCTCTTCCCAAAGTGGTTTGCCCTCATATTTATCTTGGTTATCTATATATATCCTTACTATCTTCTTTTTACCGAGATACCTCTTCATGACAACTCCTTGTCTAAAACATTTTGCATATCATTTCTTAATTTCTTATACCAATCACTATCTTTTGAAGGCTCAATTGGATCAAGATAAACAAGTTTTACTTTTGAAAAATTTGCAAGAAAATTCTTAGAATCAAATACATCAATAGTTCCTATAAATACCGCAGGTTGAATTTTTAGATCCAATTTTTCAGCGACTATCTTTGCTCCAGCTTTAAATTTTAAAAGCTTTGTACCATCTCCTCTTGTTCCCTCTGGAAATATAGCCAACACTCTACCTTTCGAAAGTCTATCTTTGGCATCTTTCATAAGTTGTATAAGGGATTTTCTATCCTCTCTATCTATGCTTATCATTTCCGGATAGTCAAGTATGTGACCAAAAAAAGGCATATCTCCTATCTCTTTTTTAGCCACCCATGCCAAGTCGGCAGGATATATAGCCTCCATTATTACGATATCCGCTACACTTTGATGATTTAAAAGAAGCATTTTTGCGGTTGTATCCGGCTCTCCTGCAACCTCAAGTCTAACTCTTAAAAGTATAAGTTGTAGTTTTGCCCAAATATATCTAATTTTTTTATGATGTTTTCTAAAAAAATACATCAAAATTACAACAAATGATATGGTAAAAAAGAAATTTATAGAAAAATATAGTGCTATAAGCCTCTGAGTAAATTTTGGTTTTTTCACTTATTCTCCTCGTATAATAAATTTATCAAACTTCTACATCTAAAAAGAGTAGAGATTTGATATTATTTTTAGTTTTTGATAAAGTTATATTGTTTATCAAATACTAAAACAACTTACAGTTAAAGAGTTGAA
>Ga0256842_1002770_pt1 | contig 12163 bp, 11 predicted proteins | sample 4559240metaG_FD_185973 | JGI IMG/M metagenome (GOLD analysis project Ga0256842, IMG submission 185973) | Hydrothermal vent microbial communities from Guaymas Basin, Mexico - 4559-240 | ecosystem: Environmental > Aquatic > Marine > Hydrothermal vents | place: Mexico: Guaymas Basin | collected...
GTTACAAGCTAGTAATGTCCCGCCTACTGCTAGTAGGGAAGATGTCGAGTTTATCTTGGAGCTTATAAATAGGATCTCTGGCAAAGTATTGGGTGTTGATGATAAAGTAAAAAGGCTGGCTGAGACCTGGAAGAAGGTCTTGTATAGGTCTAGACTTAGTGTTTATGAGGCTCGATTAATTACGTATTGGTTAAGGAAAATCGATAATAAATTAGAGGCAAAATAGTCTTCTTTATTCATGGGTAAATTATTGTTCCAGGGTTTTCTCCACTTAGTATTTTGAATATGTTCTCGGGTTGTTTATAATAGGTTATGTGGATTGTTATATTGCTTCTCTCAGCTATGTCTAGTGCTCTTATATCTATTAATGCATATTCCCCTGGTAATTGCTGTTGTTTCAGTATTTTCCTTAACTCTTCTATCTTGATCTTATCTATAGGTTTTGCATCTGGATATTTTTTCGGATCTTTATCGTATACTTTATCGACTGCTGAGAGATCTATTATTTCTTTAACACCTAGTGCTTCTGCTACTTCAAGTGCTACTGAGGCTGTTGATTGGCCGGGTATTAGTCCTCCGAGTACTACTATTTCATAGTTATTTCTTATTCTTAGTAGTTCTTCGAGTGTTCTTACTGGTTCAGGGTAGGCGTGTGGTTGTAACGATGATATTAGTAGATAGCTGTTTAGTCTTGAAGCCATTATGCCTATTGTGTCTAGCCAGTAGTTGGAGTTAACGGATAGTTTCTTTGCTTTATAGATGTATTCACGCGCTATTTTACCGCCTCCACATATTATGAATAATTTATGTTTCTTAATGAGTTGTTTAAATATCTCAATATATTTCCTTAATAGTTCGTCGTTGTCTGTGAATAGTTTACCGGTTATCTTGATTACTATTTCTTTATTCATTCTTCTCTGCACCCTCAAAAATATATAGGAATCCGTAGTTATAATTTAGACTTAGCTTTTAAAACATTTATTTAAACCATACGTGGTGCTAAGTGGTTTGTGTGGAATTATTGGAGTAGTTGTTTCCAATAAGAGTACACGTTATAGTCCTGGATCTATGGTTTTCCGTGGTTTGTTAAGGCTCGAGTATAGGGGATATGATTCCGCTGGTGTCGCCTCTATATGTGGTGACAAACTCGTTGTTTTAAAGGGTAAGGGGAGAATAATTGATCTTGAAAAGAGACTTGGTTTTTCGAAAATATGCGGCTCCGTGGTAATTGGTCATACTAGATGGGCGACTCATGGTGCACCTAGTGATATTAATGCGCATCCTCACACTGATTGCAGAGACTGGTTCGCGGTTGTTCATAATGGTATTATTCAGAACTACTCGGATTTAAAGAAGTCTCTGATTAGTAAGGGACACGTGTTTAAGAGTGATACTGATACAGAGGTTGTTCCACACCTTGTCGAGGACTATTATAAAGTTCTAAGAAACGTTTACAGTTCATTTAGGCAGGCTATAAGGGTTCTTGAGGGTAGTTATGCTTTATTACTGATATCCGTGCATGAGCCTGAAAAGATATTTTTCGCCAAAAAAGACAGCCCCCTCATTATTGGTTTGGGTAATGGTTTTAATGTCTTGGCTAGTGATATTCCAGCTATCTTGGAGTATACTAGGAGGATTATTACTGTTAGAGATGGATGGATTGGTTATGTAAGTGGTAATGACGTCTATATTGAAGACCTTGATGGAAACATTATTGATTGGAGAAGGTATGTTAGGATTATTGATTGGAGTATTAGTGATGCTGTAAAGGCTGGTTATCCACACTATATGTTGAAAGAGATACATGAGCAACCAAGGGCTTTGAAGGATACGTTTTATGGTATTAGTAGGGATGAAAACATTGACCGTGTCGTTGACCTGATTCTCGATGCTGAAAAAGTCTTTGTCACTGGAGCTGGTACTAGTTTTCATGCATCGTATTACTTTGCCTTGGTATCGAATATTTTGGCTGGGGTCATGGTTTATCCGTTCATAGCTAGTGAGTTTGAATCATACACTAGTGCTGTGGGTGAGGGTGATTTATTGATTGTTGTTAGCCAAAGCGGTGAGACAATGGATGCCTTGAAGGCTTTGAGAGCGTTTAAGAAGAGAGGTGCTAGGATAGTTGCTGTGAGCAATGTTGTTGATTCGGCTATTCCTCGCGAGAGCGATGTAGCTGTCTATACGAGGGCTGGGCCCGAGATAGGGGTTGCGGCTACGAAGACTTTTACTACACAAACTCTTGTTTTAGCATGGATTGCTGTATCCCTAGCTAAATCCTGTGGATGTATTGGTAATGATGAGGCTAGGGAATACATGGATCTACTTGGCGACTCTGCTAAAATAGCGTCAGAAACCATATCTGTCATAGAATATGCTGCGAAGAAACTATCTGAATGGCTCTATAGAGTTAAGAATGCTTATTACTTGAGCAGATGGATCGGTGTACCAGTTGCTATGGAGGGGGCTTTGAAGCTTAAGGAGATAGCTTACATACATGCAGAGTCTTATCCCGCCGGAGAATCTAAGCATGGACCAATAGCTCTTGTCGAAGAAGATTTTCCTGTTATCTTCATTGTTCCAAGCAATAGGGAGGTTGAAAAACTATTGCTTGGGAACATTAAGGAGATGAAGGCTAGGGGGGCCGTGATTATTGGCGTGGTTCCCGAAGACTCCAGTCTAGTAGATGAAATGGATTATGTTTTCAGTATCCCGAGAACTCATTGGTTAATAACCCCAATTACACATACCCCTCCACAACAATTACTAGCATATTACACAGCTGTTAGGAAAGGACTAGACCCTGACAAGCCCAGGAACTTGGCTAAAACAGTTACCGTTGAGTAGACCTTACAATATATATAGTTGTTCAGAGTAAAGATCCACTTAGTTAACCTGGTGATTAATCAAGTTGAAGAATATTATCCTCGCAGCTGGTAGGGCTAAGAGAGAACTAAGTGTTCTTATTCCTCCTGGGAAGAACAAGGTCTTGTTAAGAATACTTGGGAAACCAGTAATATATTATCCCCTACATAGCTTACAAGAAGCTTCTGGTAAAGAAACAATAATAGTGTATAGGAAAGGAGAAGAACAAGTAATCAAGGAAGCGGGAAACTATTCTAAATATTCAATAATACCTATCACACAAGAAGAAGGCAACACAATCAGAGAAGCCATACTTGCCGCGAGCAAGGAATTAGACAAAGAGAACTACTTCTTCCTAGTATTCGGCGACATAGTAATAGAGCCCGAACCACTAATAAGACTATACAATACACACCTAACTGAAGAACCTGACGCAACAATACTACTAATACCATATGACCCAGAATATGCTGAAACCTATGGAACAGCCACCATAGATGAAGAAGGATACCTCACAAAAACACTAACAAGTAAATCCATAGAAAAACCAAAATACATCATAGGAGGAGCATACATCTTGCCCAACCACATATTAGACCTCCTAGAGAAAAACCTGAGCCTACCAGAAGCGATAAACCAGTTAATACGAGAAGGTGCTAGGATAAAAACCATACTGTGGACAGGGACATGGATCGATATAGGTTATCCAACAGACCTGCTAGAAGCAGACTACACATTATTATCAATGATAAAATCAACGATGATCAGTGACAAAGCAGAAATAGAACCAACATCAACTATTATAGGACCAGTAATTATTGATGAAAACACCTACATAGATCACCACGTATTGATAAAAGGACCAGTATATATTGGTAAAAACAGTTTTATAGGGGCACATAGTTTCATAAGACAATACAGTGACATAAATAATAATGTAAGAATAGGAGCATATAACGAAGTAAAGAAATCAAACATACAACCATATACACTACTAGACAGTTATGTATATATAGCAGATTCAATAATTGGCGAAAACAGTATAATAGGAGCATATACAATTACGCTAAACGTATTAGAAGCAAAAATGAAAACACCAAGAGTAAGAAAACACTTAGTTAATCCACCAAAGAAAGAAATAGAAAAATTGGGCGCTATTATAGGATACAATACAAAAATAGGAACAAAAACAATAATATACCCAGGAAAGACAATAAAGCCAAAAACAATCATAGAACCAGATACAGTACTTAGATAAAAATAATTAACAGAAATCAAAATGATCCAAGGTATTACTGATCGATAGAGATCCTGTGATTCTGCCCTAGTTTAATCTAGGTATTTTTGTACTGAAATATTGGGATCCTTATCGATCAGTAATACTAATGAAAGATCTTACACAATATAATTAACCATAAAAGAATATAGGATCTTAAATAGTTTATTTGAATAAAGGAATATGTATTAAAATTAATAAAACTGTCTAATAAAATATATGGTATTACTGATCGAAAATGATCTAGGAGATCATTTATCGATATACCTAGATAAAACAAACCCGGCACCTGCCGATCAATTGATTTAATTAATACCTGTGAAAGATCTATACAATGAACATTATTTTCAATAATGTTTCAAGCTTTGAAAAATACTTATATTTCTAAGAAGTGTATTGATTTATATAAAAATATTTGATTCAAATCTTTGGGGCTTCTTTGTATTTACTGTAGTTGTTAATAGGTTTGTACTAAAGTATGTTATTTTATTACAAAGTTTTATTTAGAGAATATTTTTATGTTCCTTAAAACAGTTTTACTTGGTGATCGCTGTGTCGGGACGGGTGTCTGGATCGGGTGGTTAACTGCCCTCCTGGAAAGTTAATTGGTGATTAACTTCCCTATCATTTGCTATGATCAATTGATTAGTGTATTGAGGCAAGAAACAGTTATCATGTCAAGGTATTTTATTGTCTGCATCACGTGGATCCCTGTTTTTCTTCCACGATCCTTGCTTTTCTCCAAAATATGTATTGTGTGCTTGAACATTTTATAAAAGATAGTACAAATTATCAATTATTGTTAAAGAGTATGCCTGTTTCACTGGGGTTCATGGATGCTTGTACTGGATAAATATTTGTCTAAATGTGTCGAGAAGGGGTGGCGGTGCCTAGTAGTAGTTATTGGAGAAAACAATCTGGAGCTCAACAGTATAGGTGAGAATACCCTATGTATTAGCAAGTACGCTGATGAAACCCTGTTCGAGAAATACAGTGTGCCATGTAATAAGATAGTAAACTTCGCGGAAGCACATAAACTACTTGGAACAGAGTTTGACAATGTCGTATTATCACTACACGGTACAACGGGTTGGCCAGGAAACCTCTTAGCATTATCAACAGAATACGTTCACAAGGGAGGATACTACGTATTACTGGTTCCGGAGAAACTATTAGAGACACGATTTGGAAAATATTTCTACAACATAGTAACTAGGAGTGAAAATCACTTATTAATAATGAACAACGAGATAATAAGCCATAAGTACAAGAAGGAAAAACCAACGGAGCCTCCATCACCAACGATAACTAGTAGTGATAAATACATTAAGAAATTAGCCAAGCTCGCCAAGAATAATGAACAAGCTAAAGCACTAAAACTCCTACCAACCTTTCTATATAGTCGTAAATACAAGATGCTCCTACTACACGGGGACCGAGGCAGAGGAAAGAGCAGTATACTCGGATTATATGGAGCATATATATTAGCAAGAAACAGTGGAGTATTCACTATCACGTCAAGAAACCTTGAATCTATACAATCATTCTATAAAATGCTCACTAGAGGTCTCGAAGTTCTTGGAATAAACTATATTGTATATGAGAAAAATGGTTTAATCACAAGTGTGAGCACAGGGAAAAGCACAATAAGATATGTTAAGCCATGGAGGGTAGCAGGGACTAAACTTAATAAGCCACTCCTAGTGGATGAGGCAGCTGGCGTAGGAGTTGCAAGGATCCGTAGATGGTACAATAAGATAGGAAAGATCATAGCCTCAACCACGATACATGGATACGAGGGGAGTGGTAGAGTACTCCTAAAATACATAGATGAATTAATGAAGAAAACCATGACTATAAAACTAAGACTGCCGATAAGATACTATCCAAACGACCCACTCGAGAAAACCCTCTATAAACTATTCCACTTAGACGCAGAACCTCCAGAGATAAATTATGAAGAAATAAAGAATTATGAACCAGAATACTTGGAGATAAGCATAGATGAACTAGTAAATAACTACGAATTACTTAGAAAAACCTATGGATTACTCGTAACAGCTCATTACAGGAACGAGCCAGACGACCTAGTCCTTCTCCTAGACACTAATGTATTCAAAATAAGAGCCCTAATAGTAAAGGGACAAGTAATTGGAGTAGCACAGATAAGACCTGAAGACCTGGGAGAAGAAACTGAGAAAAATATTATTCATAAAATACTTGAAAGAATGTGTGTGACACAATATTATAAATTAAGAAAACATAAACTATGGAGAATCGTGAGAATAGCAATAACCCCTCCTCTACAGAGGAAAGGATATGGAACAATACTCCTTAAACACATAGAGGAAGAAGCAAGGAGAAACAACATAGATAGCATAGGAGCCATATTCTCCGGATTCCAGACAATCAGGTTCTGGATAAAAAACAACTATTATCCAATATACATTAGTCCAAGATACAATAAGGTAACTGGAGAGAAAAACATAGCAGTCATTAAGCCCCTCAACAAACTATCAGAGAAAATAACAGTGGCTGCAACCACTATTCTCTACCAGAAAATAAGGTATGCATCCTATATACTCTACAGAGACTTAGGAATAGAGAAAATAGACGAAATAATCAAATTCCTAGAAGAAAAACAAGTAAATAATTCATCAATAGAGCTTGACTGCCTCAGGCTAAGAAACTATAATGAAAATCCGAGTGAATACTATGAAGCAATAATAGATATCATTGTAAAACATATTAATAAGGCACAGCTCATTAACTTGCCGGAGAAAAACAGACGCTTAATAATAGCAAGGATCCTTCAAGGAAAAACAGTAACAGAAATATCAAGGATCACTAAGGAGAAGCCCGATACAATTATCAGAGAATTAAATAAATGCATACGGGAACTAGCAAAGCAGTTATTTGATACAATATGCAAATATTAGTCTTTATTTGGCTTCTTACCTTTATCTAAGCCTTCCAAACCCTCGATCTTAACCCTAAGAGGAGTCCTAAACCATACATCGTTCTGAATAAACGGTATCTCGATCCCATGCTCTGTCAAAGCCTTCTTCATAGCCCATAAAAGGTCTTTCATAACCTTATACGTTAGATCCCACCTAGAAGGAACCCATACCCTCACAAGAATATTAACCCCACTATCACCTAGCTCATATACGAAAATATCAGGCTCGGGCTCAACAAGTACTAGTGGATGTTTCTTCACGACATCGTATAAAACCTCATACGCTTTCTCAGCATCCTCCTTATAAGCAATGCCCACAACAAACTCTATTCTACGAACCCTAGTAGCATAATAATTACTGATCAATGATTCGAAAACAGTTCTATTAGGAATTCTTACTTTAACACCGTCAAAACCAACGATCTTCGTGGACATAACCGTTAGATCAGTGACCCATCCTTCAACATTACCTATCTTGACTAAATCACCTGGTTTAAATGGTTTCTCCCAGTAGATGAATAAGCCTGAAAAGAGATTAGCCGTAATGCTTTGGAGAGCGAAGCCGAGAATAATACCGATAATACCACCAGCAACCATAAAACCAGTCAAATCTATGCCTAAATACCCAAGCGCAGAAACACCAACAACAAATATAATTATATAATATATCGCTCTAGAGACATTCCTACTAGTAGGTTCTGGGAAAAACCGTATGAATAACTTGTAAAGCAACATACGGAGAAGAGAAGCTACGAATACTCCTACAACAATTAACATAACAGAGAACAATATACCCAGAACATCTATTTCTTTAACAAGTCCCGAGATGTTGGATAAGTTAAGACCATCCATAACTAATTAATCCCCCATAACATCTCAGTCTTAGCCATTATTCTTGGAGGCCTCAAATCCGGCGGGTCATGTATTCTCCTTGCCTTTGGTTCAATTCTTCTACCGTAATAGATTGTAGCAGTCACTGGTGAATTAACAGCCATAGTAATAGCTTGAGTATAAGCATTCCAAGTACCAGGGACATAGAATAGGCGTAAAATTTGTGCATCAAGTAGAATCTTTCCAACCTCGATCCAATCATCATGCCTATTCCTAATATTAACGAGAACAGTGGCTTTTCCTAACTCAGGTTCTGGGATAAAAGTATATGGATGAGACACGACATATCTCGCAACAATTCCACGATCAGGAACACCATATAAAGCATACTTAACTTCATTAGTTGTGAAAACATCTACTATACCAAATTTCCTATAATGACCATATACGTATACAGCTATATCAATAGGCATCTCAACATATATCAATGCCTCACCCTTAGTAGGAACATATACTTCCTCATCAAACTTAACCAATATATAGTTGGTAAAGCGCTCAGGGAGAAAAACAGGATAAAACGGTATGAGTTCAAACCTAGTAGGCTTAAACAAAGTCTTAGAAACGACTAGTTTATCGCCACAATAACGCTTATACTTAACAACACCTTCTTCTATCTTCTCTAACACAATCCTATAATTACCTACAACAACACTATCTTCAAACACTCCGTAACCAGTCGACACTTACACAGACCCCTTTAGGAAACTACCAAGAGTTAGCATTATAAAACAGTCTCTAATAATAATTATGACAAATTAAGGGAATATATACTGATCGTTGCTGATAACATGATCACAATAAAACTCCTCCCCGATAGGAAGGAAATAAAAATAAACAAAAACGAGCTAAGAGTAAAAGAACTCATTAAAATACTAAATGTAGATGACATAGATTCTCTTGCAGTAATTGTTGATGGAAAACTTATAGATGATGAGGGATACATAATAAAACCAAATAACAAAGTTATAGTGATTAGGCAGGGAATAGGAGGATAGAATGATACGCATAAAAACAGTTTTCCTAGCACGAGCGGGAGATATAGTAGGCAAACACGTCCATGAATTCACATTACCAGAAGGATCAACCCTCAAAGACCTTATCAGAGAAATCGGTGAAAAACTAAGTAAGAGATTCTACGAAGGAGTGATTAATGGAAGACTAGTATTCTCTATATTTATTAATGGAAAACCAATAGATGAGTTCAATTACAGGCTTAGAGACGGCGACCGAATAGTTTTTACAACACCAGAAATGGGTGGCTAGTATAATAGTTTATTCGTAACAAATCCTACAATCATCTGCTTTGATCTCTATCATTTCGAACATATTATACAATCCATTATAAACTAATAACTTATTAGATAATACCTCTCCGACCCCAACAACGTATTTTATAACCTCATTAGCTTCCAATACACCCAATATACCTGGAGTAGTTGAAACCACTGGAATAACTTTCTTTTCTCTCGGTTTCTTCATTGGGAAAATACATCTCAAACAAGGTGTTTTACCGGGGATTATGAAGGTTATTTGGCCATAGAAACCTTCAACACCTGCGTGAACATATGGTATATTATTCTTATAACAAACACTGTCAAGAATAGCTCTTGCCTCCCAGTTATCTAAAGCATCAACAACAATATCTACGTCTTCTATATATTCTTCTAATAACTCTTTAGTAATCCGTTTGTTTACAGGTATTATTTCCACGTGAGGATTTAGTTTTCTTAATTTCTCGGCAGCAACGAATACTTTTGGCTTACCAATATCATCCATGGTATAGAGGATTTGTCTTTGTAAATTGCTTAGCTCAACTAATCCATCATCAATAACTATGAGTTTACCAATACCTGCTGCTACTAGGTAGTATAGAACAGCTGAGCCCAGACCACCAGCCCCAGCTACGAGTACAGTGGTTGACTTAAGCTTCTCTTGACCCTCTTCTCCGAACAGGATTATTTGTCTACTATATCTTTCAATTTCTTCTTTCGTCAGCTTCTTAGACATAATTATGCACCACTGGTTTCACGTAAAAAGGTATTTTTCCACGATGATAATCCCTAATAATAGTTCTTGCGGCTTCTTCTATTAAAGGCTCCTTGGTTTTCTTGTAGAACCACCCTCTCTTCCTAGCGAGCGTTTCAAGGATCATGTATGGGTCTTTCTCAGTAATACCATATGCTCTAATAAAAGCGTTAGGAACATGATATAAGATCCTCTTGATAAGCTCTACAGCTGGAGGGACGGGGTCATCTAGTTGTTCTGGGCTTAGACCCCTGATAATTCTTTCAAGACCAGATCCTTCTATAGGTATTATTCCAGGAGTATCAAGCATTAATATGTTCTTCTCGACGCGGTAGAGCTGGACATGATGAGTATAACCGGGGCTACCCGGTATGGGACTTGTTGATGCTGAGTGCCTACCTTTTAAAGCATTTATTATTGATGACTTACCTGTTTTAGGATATCCAGCAACAGCCACTATTACTGGTAAAGCAGGAGCTACTTCTTTGATCTTTCTCCTCAAAATCTTTGTCCCCATATGCTTTGTTGCAGCAATATACACGGCGTTATAGCCTCGATCTCTGAATAATCTAACCCATTCCTCCACAATACTTCTTGGGACAAGATCGCTCTTGTTGAGAACAAGTATTAATTCTCTTCCAAGTTCGTTAACTATTCTTTCTAATTTCTTACTCATAGTGTTCAAGGGGTCTCTAGCATCTAGTACTTCAAGTACAACATCAGCTCTCATAACAACTCTTCTAAGATCACTCCAACCAGCTAGTATAAATCCCCTATTCATTACTCACACTTTCCCCATAGTTCTCATAGTAGGCTATTTCTTCTTGCGAAAGCACAGATAACCAATCTATCCGTATCCCTGAACTAGGTTTCTTAACCCCCTTAATAATTCCTAGTATTTCCTCCGCAACCTCCACAGGATCTCTGTTAGTCGTGTCTATTTCATATATTCTAACGTCACTACACGTGCTCAGAATATTAGATAATACAACAGACAAGATCTCGGCCATTACGTTTTCTTTAACTTTTCTATCTGGCCAGCCTTTTCTCCTCAACCTCTCCTCCAGTACTCGTGGATGCGTCCTTAACACGAACACGTATTCAATAAGTTCACAAGGTATAATTTCCGGATAATGAGTATCTATTATTATGTAGCCAGGCGTGTTCCTGATTATTTTTACAATTTTCTTTACGAGTCTCTCCTCATCAATAACATATGTATGTCTCTCAGCATCATATTCTGTAATAAATCCCCTCTCAATAGCATAACTGCTCAGATCAATGTGCTTAACTCCAAGGAGTTTAGCTAAAGCACTAGCAACACTTGTTTTACCAGTTCCCGGAGTCCCCGTTATAATGATTGCTTTGCCCAATCCTTATACACCATGTAACTAATAAATTATCTCAAATCATTATTGTTTTCATGGGTGTAATTAATTGATAAACATCTTCGATAAGAAAGACAAGATCTTAGTAGTTGGTATCGGTGGTGGGGGAGACGTAGTATCTGCAGCCATGATCGCATATGCTCTGAGAAGAGCAGGTTTTAAGACAGGAATAGCGGCAGTTGCTTGGGAGAGATTCGTATATGACCCGATCCCAGGACCTATTAAGTTAGAAGAACTAGTTAAACCCGTGGAGAAACACAATTACTATGCAATAATTAATAGCGAAACAAGAGCGAAGAGGGGAGATAGATATATAGAGTTCCAAGCGGTAAACGTGTCGAAAGCACTCAAAGAAAACATTGTGATCCTAGACTTATGGAGAGGTGTCAAGGGCCTTGTTAAGGGATTAAAAGAGGTTATACAGAACGAGGGATATACTAGGGTAATAGGAGTTGATGTCGGAGGAGACGTCTTAGCTGAAGGAAGTGAGGAGAATCTTTGGAGCCCATTAGCTGACTCCATGTGCTTGGCAGCTCTAAAACACTTCCCTAATTCATTACTAGTAGTACATTCGCCGGGAAGCGATGGCGAGCTTGAACAAGAATATGTTTTGAAAAGAATAAGCATGACAGCAGCTAGAAAAGGTTATGTAGGAGCATATGGTATGACCCAAGAAGATGCTGAGGTATTAGAAAAAATACTCGAATACGCGAAGAGCGAGGCAAGCATGATGGGACTATTAGCATTTAAGGGTTTCTA
>Ga0256842_1002771_pt1 | contig 12162 bp, 14 predicted proteins | sample 4559240metaG_FD_185973 | JGI IMG/M metagenome (GOLD analysis project Ga0256842, IMG submission 185973) | Hydrothermal vent microbial communities from Guaymas Basin, Mexico - 4559-240 | ecosystem: Environmental > Aquatic > Marine > Hydrothermal vents | place: Mexico: Guaymas Basin | collected...
AAAGTTAGAACTCCATTTGATGCAGTTCAAAGTTGGTTTCAAACGAAGCCTGAAATATTTAAGATTTTACCAGATGTGTTTCAAAATATTGCTTTTGAAATGGTACAACGTGGTGAAACTTGACAGTATAGCATTAAGTAAAGATATAAGAATCTCTTTCTTTGTTTCATCAGCAAATATTTTTTTAAAAGCAAAATCATTTTTAGGATCTACAAATTTCATATATATTTCCTTTATTTAATATTTACATTTTATCATAAATTTATTTTTTAAAATAGCACTTAATTCTATTTAGTTAGGTTCTTATAACCTTTGTGGCATCTCATCTTTAAATGCTATCTTTTCAGCATTTGCTAAAAGTTCTAATGCACCGTTATCTATCATCTCTTTAGCTATTTTAGAACCTAAATCTTTAGATTCATTAACATCTACTATAACTTTTTTCTCCATGATATTTGTACCATCTGGAAAACCTAACATAACTCTAAAAGTGATTTTAGTACCATCTACAACAGCATTACAAGCAACTGGAGCTGAACACCCTGCTCCTATTTTAGATATGAAATCTCTCTCTATTTGAGTACAGATAAAAGTGTTTTCATCATTTAAACTCTTTGCTATCTCTCTTACTTTTTCATCTTTACAAACTATCTCGATTCCAAGTGCTGCTTGACCCATTGGTGGTATCATCATATCTAGTGAAAGTTTTTGAGTAAATGGTATATCTTTTAGTAGGTCTAATCTAAAAAGCCCTATATAAGCTAGTATGATAGCATCATACTGACCCTCTTGAAGTTTTCTAAGTCTAGTGTTTACATTTCCTCTTAAATCTTTAACTTTTAAATCTGGTCTTTTTTGAAGAAGTTGCATCCTTCTTCTAAGACTTGTAGTCCCTACAACAGCACCTTGAGGTAAATCCTCAAGAGAAGCATAGTTATGTGATAAGAAAACATCACTTTGATCTTGTCTTTGAGTTACAGAAACCAACTCTAAACCATCAGGTATATAAGTGGGAACATCTTTTAAACTATGTACTGCTATATCAGCATTTCCAGCTAACATCTCATCTTCAAGCTCTTTTGTAAAATGCCCTTTACCACCTATAAGTGCTAAAGGTTTATCTAAAACTTTATCACCATTACTGACAATTTTATTTAACTCAACAGTTATTTCTGGATAAGATTTTTCGATTCTATCTTTAATGTGGTAAGCTTGCCACAATGCTAAATCTGAAACTCTTGTAGCTATCGTTAGTTTAGTCATTATTTTACCTTTTGATATTTCTTTTTTGTTTTATCTAAAATACCATTAAAAAACATTGTTGGAGTTCCACCAACCATAAGATTATTAGCAATATCTAAATCACTTTCATATCTTGCTAAAACATTTTTTGATTTTAAATCACTAGCTTTTATATCTATTTTCATAGCTTTGTTAAATGCTTTTAGTATAACATCTACATTTTTTTCTCTTGATTTTACTTTTACATTATATAGTTTTAAAACTACATCTTTATACCCTTTCAATTCAGCAGAAATTGCAGCTTTTACTAAAACAACTGATGCTGGGTGAATAGCAGGAAGTGGAAAGTTATAATAATATATTGCAAATTGATTTGGTTGTTCTCTCATATCTTTTATAGCTTTTGGAACAAATCTTCTACAAAATGGACATAATGGATCTGAAAAAATTGCTATTTTATATTTAGCATCTGCATTACCATAAATAAGATTTTCTTTTTTATAATATTCATCTTTAAAAGCTGGATGAATTAAATCACTTAAACTATCTCCAGTTGAAAGTATGTTTAACTTTTGTGTTATAACTACTCCATCTGAAAACCAAACCATTTTTTGTTTGATTTTTTGTTTATCTTTTTTTAATGTAGCTTCTATACTTACTATATAAGCATTCCAATTTTTAAGCTGTTCCACTTTAATTGTATCTACAACATTTATCTCTAAATTATCAATATTTCTGTTATCAGAAACTGCATCCTCTAAAAACTCTTCTACTAACTTAGTATTTTTATCTGCATACAAAAAACTACTTAATAGTATCGCGCTCAGTAATAATTTCAACATCAATGACATCTGAATCCTTTTTTATATTATTTTCATTGTAAGAAGTTTTACAATCATTTGATTCTACAGCATAACGATTAACAAGCATAGTGGTAAAAACACTAAACTGTAAAATGATACCAATTATATCTGTAAAAAAACCTGGTATAATAAGTAGTATAGCCCCTATAATGGTAAATAAATTTAACTTTTGAAACTCTTGTAAATCTATACGATTAAATGAAACTGCTTTGAGATTTTCCATCAGTGTATTTCTAAAATTTAACAAGATAGATATACCCAATAAAGCACTAGCTATTATCTCAAAAAAAGTTGCTAATCCACCAATATAAGAGGAGATATTAACAGATATTATCACCTCTAAAAAAAGATAAATTACAAAGTATCTCATATTATAATAGTTCCATCACTTTTTCAAAAACTTCATCTACATTTACAGTTGTTTTTTCTTTTGTTGCTCTGTTAAATATCTGAACACTACCATTTACTAACTCTTTACCTACGATTATAGTATATGGAAAACCTATAAGTTCAGCATCTTTCATCTTAAAACCAAATCTTTCTTTTCTATCATCTAACATAACTTCAACATTAGAATCTTGAAGTTTAGAGTATAAGGTTTCAGATAATTTAACTTGTTCCTCATCTTTAATATTTGAAATCATAATGTTTACCATATAAGGAGCTGTTGATTTTGTCCAGATACAACCACTTTCATCATGGTTTTGCTCAATCACAGAAGCAACTAAACGGCTAACACCGATTCCAAATGTTGCCATCTCAAAAGGTTTTGGTTTCCCATTTTCATCATTAAAAGTTGCTTCAAGTGCTGAAGTGTATCTATCGCCTAGTTGGAAAATATGCCCAACCTCTATACCTTTTTTAAAGCTTAACTCACCACCACAAGAACATTTTTCATCTATCTTTTGTGTTTGAAGTTCATCATAAGATTTCTCATTTAAAGCATCTATCTCTTCTTCTGATTCAAAAATCGTCTCTATATTAGCACCATAATCACAACTATCACAAACTACAATCGTATCTTCACCACTATCAGCTAAAACATGAAACTCTTTACTACCATCACCACCAATAGCTCCAGAATCTGCTTGAACAACTCTAAAATCTAAACCAAGTCTAGTGAAGATTTTTTTATAAGTCTCTTCCATCATATTAAACTCTCTAACCATATCTTCTTTAGAAGAATGAAAAGAGTAACCATCTTTCATAAGAAACTCACGACCTCTTAAAAGTCCATATCTAGGTCTAGCTTCATCACGGAATTTTGTATTTATTTGATATAGATTAACTGGTAAATCTTTATATGATGTAACTCTATTTTTAACAAGTTCAACCATAGCTTCTTCATTTGTAGGGCTTAAAACAAACTCATTTTCATGTCTATCTTTGATTCTAAGCATCTCTTTGCCCATACTATCAGCACGACCACTTTTGTCCCACAAACTCATAGGTGTTACAAAACTAAGTTGAACTTCGTTACAACCAGCTTTATCTAACTCCTCTTTTACAATCTTTCTAATCTTTTCTAAAACTATTTTACCTAATGGTAAAAAGTTATAAAGTCCAGCACCTTGTTGGTTTATAAAACCACCTCTTACTAAAAATTGATGTGATGGTAGTGTCGCATCTGATGGAATCTCTTTCGTTGTTGGTATGAATGATCTACTTCTTCTCACATGGTTTCCTTTAAATTATTTATCTATATTTTTATTAAAGATTTTCATCATCTTTACAGATATATCTGAATCTGTCATATCAGATCTATTTCTCATATTTGATACTATCTCATGTAAAAATCTTTTCAAAGTTTGTTCACACATTTTTCTAGCTTCATATTCATACTCTTTTGGTATGAAACCTTTATCTATCGCTCTATCACTCTCTTGTTTCGCTGATAAAAAAGCTTTTTCATAAATATCTTTTATAATGGGTTCAATATCTAAAGCATTGATAGATTCAAAAAATTCAACAACACTTCTACCTATGATATGGTGTGCATCTCTTGCCCCATCTTTTCTAAGATTCATATTTTCATCAACAATGATTTTTAAATCATCTATGATATAAAGATTTATCCGTTCACCTTTATTGTAGTTAATATCTCTAGGTAAAGCTAAATCAAACCAATATCTATCAAAATCACAAGGCTCAATAATCTCATCAGTTATGATAGGTTCAGGTGATGATGTAGCTGTAAATAAAATATCAAACTCATTTATAGCCGATGGAAGTTTATCGAAATCTATAACTTTAACAGAACATTTATCTGCTAAAGCTTCTGCTTTATGTTTAGTTCGATTCATTATATAAACATCAACACCAGCATTCACTAAATGTTTTGCTGTTATCTCTGACATCTCACCTACACCGATAACTAAAGCTTTTTTACCATCTAAACTATCTACAACTGATTTTAGTTTAGAAACAGCTACACTTGCCATAGAAACTGGCTTAGATGATATATCTGTTGTATTTCTAACATTAGCAGCACATCTAAAAGCACTTTTTATAACTTGTGCTAGTTTTTTACTACAGTACCCATTATCATATGAAAATCTAAAAGCATCTTTTAGTTGTCCAGCTATTTGTGTTTCACCAATAACCATAGAATCTAATGATGAAGCAACACTAAAAATATGATGGATAGCACTACTATCATCATAGACATCTGCTCTACCCTCTAACTCCTCAACACTAATCCCAGAATGTAAACTTAATTTATCAAAAATAAATTTAGTAGCTTCAGATATATCAACACAATTAGATAAAATCTCCATTCTATTACAAGTAGAGATTAAAATAACCTCATTAATCATATCTGAAGATGATAATCTTTCTAAACAACTATCTATACTAGAATCATTTGAGTATGATAATTTTTCCCTAATCTCTATAGTAGAATTTTTATGTGAAAAACTTATATTTAAATAGTGCATTAGTAACTTCTTTTTATCATAGTTTGTAGTATAGAAACGAGTTCAGCATCATCTTTTACACTATTCATAGCTTCATTTGAAAGTTCTTTTGCTAACATAAATGATCGCTCAACTGAATTATGCTCTTTCATTTTTTGCTTTATCCAATTAGATTCATTTTCATCTATCTTTTTAGCATGAGATTCTATAAGTCTATTTTTATCATTATCATCTAAATCTTGATAAAGATAGATATATGGTAGAGTACATTTACCCTCTACAAAATCGTTCATAGATGGTTTACCTAAAATTTTTTCATCAGCTGTTATATCTAAAATATCATCTATAATCTGAAAAGATAAACCAAGGTTTCTACCATAAATAGCATACTTTTTATCATCTTTTCCAGCCAATATAGCACTAGCTTGTGATGCTGCTTCTATAAGTGTAGCTGTTTTTAAGTAAAGCATATCTAAATATGCTTTTTCATTACTATTAAACTTTTCAGCCATCTTTACATCTAACATCTCACCCTTAGAAAGTGCTGTTACTGATGATGCTACGATTTTAGCTACATCTTTATCAAAACTAACAAGTTCAGTAAAAGCTTTTGAGTATAAAATATCTCCTAGCATAACAGCTGTTTTACTACCATCAGTAGCATTTACAGAAGCTACACCTCTTCTTAGGGTTGCTTCATCAATCACATCATCATGTAGTAAACTAGCTGCATGAATCAACTCAACAACTGCTGCTAAAAGTGGAGCATCTACACTATCTGGAGCAATTTTAAGTATAAGTTTTGCTCTTAATCTTTTTCCACCCGAGAGCATATCAAACAAACGAGTTACCTCATCATAATCTATCTCTTTTATTAATCGTGCTATCTCTTTTTCAACTCTTTGCATAATCTCTCTCTAACCATTTTCTAAATTTTCTAAAAGTATTCGCATTTTTTTATCAGATATAAATAACTCAAAATGAGCCTCTTTAGTATCAAAATCAAACTCTTTAAATTTAACCAGTATATATGGTGTATATGGGGAACTTGTACCTTTTGGCATAAGATCAAATCTAAAACAATTATTTTTATACCTTAAATATAAAACATTTTGTGCTACGATTTTATCATACGACCGAAAAACAACTAAACCACCATTTACATATAGTGTCCACCTAAATTTAAAAAGTTTTTCAACTTTCCCATATTTTACAAGAATTTTCTTTTGCTCATCCTTTTTTAAAGATATTTTTTGCATATCTTTAAAATCAAGAGCAATTATATTACTAGAAAAAAGCAAAAGAAAACAAAATTGTAAAAATAGCTTCAATTATTCACTTTTAGAAACAATTTCACCCATAAGTTCGATACTTAAACTTTTCATTTTAGTCTCAACATCATCACGATTTTCAACCATATATCTATCTACTACATCACCAAAATCTTCACCTAATTTCTCATCAAGTAACATCTCTAATGCTGCTCTTCTTCTGATAAAATTTTCTAAATCAAATCTAACAACATCATTGTTAGCATTAAAAACAATATCCATAAGTTTACTAACTGGTGATCCTAAAAACACATCATCTTCATCTTCAAATAAAGCACTATATTTTGACATTTATAATTCCTTTTTTATTAATTTTGAGATTATATCTTAGTTTACTTAATGATTTGTGTCCCTACACCATCTGATGTAAAAAGTTCAAGTAACATTGAGTGTTCTAATCTTCCATCAATTATATGTGCTTTTTGTACTCCACCGTTTAAAGCTTCTAAACAAGCATCAACTTTAGGAACCATACCACCATGGATAGTTCCATCAGCTTTTAGTGATTCTATATCAGCCATAGTTAATGTATCTAACAACTCTTTATCGTTGTTTAATACACCAGAGGTATCTGTTAAAAAGATGATTTTATTTGCCCCTATAGCTTTTGCAACATAAGAAGCACATAGATCAGCATTGATGTTATACCCCGGATGACCCATCTCCTCACCAGCAGCGATAGGTGCGATAACAGGGATAAACTTCTCTTCCATAAGGTTTGTTATAACATCAGCTTTAACATTTGTGATATTTCCAGTTAAACCCCATTTTGAGAAATTTTTTGCTTTTGCTGTTATAAAGTGAGCATCTTTTCCACTTACACCGATAGCTTTAGCACCATGAGAGTTTAAAAGTGAAACTATCTCTTTATTTATCTCTCCACTAAGAATCATCTCTGCGATTCTCATCACCTCTTTAGATGTAACTCTTTGACCATCTATAAATTTTGTTTCTATATTTAAGGCATCTAACATCTCTGTTATTTTAGAACCACCACCATGAACAATAACAGGACGGATTCCAACTAGATACATAAGTAAAATATCTTCAGCAAATTTCTCTTTTAATTGTGGTGATGTTTGAGCTGATCCACCATACTTTATAACTACTATCTCTTTATTGAACTCTTTTATGAACGGTAAGGCATCAAGGAGTGTTTTAACTGTTTCTATTTTTTTTTGCACTATTTTTTCCTATATAATTATCTATTATTTTAAATACTTTTTCATTAACTTCCATCTCTAAATCAAGTAATGATAGTGGAAGATTATACGATTCTATTTTAACTAAATCTTTATAAGTTACTAAAAGAGAATCTGAACCATCTTTTTTTAAAATCTCATCTAACTCATTTTTTGTAAATGTATGATGATCTTCAAAGTAGTTTTTACTAACAACATCTGGTAAAAACTTATCTAGCCGTTGTGGTCTAGCGATAGCTGTAACAAGTGACATTTTATCACATTTCTCTTTAACCTCAACCACTCTCTTAAAATCAACACCATCTACTAAAATCTCAACCTCTTTACCACTCCAGATTCTCTCACGAAAAGCACCAGCTGGTAAACAGTTTTTATTTTCTGTTTTTACCTCTATAAGTAGGTCAAGTTTTTTTATATCATGTTTTGAGTAAGCATCATCTAAAAAAACTATCTTAGCACCTAACTCTTTAGCTTTTTGTATCCCTTTTTTTCTATCTTCACTCACTATAACTATGCTATTTTTAACTTTACGAGCATATATCATAGCTTCATCACCACTAATCTCTACATCACATAAGATACTATCTTTATCTTTTACAACATAAAGACCTTTAGAGTTTCGACCATAACCACGAAGAACAATAGCAACATTTTCATACCTTAATGCTAGTGAACTGATAAGTGGTGTTTTACCACTTCCACCAACATTTAAGTTTCCAACACTTACTATATCTATCTCAAAATCTTCTGCTTTTTTAGTTTTATAACGGATAAACATACCAAAACAGTAAACCCAGCTAAGTGGTGATAAAAAAATAGCTAAAGATTTTTGAAATAAGTTTGGGTTGTAAAAATAGTTCTCAACCCAAAATACTAAATCTTTTTTCAAGATAAATTAAACTCTATTTGAAGCGATTTTTTTAATTTTATCACAAACAAATTTAATCTCTTTATCACTCATACTTGGGTAGATTGGCAAAGATAACACTTGTTGATAAGTTCTTAAAGCTACTGGATAATCATTTACACGAAGTGAGTATTTAGATTTATAGTATGTTAAGAGATGTAAAGGTATATAGTGAAGAGCAGTCTCTATACCTATATCTTTAAGTTCAACTGCAAATGAATCACGATTTTTATCTATCTTTATAATGTAAAGAGAAAAAGGGTATTCATCATTTTCAATCTCTGGAATAGTGATATGATTTACTGATTTTAAAACTTTGTTATATGTAGAAGCTATATCTTTTTGTCTTTTTATATTTTCATCTTGATGACTAATTTGCGCTCTTATATAAGCTGCATTTAGTTCACTCATAGAGTAATCATTACCAATATCTACAACCTCATATATATAATCTAGTAGATTATTGTTTCTCTCCATACCGTGATTATGTAAAAGTCTTGCTCTTTTTATAATATCATCATCATTAGTAACAAGCATACCACCATTACATACATTCTTTTTTAAGTGTGAAGAGAAATCAAAACAAGTTATATCAGCACCTGTTGAGCCTATCTTTTGACCTTTAAATGTAGCACCTAAAGCATCAGAAGCATCCTCTACAACTTTTATGTTATAGATTTTTGCGATAGAGTATAATCTATCTAAATCAACAGTATAACCAGCTATATGTGTAACTATAACAGCTTTTAATTTTTTAGATTTATTATCTTCTAAGTAAGATTCTAAATGGTCTAAGTTCATATTGTAAGTTTTTTCATCTATATCTAAAAAAACTGGTTCAGCATCAAAATGGCGAACAACCTCTGGCACATTTGGATGAGCATTTACAGAACATAGTATCTTATCACCCCTTTTTAAGTCAAGTGCTAACATAGCAAGGTGTAAAGCATCTGTACCATGTGAAGTAGCTAGTGCATATTTTGAGCCTATATAAGATGCAAATTCAGATTCTAACATCTCCACTTGATTAAGATTTTCACCATCTAAAACATCACTAACATTTGAGTGTATATCTACACCATTTACAAATTTACTAAAAGGTACTTTCATCTTACTTTCCTAATTTAAAGTCTTATATCTCGTGGATAATTAAAATCATGGTTTATAGTTCTTGAGGTGAGTTTAGCTATAACTGGCATCTTTCTTTTAAAATGGTTACGAAAAATTCTTTCGATTATCATATCTAACATCTTAGAATCGACACCTTTAGCTATTATCTCATCTCTACTTAGTCTATCTTCAACATAGTATCTCATAGCCTCATCTAGTTTAGCATAAGTATAACCTAAATCATCCTCATCACTTTGCCCATCCCACAAATCAGCAGATGGTGGTTTAACAATGATGCTTTTTGAAACATTTAGATACTCAGCTAACTCAAACACTTCACTTTTATAAAGATCACCTATCGGGTTTATAGCACTAGCTAAATCACCATAAAGAGTTCCATAACCAAGCATAAGTTCACTTTTATTACTTGTTCCCAAAACTAAAGCACTCTCACGAGCAGATATATCAAAAAGTGTAGCCATTCTCATACGGGATGAAAAGTTACCCTTTCTTAAGTTATTTAACTCTGGATTCATTTGCTCATAAGCTTTTAACATAGGTTCTATAGATACTGTTTCAGCTTTTAAATCAAAATCTTTACACAATTCATCAGCATCATCTAGTGAACTTTGAGATGAGTAATGTGATGGCATCTTTACACAAAGTAGATCATCTTTAAAAACTTTTTGTGCTAAAACTGCTACAACAGCAGAATCAAGACCACCACTAAGACCAACAACCACTTTTTTTATACCAGTTTTACGAACCTCATTATCTAAAAAATGTTCTAGGTACTCTGTTATTTGTGAATATTTACTCATTGTCTATTCTAAAACCTTATATGATTTGAATTATTTTAAAATATTATATCAAAAATTTATTAATTTTTTATCCAAAGTTTAAATTTACCCTGCTCTCATCTTTAGAATCTCATCTACATTTATCTCTTTATCATACCTAACAAAATCTTTATCTTTTTTTTCTATAGCATACATTGTCATTCTATCTGCTAGTTCATTACCCTCTAAACCAGCATGAGCTTTTATATGTGATAGTTCCATATCTGATTTTATTTTGTTATAAAGGTAGTAACACTCTTTTATAATATCAAGATTTTTTATCTCACCACCTTTTTTTGTCCAGTTCTTTTTTTCCCAAGAGATAGCCCAAGTTTTTATACAGTTTATAGAGTACATAGAATCACATTTTATCTCTACATCATTACCTTTTTGAATCTCTTTTTGTGCCATAAGTAACGATTGGTGTAAAGCACCTAACTCTGCTGTATTGTTTGTTCCCATAGGCTCATATAAACCATACCAAAGTTCAGATAACTCCCCTGCTCTATAAACAGCAACACCTGAACCTGATTTACCCGGATTTGGTGTGCATCCACCATCACAGTATATAGTAACATCACCAAGTTGCTCTTTTTTTTGTTCTAAAACTGGCTCTACTATAGGTTCATTATCTTCTCGTCTAAACTTTTGTAAAGCTTTATAGTTTGCTATTATTTTTTCTTGAATCTCTTTATCTTTAACACCACTAAGTAAAACAAAAAGTTCAGCTCTAGCATCTGACAACTCTTTACCTAAAACTGCATCTTTTACATTTTTTATATCCAATAAAATAAGTTGAGATTCATTTACTTTAGAATCCTCATCCATACCTAACTCTAAAAGTTTTTTAGTTACTATCTGCATATATACCCTTTAACAAACATCTTTATGTGCCATCTTTTTAAGTTCACTACAAGAAAACCCAGCCTCTTTTCTACCATCTACATTTAAGTTTTTTGCTCTTAAAAAACCTTGTGGATAATACTTTTCTATTATCGTAAAATACATATCTGTTGAAACACCCTCTTTTTCACAAGCATAGTTAAACCAAATATCACCTTTTTTGACATGATCTATCTCCTCTGCTAAAATCACCTCAAGTGTAGATATAAGTTTATCTATCATCTCATTTTTTGGTAACCTTTTTAGCTTTGTTAGAATCATAGGTGTAGCATCAAGCCCATTCGCCTCTAAGTAACGGGGAACAACTGCCATCCTCTCTAAAAGTGTTTGTGTATTTTGAGAAGCTTCAAAAAGTGAATTATGAACCTCAACATCTCCATAAGAAGAATCTAACTCCACTAAAAGTTTTTCCAACATCAAAAAATGTCTTATCTCATCATCAGCCACCTCTAACCAATCATCATAATACTCTTTAGGTAATCCACGAAACCTATAAACAGCATCAAGTGCTAAATCGATAGCAGAATACTCTATATGAGCAATAGCATGAAGCAAAAATACCTGCCCATCTTTTGTAGTCAAATTTCTTCTTTTAGGAACATCTTGTGGTGGAACTATTTTACATATAGATTCATAAGATGGAGATTCAAAAAAATTTATCTTATAATCGGAATCAAATATAACATTATCTTGTTTATATTCCCTATATAGTTTGTTAAATAGTTCTATTTTTTCTGATGGTTTTTCTGTTTGTAAAATTACATCTAGTTCTTTATAAAAGTTCATATTAAAAATACTCACTAAAATTCTTAAAGTTATCAGACTGTATAAGTTCAACTTCTGTTGAAAT
>Ga0256842_1002772_pt1 | contig 12162 bp, 11 predicted proteins | sample 4559240metaG_FD_185973 | JGI IMG/M metagenome (GOLD analysis project Ga0256842, IMG submission 185973) | Hydrothermal vent microbial communities from Guaymas Basin, Mexico - 4559-240 | ecosystem: Environmental > Aquatic > Marine > Hydrothermal vents | place: Mexico: Guaymas Basin | collected...
CGAGATATCTTTATCCTGCATTTTCTGATGATAGTTTCTTTATTGCCTCATCATAAAATGACAAAAAAGCAAGGTCCAAAATCCCACCCAAAAGCCAAGCAATGAATACAACTGACCATAGTTTATACGCTAACCCATAAAGAGATATCTGTCCATTAACAGCATGAATTGCTACGATAAAAAAACCTATAGAAGCAATCACGCCTTTAAACATATTTCCTCACTAAACGATAAAACCATCCACCTGTTTGGGCAATAACAGACTTACATACTTATCGATATGAGCCCTATCTTCTTCTAAAATATCTAAAAACAATAAACCGGTTATATACTTACGGGAATACTCTTCCCATCGAGTATTAACCACTTCTGCTACTGCACGAACTGGGATTCCCATATCCGGAATAACAAAATCTAACCGTACTCGCGTGTGAAGAGGAAGTTCATCAGAGATCAACAAGGCAATACCCATAGCACTCAAGTCCCATGCATCAACTCGACCTTGTAAAGGAATTTTTACCTGCCGCTTTAATGTAGACTCAACTATCCTGTACCGCACCTTAAAATATATTCTAGCCCTTGGTTTCGCCCTCCTTTGCTTGCGATAAATCACCTTTGGTTTTCTCAAAACCAATTCCGGTAGGGCATCATCTTGCTCAGAAAAGGCTACTACTTCTGTCTCGAATTCATACCTGCCTGAAGGCAAACCAACAATAACAAGGATTACTTTGGTTCCCTTAGGCAAAAACACCGGGACACTTCTTTCAACCGGAGCACTCAAAACCAATGTATCTTCTCCAACATCTTCTATCCTTCCTTTGTAAACTGTTCTGGGGCGACCTACCACGTACATTTCGTACCTCTGAGCCGGCTTAAAAACAAACTGTTCCTTAGGCCTATTTGTCTCCTTCACTTTGGCACCAGCCTTGGCCTTTTCCTCAAACCTTTCAGCCAATTTCTTTAACCAATCTGACAATCTCAACCAGACATTCATTATCTAAACCACCCTAACAATCTATCAATCCAACCTCCATTCCCCATCTTTCCAGAAAGAGAACGAAGTAATTCCTTTGCAATACGAGTAACACTCCTTCCTGCAGGAGAGTACGGGTACTCCAATACAAATGGCCTACGCTGTAAAACAGCGTTTACAACTACATCATCTTTTAAGATATATCCAGCATAGGAAATTTCCATATTCAAAAATTGTCGGCTAACCATAGATATTCTTTCGTAGATTTCATCTGCCTCACGTTTACTTGTAGCCATATTTACCAATAGTCTAAGGTCCTGCTCTATCTTACGTTGAGATATCACCTTTATCATTGCGTATGCATCTGTTATTGCAGTTGGCTCAGGCGTAGTTACAATCAAGGCAACATCAGAAGAAACCACGAAATTTATAACATTTCGGTTTATCCCTGCACTTGTATCTATGAGGATATAATCTGCTATATGCTGAAGCCTGGACAACTCAGATAATATATGTTGCCTCTCTTTTGGACCCATATTTGCTACCTTAGTGATTCCTGACGCCCCAGGGACAATCTTCACACCAGATGGACCTGAAATAACTACCTCCTCTAAACTCTTATGCCGTTCGATTACATGATAAAGATTATATTTCGGGTTAAGGTTAAGCAAAACGTCCACATTAGCAAGCCCTAAATCAGCATCTACAATAGCCACTTCATTACCTAATTTAGCCATTGCTATGGCAAGGTTTACCACCACATTTGTTTTCCCCACTCCACCCTTACCACTTGTTATACTAATAGACCGAGACGGGGCAAGGGATTCCACAAGTTCACGCAACCTTTGCGCCTGATCCGATGGACTCAATGATTGCCTCCTCTATTAGATTGGTTAACTTCTCAGCATCAGCGTCTTCAATATCATCTGGCACAGACTGTCCTGTGGTAATATAGGAAATAGGTTTCCCTGTCCAGTGTTTACCATTCAAAATAATGCCTGGAGTCAAGGTCTCATCCATCTTAGTAAAGATCAATTTATCGTAGTGGACAGATGAAAATCTATCGAAAATTTCCTTCATAGTTCGACGATTACTGGTGGAACTCAAGACCAAATGCACCTCATCAGGAGATATAGCATTGAGGAAAGTCCTTAACTCAGACATCTGTAGTTCATTCCGCTGGCTTCGGCCAGCAGTATCAATAAAGATAACATCTCTATCTGCAAGACGGTTCAATGCAGATGTTACATCCTGGGGAGAAACTACCACCTCAATCGGAAGGCGCATAATCTCGGCATAGGTTCGCAACTGGTCAACCGCAGCAATCCTAAAGGTATCTACTGTCAACAGGCCCACTTTCTTTCTGTACAAGAGCGAGTATTTAGCAGACAACTTGGCAATAGTGGTCGTCTTCCCAACCCCAGTTGGCCCGATTAAGGCTACTTTATAAGCGCCTGAAAGATCTCTCTTCATAGGCTGACACGGGGAAAGAAGGGAATATATCTTATCTCTCAATCCCATCAATATCTCTTCTTCTTCGTGGCCAACCCCGTCTAACATCAGATCTAACAAAGACAAATCCAATTCCTGATCTCGCAAAATAGACTCAAATGAGGCCAATATCCCTGTCCGTTCTCCAGAGAATTGGGCCCGACGTAAAAGAAGCGTTGTCATCTCTTTCAATTCCTCTATCTCCTCTCGCAGGGCCTGTATATGTTTTGGTATATGAAAAGACTCTTCCCCTATTATTCTCCTTGCAGGTTTTGTGCCAATGCCTTCCATAGCCCGATACGACTTCACCATTGGCTTGGGAGGTCTTGTTATTGGTTGCGACTCCAAGATGCGAACATCTCGAGAGGCGGTAATCTCCACCCATTCTCGCTTACGCCAAAATCTCCAGCCATCCCGTTGATAATATGTTCGAGTATGGAGTATAACCGCATCTTCTCCCAACTCCTGTCGAATCTTATTCAAAAGTTCTCTCATGCTGTGACCACGAAACTTCCTTATATCCATATCACAACCCCACTATTGCCTCCGTCAAGACCTCTATCCCCGGCACTACCTCGTTATAGGAAATCACTGGCAAATATGGCAAATCTCTTTCGATAAACCGTCTCAAATAAGGCCTTATTTGGGGATTTACCAATAAGACTGGACTCCTTCCCTGATTAATTACTTCCTCATATTCCCTGCTTAATGCAGAGAGGAGTTTCCTTGCCATATCCGGAGCAAGCAGAAGATAACTCTCAAATTCTCCTCGCTGTATAGAGCCCTTTATTACATCTTCGACTTCAGGTGCAAGCGTTATACAGTGCAATTTCTCATCTTCATCAAGATAAAGATGAGAAATCGTTCGCGCTAAAGCAAATCGAACATACTCAGTTAGAACATCCACATCTTTTATCTTAGATCCATAATCTCCTAAGGTTTCCAATATCGTAATCATATCCCTAATCGGCACCCTCTCTCGTAAGAGATTTTGCAAGACTTTCTGCAATTCCGAAATACTCACCACACCCGGAACGACTTCATCTACAGCCGAATATCGTTTTTTCACTGCTGACAATAAATCCTTCACCGCCTGTCGAGTAAGGAGTTCATGGGCATATTTCTTTATCGTCTCAGCCAGATGGGTAGTTATCACGGTGGAGGCATCAACTACTGTATAACCATTACGCTCTGCATTTTGAACCTCATCGGAAGTTATCCAGTAGGCAGGCAACCCAAAGGTTGGCTCAGTCGTTGGCTCTCCGTTTACGGTGTGTCCACCAGTCCCTGGATTCATCGCCAAAAAATACCCCGGCTTTATTTCTCCACTCGCCACTTCTACGCCCTTTAACTTTATTGCATACTCGTTAGGGGACAAATGAATATTGTCCCTAACCCTCACAGGTGAAACTATAAGCCCCAATTCTTGCCCAATCTGCCGGCGCACTGCAGTGATACGCGAAAGCAGATCCCCTCCCTTACTTTCATCAGCTAACGGAATCAAACCATATCCAATATCCAATTCTAACATATCGGTTTCTATTATATCCTCATATGAACTCTCCTGGGTCTCAACTTGGCCTGGGCCTTCTTCTGAAGTTGTAGAAGGCGTTAGCCCTGAACCCTCTACTACGCCCGCTCCTGCTCCAGATAACACTGGTTCTTGAGTCTGGTGCTGCAAAACCATTGCACCAATAAAACCAATAAACGCCGACATCAACAAAAACGGAACCTTAGGCAGCCCAGGGACCACAGCAAAAAATAATAAAAGTCCTGAAGCGATAAATATTGCCCTGGGAGAAGAAAATAACTGCATTGTAACTTCTAAACCCATATTACGATCCGAGGCGGCTCTACTTACTATAATACCTGCTGCAGTGGATATTAAGAGAGCGGGGATCTGGGTAACTAAACCATCCCCAACTGTAAGAAGGGTATAGGTACGAGCAGCCTCCATAGCCATCATATGCTTTTGGAATATGCCAATCACAAATCCTCCGATGATATTAATCAACGTAATAATAATTCCCGCAATAGCATCCCCCCTCACAAACTTACTGGCACCGTCCATTGCCCCATAGAAATCCGCTTCTTGGGCAATCCTTTGTCTGCGTTGCATTGCCTCCTTTTCATCAATAAGCCCTGCATTCAAATCAGCATCTATCGCCATCTGTTTACCGGGCATAGCATCCAAAGTAAACCTTGCTGCTACTTCAGCAATCCTTTGAGCGCCTCGCGTGATAACCACAAACTGAATTACTACTAAGATGCAAAATACCACTATACCAACAACATAGTTCCCTCCAACTACAAAATTCCCAAAGGATTTTATTACCTTTCCATTGAATGCATTCCCTTGCAAAAGTATCAATCGGGTAGAGGCCACATTAAGTGAAAGTCTAAAGAGAGTTGCAACCAATAAAAGAGAAGGAAATGAAGAAAAATCCAAAGGCTCCTTAATGTATATGGAAACTAACAAAATTATAACCGCCAAAGAGATATTCAATGTCAAAAAGATATCCAATAGAAAAAATGGCAAGGGGATGACCATTATCACAATCATCCCAATAATTGCCAATGCAAAGATTATATCTGTATTCTTAAAATATCGTTCTAACGCACTTGCCATCAAACAACCGCCTTACCCTTTAATCGATATACATACGCCAAGATCTCTGCCACTGCCCGATACAATTTCTCCGGCACAGTCTCTCCCACCTCTACTGTTCGATACAAAACACGAGCCAATGGAGGATTTTCTACAATAGGGACATTATGAACAATAGCAATCTCTCTAATCCGTTCGGCTAATAAACGCATGCCCTTTGCTACCACCACTGGAGCAGTATCCTTTTCTGGATTATACCGCAAAGCCACCGCAATATGGGTTGGGTTGGTAATCACCACATCCGCCCCTTCAACCTCCTTCATCATCCGCTGACGGGCCAATTCCCGTTGGACCCGTTTTATGCGGGCTTTAATTTGGGGATCTCCCTCCATCTGCTTTAATTCTTCTTTTAATTCCTCCTTAGTCATCATAAGGGAACGCTCATACTCCCAGCGGTTATAAGCATAGTCCAAAACCGCAAGTACAAACAAAAACAAGACAACCTTAACCGCCACCTTAAACATCAAATCCAGCCACCCCACCAAAGCATCCAAGAGCGGAGCATTTACAAAGAGCACCAGATAAGGAAGATTATCCCTTAGTGTTGCGTATACAATCCAAACCACCACCAGGACCTTAAATAAGTTTATCACCGTTTGAATCAAAGTCCTGGCCGAAAACAACCGTTTAAATCCCTCGACCGGATTAAGACGATCCAATCGAGGCATCAATGGATATCCACTAAACAATACCCCCACTTGGAGAACATTTACGCTAAACCCTAACCCTATACCAACTAATAGGATAGGGCCTAACACTTTTATTATATACAAAAGAAGGTGAATTGTATAGGCATAAACCATACTCGGAGATATATCCTTAGGGAAATTATCCCAGGCCAAATAAAAAAGGGAAGATAAATCGCCTACTAATTTAGGAAGATAAAATCTGAAAAAAAAGATAAAACCTAACAAGATAAGGGCACTGTTTAGATCAGCACTTCGGGCAACTTGGCCTCTTTCTCGGGCCTGCTGTCGACGGCGTGGTGTAGGCGGTTCTGTACGAGCAGACTTATCATTCTCCGGCATATCATCCTCCAACAAGCCGCAATAATAACAATGAATGATTCAGCAAAAGTTCTCGACTCACCTTTGCAAGAAGAGGTGTCATACCTATCAAAACCAACATCCCTACCATAATCTGAATCGGTATCCCAACAATGAAAATATTCATTTGGGGAATCAATCGAGTAATCAATCCTAAAGATATCATTACCAATAATAAGGTCAACATAATTGGTGCCCCTATTTGAGCACTGATTAAAAACAACCCCGAGACCAACCGCTGAAGATCAACAACCTGATTAGGGGTGATTATAAAATTTACGGCCAATGGGGAAGAGACAAAGGAATTACGCAAGGCAACAAAAAATAATAGGTGGAAATTACCTAAGAAAAATACCATTATTGTCGTCCAGAACAAGAAAGAACTAACAACAGACTGGCGGTTCATAGATCCCGGATCAAATACATTTGCAACTGCTAAACCCATCTGATATCCCGATATCTGCCCGGCCAATTGGACAGCGAAAAACGGGAGAGAAGCAAGCATACCCAAGGCAAGACCAAAAAGCACCTCTCCAGCAGAAAGGAAAATAAGATAAGGTACGGAATTAATATTAATATTTAACCGAGGCAAAGAAGAATAGACCGCAAAAGATAGCATTAAAGAAAAGATCAGTTTTACCTGCATTGGTATCTGTCTATCACCTAAAAATGGAGCAGAAAAGACCAACCCAGTTGTCCGTAACAAAACAAGAAGGAAGTATACATCAAACATTTATTCTCTCACCAATCCTCAAACCCTCACCACATTCGGGATCAACAAAAAAAGTCCACGAGAGAAATCTATCATCACTGCTAAAAACCAAGGCAAAAGTAGTGCAAACAGGATCATTACTGTCACTATTTTCGGAACGAAGGTTATTGTCATCTCGTGAATCTGAGTAACTGCCTGAAAAATACTTACCAATAAACCAACAACCAGACTCCCCAACAATAACGGGCCTGCTATCATAAACCCCACCCAAAGCCCTCGTCTTAAAACCTCAACCGTCAAGTCCAGATCCATATTTATCTGCCCTCTTCAATCAAATTTTCACCTAAAATTTCCTTCACTTCTAACGAATCAATCCTGCTCAGATTCTCTCTTAAAGCATAAGCCACTGCATCCGCACAGGAATAGATCCGTCTACCCTTGTGCCACCCTGCTGAAGAGCAATTTATCCCTTCTAATTCCTTAATAACCACATCCACATCTACCCCTGCTGAAAATAGAAGAGAAAGCATCTTCCCCAAAGCATCCAAATGAGAAGACACACATCCACCTGATTTCTCCATCTTCAATAAAACCTCTCTGATCTTCCCCTCTCTATCTTGATTAATCGTTATCAGCAAAGGGCCGCAGGCACACTCCACTCTCACTGTCCGACCAAACAAGACATCCGGCTTAACAGCCAATTCCTGCCAAGAGGGCCTAAAATTATTCTCCTTAGTTAGTGGAGTATCGCAGTTATGAGGAGTGCTAATTGATTGCTTTAATTCTCCAAACAAGGCACAAGCACCACCAAACAGAGAGGCCTTAACTATGCCTTCTCTGACAGGGATATCACCTAACTCCATCTCTACCAACCCGTCCCAAACCGATTGGAATGCCCCTTGATGTTTCATCTTCCATTCCGGAGAAACATCACAATCCAGAACAAACACACGTCGCACATCCTCTGGAACCGATTGTATATCAGCAATTGACTGCCCGGATCGTATTTTCTCCATCAATAATTCTGACACAAAATTCCTCTGCCGAGCGATCTCATCCAAAAGCGACATCGGCCCCTCTCCCTCCCATAAAGATTGAAGAGGCCCGATCCTATGAAGACCAGACAAGATCGTAACATTTCTGCGTTTAACACCATCGCGCTCCAGTTTACTCCCTCTATAAGACGGAAAAACCCCTCGTTCTCTTGCCAACTGCCAGGAGGCTGAATTTGCCTCTTCCCACAAGAAACTCGCCAATCTTTCGGCTAATTCTACTGCTGCATCAGAGTCGTAGGGGATTCCAAGATAGCAAAGGGTTCGGGCCCATCCATCAACAGATAAACTCACCCGCCGAAGTCGACGAGTAACTTCATAGATTTCTCTAATTGGGTATTCACAAAGATCCACTAAGTCATCTAACATCCTCACCGCAGAATGAATTCTATCACTCAATTTTTCCCAATCTATATCTCTTATATTTCCCTTCCGTCTAAGGAACCTAACAAGATTTAATTTGGCCTCTGGAACCGCTTCTCCCTGAACAAGAAACATACCATTGGCACACACCACCCTTTTAGGGCCTATGCTCGGGACCTCTTCTCTATAAGAGACATTGTCCACCACCACCCTTACCTTAGCCCCTTTTCGCCTAAGTTGAGATATCCACCCAGAAAATTCCTCTATCCCTACCGAATAAATCTCAGTTAATTCCTCTCCAGTTAGATCAAAATCCCTTCCCTCTCTTAGGCAGGCCATAACCTTTTCTGAAGCAAATAGATTCACCCCTAAAAAATCTAATTCCGGGAAGGAACTCGCCGCCAAGATAAATTCTCGACAGGAAAAGGAATTGGCCACAATTGAAATCCAAACCCTTGTCCAATCACTCACTGTAGCCTTTAACAAAAGCAGAAACGACCTCCATTGAGATCGGGAGAAATTTACCCCGCTCACGTCTACACCCACACTAATCTGCCAATGCATAAATCGAGAAATAGATTTCATCAGATCAAAAACACCTGAAAACTCAACCAACGATGGAAAAGAGACATAACTTGCAGTAAATTTGGATTGTTCTACTGACAAGACCTGATCAGACAAAAAAATCTCCTGTTCTAGGAGCATCTCCTCCCAGATCTGCATCTGGCGACGGATATCAACAATACTGCGACCGTATCGCTTTTCTACCGAAGACAAAGATTGGAGAAAAGGCTTATATTCCACTTTTTAAACGTCCCCCTGCCAACCTGATTAGCAATCTTATTTTACCACGAAACAGATTGAAGTAGAACCCTATCTACCCCTTCATATCTTTTGAATAAACCTTAACTAAAGATTTAACCCCAGTTTTTTCTTGCATATTTTACTGTCCACTTAAGATAATCTCTTGCCATAGGCAAAAGGGAAGTGGAAAAGACCTGCTTTTGTAAGAGAAATACAAGGGCTTCATACGACGAATCGCTTGGTTTGTCAAAATACTCGAAAAAGGATCTTAATTTATCCTCTATCTTTTCCGCCAATAGACAACTAACTACGCTGTCTGGATCCATTAGATCCTTTGGTTGGGCGGTTTTAAAAGATAAATCATCCAAAAGAATCACCCATTCATAAGGCCTATCATCTATTATTTCAAAGCGCTTTAATCCCCCCGCATTTGTGGTAATAGGCAGAGCACCTTGCCTTATAGCCTCATCGACGACCAAATTATAACCCTCTTTTACTGAGGCAATAACTACAGGGCCTCTTGTCTTAGCGGCTAAACGATACAAAGAACCTATGCTTCTGCCTTGGGCATTCCAAATAAAATATATATCTTCTTTATTTTGTCGAATCACTGATTCCAACACAGATTTTACTTTCTGCACCTCAGGATCATCATCGGCACCACCAGCAAAAACGACCAACTTAGGCAACGGCCTGCCTTCACCTTTATACCGTTGCGACAATCTCAAATGGGCTAAGATAACCTGCAAAAGCCCCTTCCAGGCATCAGCACGCGCACCAGTAACTATCACCCTGCGTGTCTCTCTCAAGAGTTCACTTAAATCCCGCCCTTCTATCTCCTTGTCTTTCAATGAAGAAAGAATTTCACCCAATTCCTCATCTCCAATTGGACTATTTTTACCACTAAGGACATCTATCCCCGGAGGTTGACAAAATGCCCTCTCTAATCCTGCCCATGGATTAAGATATGGCTGGGCCAATAACACCCCATTAAACTCGTTGTGTAACCTTGTGAGGACTTCATTCATATACTCCCACACCCGTCTTGCACCACGATTTCTTGTTGCGTTCTTTAAGCCTGAAACATCTATATGTAACCTGAAGATAGATGGAAGAGGCAGATCGGCTTTCTTTGCATAATCTATAAAATACTTCATTGTAGAGAGAACCTGGGGATCTTCGAAAAATATAGCACCGACATCACTATCACTTAGCCAAGAATGGTATATTTGGAAATTATCCCTGCCAACTTGTTCCAACACAACAATATCTTCATCAGTAAAATCAGCCTCTTGCCCTTGAATGATATTGTGCATCTTCTTAGTAACCCCATAAAATTGATACGGGTTGCGAGGATGTATAATCTGCCACTCGATATCTATCCCAAACCTCCTTAAAAATTTATATATTCCCGGAACCATCTCTGCCACTCCACCACCAAAGAATGTGGCATTGACAATGACTATCTTCTTCTTTTCATTCCTCCTCATCTCATCAGCAAAATTCTCTAATTCCCGAAGTAATTGACTCCATTTCTCTTCTCCTAAAAACATGCGATATTCTTTTTCATACTCTTCCCATCCTCTCTCATCTAACAAGACATCGAATTTATACTTCAAGCGTTCCCTAATCTGATTAGGATCTATCGTACTAAGCACAATCAACCCATCAACAAATACATTCCAAACCTCGCCTTCTACCTGGGATGCTAATCGTTGGCTTAATAGCAAATCTCTATATCTAAATAGGGTATCCAAGAATATTTCCCTCTCTTGGGGCCCAATTGCTCTCAATAGTTCGCTCGAAGGAATAGATATGTGTCTTAAACAAAGCAGTGAAATCAATGTATCCCTCTGGTCTTGCCCCAATTCCCTCTTCAACTCCTCCCAAAATCGAAGACCATAAGCAGATATTAAAGATGGCCAGACTTCACGCATCAATCCCGACAAAGATCTTGGGGAAAAACCTATGGAGGGAATATCCTTGCCTTGTCCCATGCTTATACCCCCTCTTTTATCCTTTTCTTTAAGTATGATAGATATATAATACCTTGACAACCGGCTTATCTCTTTTCTTGAGAATCTTTTTCCAATAAAAGAGTGTTCCAAAAGAATCTAACCATACGGGAAGGGGGGCAAAAAGGACATATTTCCCTTACTAATAATTAAAGACACTTCGTGGATTTCCTCTGCAAGTAAATTACAAAAAATAGCCCAGGAGAGCAACTCTCCTGGGCTATTCACCCATCATATAACCACAAAACTATTATGATGTAGTCAAGGTTATAGTAATAGTCCCTGTATAGGTGCCAGATGGAACATCTGTAGTAATAGGCTTAGCATTGGGAGGATCAATTGTATCGTCTCCTGTAGCAATACCATAGTAAATACGAAGCCAACCACCGAGAATCTGGGACCTATCAAAGGAGGCGTTTAACATCTCACCATACGTGCATTTTCTTAACAGGGTAGACCCATTTTTCTCCGTCTGCTTTAATACAACAACACTTATGTGGTTATTCAAGTTATAACCATTAGGCCCAATGATATTAGTGGCACTATAGGAGATCGTCCAATTGGAACTATTACTATTGACTGCTACATCCACAACATACCAATGTTGAGGTAAAAATATATGGTACTCCGTATTGTATGCCAAATCATCAAAACAAATTTCTGACGCAGGCTCCCACTTTTCGTCATTACCTTCCATATGCACCCTAGATACAGCAATATCCAATCCTTGCATTGATGGAACAATCGCCTTGATAATCACACTTCGGCTGTAAGTATCTGCCAGTGCATTACCGGCAAAAATTAAACTCGCCACTAACCCAATTAAAACACTCCGTTTCATCACTCACCTCCTTTTATTAATTGACAACTAATGTCAACGTTACCGAACCAACATACTGCCCAGCAGGTTTATCTATACCTACCGGTCTGGCATCAGGGGCGTCCGCTACTCCTGTTGCCAATCCATAATATAACCTCAACCAATTTCCTTTCAACACACGAGAAGAAAACTCTTGCCTACTATGTGCATATACGAGT
>Ga0256842_1002773_pt1 | contig 12160 bp, 10 predicted proteins | sample 4559240metaG_FD_185973 | JGI IMG/M metagenome (GOLD analysis project Ga0256842, IMG submission 185973) | Hydrothermal vent microbial communities from Guaymas Basin, Mexico - 4559-240 | ecosystem: Environmental > Aquatic > Marine > Hydrothermal vents | place: Mexico: Guaymas Basin | collected...
AGTTATCTCTAAAAAACGCACTTCTACATGTAGAGACTAAATATGTATTAGTCTCAGATATAGCTCGTTCTTGCATAAGCGAAGATTTTTTACAAAGAATAATTTCTAAAATTGGTTCATCTGATTGTATAGTTCCGTATCTAAATGTAACAGATACAATAGTATACAAAGATAAAACAATTGACAGAGATAAAGTAAAAAGAATTCAGACTCCACAACTTTCACTAACATCCGCTTTAAAAAATGCACTTGACACAAATAAAGAGTTTACAGATGAAAGCTCAGCAATTGTAGCAAATGGTGGGAGTAGAGAGTTTATAATTGGTGAAGAGAATGCACTGAAACTTACTCATTTAAAAGATTTAAAAGACTTGGCTTGTCTAAGCAAACCTTCAACTGACACACTTTGTGGGACTGGTTTTGATGTACACGCTTTTGGCGATGGCAAAGAGATGTTTTTAGGTGGTGTAAAGATTGAAGTAGATTATGGCTTTATCGCTCATAGTGATGGTGATGTAGCTATTCATGCACTTATTGACGCACTTTTAGGTGCTGCTGGAATGGGTGATATTGGGATGTTATTTCCAGACAATGATGATAGTTACAAAGGTATAGATTCAAAAGAACTACTAAGTATAGTTGTTATGAAAATTCACCACTTTGGATTTACTATAGTAAATGTAGATTTAACCATAGCTGCTCAAAAACCACGTATAGGTCAATACAAACTAGAGATGAGAAAAACACTTTCTAAGCTTCTACATGTAGAGAGTGCTAGAGTAAACATAAAAGCAACAACAACTGAAAAACTAGGCTTCATTGGTCGTGGTGAAGGTGTTGGTGTGATTGCAAATGCAAATTTAAAATATTATGATTGGACAAAATAAAATTGAAAATATTAATTATAGAAAACGAAGTATACCTAGCACAAAGTATTGCTACTAAACTAGGTGAACTTGGACATATTTGTGAGATGTGTACATCTACAAGAGATGCGATAAAAAGTAACAACTACGATGTAGTTTTACTCTCAACTAATATCAACGGTCAAGATTTCAACCCAGTAATTGAGACTTTTAAAAAGTCTATTGTTATCTTAATGGTTTCATACATCTCTAATGATACAGTTTCAAAACCTCTTGCTGCTGGAGCAAAAGACTATATACTTAAACCATTTATGATTGAAGAGCTTATTCGAAAAATAAATCATTACCAAGATTATGAAAAACTAAAGAACAAAAATGAAGCTTATGACAAGTACTTAACTCATACTTTTGCCTCACTAACTGGTGAACATAACTTTTCAAATATTAACTTCCCTCTTTTCATATCATCATCTTACCAAAAACATTCAGATTCATTTGCTTTTGAGTACGCTAAAGACAACAACGAAACACTACACTTTGTAAGTCTTAGTAACCCTAAGGCAATGGCTGAGATAGAAGCTTATTCTACAAATTCACTTATATATATTATTGACTTTCAAACACTTAAAAAAGGTGATATTAAAACTTTTTATGAATTAGTTGCAGACAAGAAAGTTATCATCTCTACTACTGACAAGATAGAAGATGAAGAACTTAATATCTTAGAGATTAAAAGTGAAAATAATATTTTTGATCAAGGTGAGATATTACCTATTGAAGATTATGTAAAATTTATCGTATTGAATTACCAACATAAATTTCCAGATACAGAACTTTCTAAAAAACTGGGAATCAGCCGTAAAAGCTTATGGGAAAAACGAAAGAAATATGATATTGTCAAGAAAAAATAAAACTCTTTATATAGATAAAGAGGCAGCATCGGCACTAGAACTTTTAAAAGAGGGATTGCTATCGCCTGCTGAATCTCTAATGAACAACAAAGAGTCTCAAGAGGTTCTAAAAACAGGACTTATCAACGGTAAGTCTTTTCCTTTTCCTTTCATCCTAGCGCCATCTGGAAAAATGAATGCTGAAGTTTTAAAAAACATCTCCTCCGGTGAAGAACTTGACATAATATTTGATGATAAACACTTTGCTACTCTACATGTAGAGGAAATTTTTAAAATCAATCCAAAAGATAGAATCAAACAAATTTATGGAACTGATGATTTAAGTCACCCTGGTGTAATGGCTACTATTGATAGACTTGGTCCACTCGCAGTATCTGGTGAATACACTCTGGTGAATAAAGTTCAAAATAAATCTAAAGAAAAGATACAAGAAGCTAAAGAGCTAATAGATGCAAAACATACAACTTCTTTAGTTATGGCTGCAAATCCGCTCCATCGTGCACATGAAAGACTTATTCGTCAAGCATTAGAGGGTTCTGATTTACTTGTTATATTTTTACTAAAACCATATACGGAATCAAACTTAGATTATGAAATAAGAAAAGAAGCACTTGAGTTTTTCATAAATAACTTTTTAACTAAGAACCATGTAGTCATAGTTCCATTAGAAAACAGCTATATTTTTGCTGGATATAATGAGATAATCATTGATGCTATTGTTGCTAAAAATCATGGTTGTAACAGACTAACTATTGGTCGTAATCATGCTGGACTTGGAATGTTTTATGATTGTAATTCAAATAAATCTATAATTGATAAAGTAATTGGAATTGATATAGAGATAACAGTTGCAAGTGAGTATGTTTATTGTGATAAATGTACAACTCTTGTAAGTAAAAACACTTGTCCCCACGGGCAACATCATCAAGTTTCTTACCATGCTGACTCTATTTTAGAATTACTTGAACTTGGGATTTTACCACCAACTATGCTTATCAGAAAAGAGATAAGCGCATTTATACTCTCTAAACTTTTTCCAAATCGTTTTAAGAATTTAGAAAAACTTTACTATGATTTACTTCCAGTTGCTGGCTTACTAGAAGAGCATACTGAAAAAGATTTTTATTTAGAGTTAATGAAACTCTATCAAACAACTTCACTTACTTAGGACTACGATGAACTACTTTTTTATAACTTTAGGATACAGCGGTCTTTCTCCAAAAGCGCCTGGGACTGTTGGAACATTAGTTTCACTTCCTCTTGGAATGTTAATCCTTATCTACTTTGATGCATACACACTTTTTCTGGCTTCAGCATTTATAAGTATAGTAGCCATTAAAGCAATAAATAAATACGAAGAGAGAACTGGTATACACGATGACAAACGAATAGTTATAGATGAGCTAGCAGGTATGTGGTTTGCACTTAGTGTAGCACCTGCTATAAGTGTAAGCATGGGTGAAGTTACAAACCTTGAAAATGGTTTTTTAATCCAAAGCATACTAGCATTTGTACTTTTTAGATACTTTGATATAGCTAAACCATCTGTCATAGGAAGAATTGACCGCGAAACAAAAGGTGGACTTGGTGTTATGGGTGATGATGTTATAGCTGGATTTATGGCTGGGATATCAACAGCACTTATTTGGCAGGGTTGGTTAAGTTTACAGGAGATGAATCTTTTTTAGCTTTACACCTGTAACATAAATCTTCACTACTATTTGTAGAAAATATCATATGACATTTTTTACATCTTTTAACAGCAAAACTAATTAAATTTTGCACTACAGGCTTAAAAAATTCTTTTATTGCGTATGATGGTGAAAGTGTTATAGCATCTGGCTCACAAACATCATGACACAAGTTACATTTTATACAAAGAAAAGGGTCAAAGTCTATCTTCGAGTTTTTAATATCTGATGTCAAAGCTCCAGTTGGACAAACACGGTAACACTTTTGACATGCTGTACAAGATTGCTCATCCATTAATTTTTGTGAAGTGAAACTTATCTCATCTGCTTCAACTATATGAAATTGAGATGGCTTTTCTACATGTTTTATAGCTGCGAAAAATAACTTTCTTCTGTCTGTTATTCTCTTTTGCTTTAAAAGCCTAATATCTGCTTTTTCTAAGGTATGCTTTACCAACTCATCAGTAGCTTGAAGTATCTCTTTTTCAAACTCATGTTTTGTTTTTGCAAAGAACTCTCTTATATTACTTATCTCATCTTTTGGCTTTTTTCTCTCATACTTAATATTTTCAAGTTTTATTACAGCATCGCTCTCCATAGCTTCTAACATGTAAGTAGCTTCTTCATAGTTTTTCTCTATTTGAGGTCTACATGTAGAGGCTATACTGCACCCATCACAATGACCCATATCAAAAACTATATCTTTTTTAAGAACCGCCATGGAGATAATATTCTCAATATTTAAAGATGCTATACATGGTACATTTTTTCTACACGAGATTAGATTTTCATCACTCTCTACAAAAGTAAAGAAAAAATCTGTTGCTGAAAAGTCATCAAGAGTTAGCGCTTCATTTGGACATATCGCATCACAAGCTCCACACCCAACACAAGATGAAAAGTTAATAATTGGGAGAGGATTCTCTCCTATAACTATTGCCTTTGTAGGACAAATAACTTCACACATATTACATTCACTATCTACAAAAAGAGAACGGACACAACGGCTAGCATTTAGCTGTATCATTAATTTATATCTCTTTTTGCGAAGGTAATTCCAAGTTGTTTTCATGATAAAGTGACATAGAAGGGAAAGCAAACTCAAGGTTGTTTCTCTCTAAAATCTCCATCATTTTAAACATTATATTTTCTTTAACCGCAAGCCAATCTTTCCATAAAACAGTCTTAGCAAAACAGTACACTAAAATATTTATACTAGAAGCTCCAAACTCATCTAAAAATACTAAAAGTGTTTTCTTTACACCCTCAGCATCATCTTTTGAACGAACAACTCTTAGTCTATGTTTATATACTACATGCTTATAGTTAGTATTTGCCGTTGCTATATCAGGATGTTTTTCTAGCATATTGTATATCTCTTCAATAGCCTTTTTTAAATCAGCTGGTTTAGAATCATACTTAACACCTATCTTCATCTTAATTCTTCTACCAAGTGAACGTCTGTTCCAATTTTTAACATCTTTATTTGACACGGTTGCATTTGGTATAGATATTAACGCATTATCAAAAGTTCTAAGAGTCGTAACACGAAGACCTATCTCTACAACAGTACCTTCAACTCCATCTACTTTAATCCAATCTCCTTGAGAAAATATATCTGAAAATAAAATATTTAAAGTACCAAAAAAGTTCGCTAATGAATCTTTAGCAGCAAGAGCAACAGCCAAACCACCAATTCCAAGACCTGATAAAACTGCAGTTAAATCAACGCCCGCCAAAAATAAAACAACTAAAACACCAATAGTCCAAATAAGAAAATTTATAATTTTTATACCAATATTAATAATTTCAAATTTTACAGAATGCTTATCATCATTTATCTTATCGACTTTTATTTTAGCAATTGTATTTGCAATACGAAAAATAATAAAAGTAAAAATAAATCCATATACAACATTAAATATTGTACCTATAGATTCATTTGTTACAAAATCGTTATATACATATATTATTAATTCTATATTTATAATAATTATAAGTATCTCTACAAGTTTTTTAATACTGTCTAAAATATCTTTTGAATAATGCTCAAGTGATTCAACTTGTATGATGTACTTTTCAAATAGACTATAAAATACTGTACGAATGAAATAAACAATAACAATAAGAAAGAAAATCAATATTAGTTTTATAACATTAAAATTAAATTTTATTATTATTTCGTTTATTGACTTTACTATTGGTATATTATTTATATAAATAATTGGTTTTATTAACTTGTATTGAGAATACTTATTCAAAGTATACATCTTTTTATCAAAAATATTAATATATTTCATAATATCATAATTTATTTCAAGTAAGGCATTATAATCTTTTATACTCTTTTGAACTTGATGTATAACTTTTGAATCATCTTTTATTTTTAAGATATTCTCATAGTTTTTATTATTTATCTTATCTAGTTTAAGTTGATTATTTGTAAAAATCTCACCCATTCTAGATTGAAACTTATCATAATCCTCATCTAATGATTTTAAAATTTCAACCATCATGGAATGTTCTAAATCAAGTATCTTATATGATTTAATTTTTACTTCATCTCTAATAACTGCGTATTTATTTCCACGACGTTTATTTAGATTTATGATTTTTTCTAAAGCATATCTTTGGGAGGCACGAGAAGTATCTTTATTTATATATTCTTGCTTATTAATCATAATATTTTCTAGCATATTAGAGTAAAAAGCTTTTTGTTTCTTTGTAACTTCTAAGATACTATTTTGTGTTGCATTATCATCATTAATTAAATTAACAAAGTTTATCTGCTCTTTTACAACATCACTAAATTCAGTATTAACTGCAGAATATAATGGTAAGAAAGATAATATTAATATATAAAAATATTTCATACTACGCGCTAAATCCCTTCAGCAATCATAGCATCTGCAACTTTTTTAAATCCAGCGATGTTGGCACCATCTACATAATTTCCTTCAACACCATAATCTTTAGCAGTAAGAGCTACGCGTTTACAAATCATCTGCATAGTTTCTTTTAATTTCTCATCAACTTTTTCAAAACTCCATCTACTCATTGCTGCATTTTGACTCATCTCAAACTCAGATACCGCAACACCACCAGCATTTGCTGCTTTTGCAGGTGCAAAACATAATTTATGTGATAAAAAATCATTTATAGCTTTTGGAGTACAAGGCATATTAGCTCCCTCAGACACACTTTGGCAACCATTAACTATAAGGTTTTGAGCATCTATATCTGAAAGTTCATTTTGAGTAGCACAAGGAAATGCTGCATAACATGGGATGTCCCAAACAGCATGAGCACCCTCTGGATACTCATCAACAGAAATATATTTTGCACTTTCATGAGTTTTGATATACTCTTGCAATGAAGCTCTGCGATTTAGTTTAATATCCTTTAGTAAATCTAAATCAACTCCACGAGAATCATAAATAGTACCATGAGAATCTGTACATGTAACAGGTATTGCTCCAATCTGTTGAAGTTTTTCAATTGCGTGAAGTGCTACATTTCCAGCACCACTTACAGTACAAATCTTACCCTCTAAACTCTCTTTACCCTCCATGTTCAACATGGCTTCTGTGAAATAAATAACACCATAACCAGTAGCTTCAGGACGCATAAGTGAACCACCAAAAAAGAATGGTTTACCAGTTAAAACACCTTCAAATGTGGAAGTTATTTTTTTATACTCACCAAAAAGGTAACCAATCTCACGACCACCAACACCAATATCTCCAGCCGGCACATCCTTACGAGGACCAATATACTTATGAAGTTCAGTCATAAATGCTGAACAAAATTTCATAACTTCGAAATCACTTTTACCTTTTGGATCAAAATCACTCCCACCTTTACCACCACCAATTGGTAGACCAGTAAGTGCATTTTTAAGAATTTGCTCAAAACCTAAAAACTTTAATATTCCTTCATTTACAGTTGGATGAAAACGAAGCCCACCTTTGTATGGTCCTAGTGCATTGTTAAACTGTATACGATAACCAGTATTTACTTGAATCTCGTTTTTATCATTTAACCACGTTACCTTAAATTTTATAATTCTATCTGGAACTACTAATCTTTCTAAAACAGCATATCTGTTGTATTTATTATCAGATTCTAACAATGGAGCAATTGAGTAAATAACCTCCTCCATAGCTTGATAAAATACATTATCTTGCGCACAATCACTATGTTCAAATTTTTTTATTTCATTTTCTGCTAAACTCATAAATATATACCTTTAATTAATTCTTTTATTATTCTACTATAAATTGATTTAAAATAACACACTTAACAACTACTTATGATAAAATTCCAAAAAAATAAAGGATTTACAATCTTATTCATCATAATTCACACAATACATCTCTTTTCTGTTTTTATATATGGCGGCTTTTTATTTGTTGATATTTTGTTTTTATCTAAAATGAGACAAACACTTTCAGAAGATGAATATACAAAAGCTAGAGAAGCAATTATGATGCATGTTAGAAAAGTAGTGCCCTACTCCCTTATGGTAGCCGTTGCTTCTGGTCTCTACATGATTACACATGTTTTTGGAGAAATTGGGCCAGATGGAATGAGTACTTTTCAAATACTTCTTAGCATAAAAGCATTTTTTGCATCATGGTTAGGAATCCGTGGAATAAATCAAAAATTATTTAAAATCAATCCATGGTTATTTAAAAGTCATTTTTTTCCGTTTAGTTTAGTTGTATTAATAATACTTTTATCGCAATTCATGTACATTTAACACAATTTAATATGAAATAAATATATTATTATGTTATGATTCTTTATTATCAATAATAAGGAAAACAAATGTTTAATAATCTAAGTATTCAAAAAAAGATGAATTATTTCATAGCAATGGTATCTATCTCCGTTTTTGGAGCAGCTATATCTGTGTTTTTAGCAATGAGCCATATTAAGGCACAATACGACCATTTACATAACAATTCTATGATTGGTGGATTAACAACACTTGTCATTGAAAAAGATTTAAACTATGTCAGCAGGACATCAAGAGATATAATACTTGGTGGGGACTATAATAAAAATATTAAAAAGCTAAATGCTAGAATAGAAAACATTAGAGAGAACTTCACAATATTAGAAGAATTAATGATTAATGATGATTCTTTAAAGATAGTAAAAGAAGCTAAAAGTTCAACAATGTTATTTTTAGATAATTCATATAAAATGATGAAGTCTTTAACTTCCACACAAATTTCTGACAATAAAAAAACTATATATGCAAGTTATAAGCATGATTTGACACCTTTTGCAAATGCATCTAGAGAATCATTTAAAAAATTAGTAGCTTTAAAATCAGAAGAGTTAAAAAACGACTCATCAGATCTTGGAAGTGAAATAAATTTCTTCAAATATATAGTATTAATAACTGGACTTATTGTTGGTTTTGTTGTTTTAATTTTAGCAACAATAATTAGAAAATCTATAGTTAGTGGAATAAAAGACTTTACTATACTAATAAGCAATGTAGCTAAAGGAGACTTTTCTAACAAAGCTTCAAATACTGATAGAAGCACTGAACTTGGAATTATGGGTTACGAATTAACAAATTTAATAACTCATACTCAAAATCTTATAGATGAGATAAATCATACAATTACAGATGCTTCAAAAGGTGTATTTACTCATAAAATTTCATCACAAGGTATGGATGGTGAATTTGTAGAAGCTATTAAGAGTGTATCTACTAGTATTGACTTTATGAAAAATCAATATGAAAAAGCTGAAAGAGAAACATTTAATTCTAAAATTTCTCAAAGAAGTGTTAATGTATCGGAATCGTTATCTTTAATTATATCCGACTTAACCGGAAATATTGATGATTTAAAAACAATTACATCTGCTACGAAAGGTGCTTCAGAACTTGCAAATAATTCAAGAGATGATATTACAAATATTACAAGTGAACTAAATGAACTAAGTGAGCAAGTAAGCATAAATAATCATAGCATTGGTGAGATAACTAACCAAGCAAATGAAATCACTTCTGTTATTGAGCTTATTACAGATATTGCGGATCAAACTAACCTACTTGCACTAAATGCTGCTATTGAAGCTGCTCGTGCTGGTGAGCATGGTAGAGGTTTTGCCGTTGTTGCTGATGAAGTTCGTAAACTTGCAGAGCGTACACATAAAGCAACTGGAGAAATCTCAGTATCTATAAAATCATTACAACAAGATATGAATGAGATTCAAACAAGTTCTGATAAAATGAAACTAACAGTAGAGGGTTCAACTGAGAAAATTAATGGTTTTGAAGGCACACTAATAGAACTAAGTGATAGCTCTTCAAGAATAGTTGATAGTTCATTTAGAATGGAGAACAGCGTGTTTGTTGTGCTTGCAAAACTTGATCATATTCTTTACAAATCTCGTTCGTACAACTCTATCATATCTTTAAAGAAAGTTCTTAAAACATCATCTGCTCATGAATGTAGATTTGGTAATTGGTATGATGATGAAGGTAAAAAAAGATTCTCACAAACTAACTCTTATTCCAAAATCAATGCACCTCATGCTACAGTTCATAATAATGCAAATAAAAATCTTACATTCTTAGATAAAAATGCAATTAGTGCCACTTTAGCTAACTCTACCGAAATTATAAATAACTTTGATGCTATGGAAACAGCATCTACAGAGTTATTTACTCTTCTTGATGCTATGTTAGAAGAATCAAAATAAAACTACTTTTATTCCCAATCATCATATTTCGATTGGGAATGTTTATCTTTTTTATAACGCCTCGCATTTTTACTTTTTTCCAATTGATTTGATGCATACAAAATATCTGACTTAATATCATCAATATCTTTATCTGATTCTTTAAAACCTATCATCTTTGTTACAAGCTTTTGAAGATCTTGTAGTTCACCTTTGTATAAAGCTATTTCATCAACTCTTTTTAAAACTTTAAGAGCATTAGTAATCTTTTTATCATATCCAACAGATGAAAGCTCAGAAGTATTTAAAAGATAAGAAATAATACTTTTGTGAAATCTCTCTATTGCTCTAATATAACGAAGTCTTTGTGCATTATCTACTGCTTTTTGAGATGCCAATATATATACTCCATTTAATATCTAAATATTATTTTTGGTACAATTATACATTAATTTTAGGAGAAAATATTGAAAAAAATATTATTAAGTTTTTTATTTTTAGGTGCTTCACTTTTTGCAAGTATTATAAACCAAGAGGTTACTCAAGAGTTTATAGACTCTAAGGTGCCCATAGTGGACATTAGAACACCAGGTGAATGGAAAGAAACTGGACTTCTTAAAGGTGCTATTCCTATTATGCTTTTTGATGAGCGTGGGAATTATGATTTAAGAAAATTTTTAAAACAATTAAATAATGCTGTTGACACTACTAAACCATTTGCTATCATCTGTCGTACTGGAAGTCGCACTACAGTTTTAGCTAACTTTTTATCTAAAAAAATGAACTATAAAGTTATCAACTTAAAAAGTGGAATGGTTTACGCAAAATATATAAAAATGCCTATGGTTACTTACAAACAATAACAAATGAAAGTATTGAAATTCTTATTTTTTATAAGTCTTAGATTAGCTATTACTTTTTCTTTTCTAGGACTTATAGTCTTCTTACTTTGGGGTGCTATGTACCTCGTCCTTTACTAAGGCTTTATAGGTTTTATACCATTTACCATCGCATAAAGTGTTGGTAAATAAAGAAGATTTAAAACAGTCCCCCATACAAGTCCAAAACCTAAAGATATAGCGATTGGTTGAAGTATAACTGCTTGACCAGTTGCGTAAAACATCAAAGCAAACAAACCTAAAAATGTTGTTATGGAAGTAATTACAATCGGTCTAAGTCTAAGTTTTGCACGAATAAAAAAATCCTCTGATTTATGTGTCCCATGTAAAAAATCAAGCATAATTATTCCATCATTTATAACAACACCAGCAAGACCTAGTATACCGATTACAGATGGCATAGTTAGATTTATACCTAAAAGTTTATGTCCAAGTAAGGCTCCCAAAACAGAAAGAGGAATAATACTCATAACCATAAATGCATATTTCATTTTTGAAAAGATTAAAAGTAGTGTTAAAAAGATTAAAAACATTGCTAAAACTAGTGCTTTTTTCATATCCTCTTTTAACTGCTTAGATTTCTCTTTTTCACCCAAAAGATTTACCTCAACACCTGCATTACTAATCTCTACTAGTGTCGGCTCAAGCATATCTAAAACTTCTTGTGGAGTTATATGCCTTTTATCTACATTAGCAAAAACAGTTTTTATAATATCACCATTTAGTTTATTTATCTTTTCATAATCTCGTATCTCTATTATAGATGCTACCTCTGTTAATTTTACAAAACGACCATCACCCAAAGCAATATTAAAATCAAGAAGAGTACTTGTATTGTCTTTATTTTTATCTTTAGTTTTTATCTCCATTACTCCACGATCATTAAAAGTAGTAGCCTGTCTTTTTTCTAAAAAGTAAGAGCTTAAAACTCTAGCAATGGAGGCTTCACTTAGCCCTAAGCTTTCTCCATAAGAGTTTATTTTTAGTTTATATTCTAGCTTTCCATATTTTATATTATCACTATAATTTTTTATACCATCTATACTTTTTAGTTTTTCTTCAAGCTTTTTTATGCCACTTTGAAG